>Ga0115004_10003852_pt1 | contig 12125 bp, 10 predicted proteins | sample ArcticOcean_MG_C_10_FD_88737 | JGI IMG/M metagenome (GOLD analysis project Ga0115004, IMG submission 88737) | Marine microbial communities from western Arctic Ocean - ArcticOcean_MG_CB11_90 | ecosystem: Environmental > Aquatic > Marine > Oceanic | place: Arctic Ocean: Canada Basin | collected...
AAACAAAACAAAAAGATATATTTTTTTATAAAAAATTTTTACTAGATAATCAAAAGAAGGACCTTGTCTTAGATTTACATTATTAAAACGTAAAGTTAAAAAGTACTCACCAGCTGATAAAAAATTAACAGAAGTAAATATCAATACAAAGATTAAAACTATTTTTTTGATCACTTTCTCCCACAGCCCATAATACAGTATGTGTTTTTAGTGAGTATAATTTTTCTAAAATTTAAGTTAAGTGTATTAAAAACTATCATTTTTCCAACTAGTTCATTTTTTTTATCTATAATTGATTTTACCACCTCATTAGCTTGAAGCGTACCCGCTATACCAGCTACTGTAGGTAAGATACCGTCAGTATCACACTTGTTTTCTTCTTCAGGAATTTCGGGCATAAAACACCTGTAGCAAGGAATATTTTTAGAAAAATTAAAGTTAAATATATGTGCTTCGAATTTACTAATTGCTGCAGAAATTAGTATTTTTTTATTTTGTAAACAAAAATCATTAAGTAAATACCTTGTATTAAAATTGTCTGAGCAGTCGCAAATAATGTCGTACTTATGAAAAATATTTTGAATATTCTTTTTAATAATTTTTTCTTTGTAAATATTAATTTTTAACTTTTTATTTTGCTTTAGCAAAAATTTTTTTGCCTGGATAACTTTAAATTTACCTACGTCACTTGTATTGAATAAAATCTGCCTATTTAAATTAGAAAAATCTACTTTATCATGATCAGCTATACCAATACTATTTATTCCTAAACTGCTTAAATATAAGACCAAAGGACATCCTAATCCTCCCATTCCTACAATTAATACTTTTGTAGATGAAATTTTTTTCTGACCCAAGACACCCACTTGTTTTAATATTATTTGTTTTGAATATCTTAAAAGATCATTATTACTTATTTTCATAATTAGTACTATTTAGTACCAGTAGAACCAAAACCATCTGAACCCCGCTCTGTGTCAGATAGTTCTTTAACTTCTTCTAGGCTAGCTTGAACAACAGGACAAACTACCATCTGAGCTATTCTTTCTCCATTCTCAATAATAAATTTTTCCTTACCAAGGTTAATTAAAATAACTTTTATTTCACCCCTGTAGTCCGCATCGATAGTTCCAGGCGTATTTAGAACAGTAATATTTCTTTTTGCAGCCAAACCAGATCTAGGTCTTATCTGGACCTCATACCCTCGTGGAATAGCCATTGAAAACCCCGTTGAAATCAAAGCTTTTTCTCCAGGATTAATTATTATATTATTTTCTATATGTGCGGCTATATCCATACCTGAAGAACCTAGCGTTTCATATTTTGGAATTGATACTGTGCTTGATAATTTTTTAATTTGTATTTTTGTCATTAATTAAAAATTTGTCTATTATTTTTTTGGCAATTTTAGCCGCAATATAACTTTTTTTATTTTTAGCAAGATTTTCTATATTTCCATTTGCTTCTATAATCGATACCTCATTAAAATCAGTATTAAAACCCGTCTCTGTTTTTGAAACATCATTTGCAATAATCATGTCACAATACTTATTATTCAATTTCTTTATAGAATTTCTAATTAAGTTTTCTGTTTCAGCAGAAAAACCCACAAGCATCTTAGGTTTCAACTTATTATTTTTTCCAAGATATTCTAAAATATCTTCATTTTTTACTAAATCTAAACTGCTAAAATTTTTATCTTCTTTTTTTATTTTTTGTTTACTTTTATTTTTAGGCTTAAAATCAGATACTGCTGCAGCACAAATAGCTATATCTACCGGTAAGAGTTTCTGTACAGCACTCATCATTTCTTCAGCGTTATTTACTTTTTCAACTTTAATATCTTTTGAATAATTTATCGACGTAGGCCCAGCTACTAAAGTAGTACTCACCCCTAGGTTAGATAATGCTAAGGCTATCTCATACCCTTGTTTGCCACTAGACTCATTAGAAATATATCTAACAGGATCGATATATTCTCGCGTTGGACCTGTAGTAACTAGCGCACTAATTTTATTTTTTTTTACTAAATCTTTATTTCTAAAATATCCTTTTAAATGAGAGAAAATTTGCCGTGGACTTGACATCTTACCTTCACCATACTCACCACAAGCCATTTCACCATTTATAGGGCCAATAAACTTATATCCGTAGTCTAGTAAAGTTTTCAAATTGTTCTGTGTTGCTTTGTGTAGCCACATTCTAACATTCATAGCTGGAACTAAAAAAACATCCTTATTAGAGGCTAAAACAACAGTAGTAGCAAGGTCTTCCGCTTTTCCTACACTTAATTTCGTCATCATATTTGCAGTTGTAGGTAAAATTAAAATTATATCAGCCCAACGAGATAAAGAAATATGGTCTATTTCTTTTTCATTATTTACATCAAATATATCTTCAAAAACTTTATTATTTGACAAAGATGTTATAGATAACGAAGTAACAAATTTCTTACCACTTTTTGTAAGTATTGTTTTTACTTCGACATCATTTTTGACTAACAATCTAACAAGGTCTAGGGCTTTATAGGCAGAGATGCCCCCACCAATTACTAATAAAATTTTTTTGTTTCGCAATAGCATTGTTACAATTAAAATACTAATAAAACAGCAATTACAATACCTAAAAAACTAATAATGATATTATTTCTTAAGTTTTTTAACTTCATCTCTTCAATTTCTAAACCCTTTTTATTTTTTAAGCCTAGATTTAATTTACCCTCGGCCAATAGTTGTAAAGCGTAATTTGCTTTATCCATAAAATTCGGAAAATCAGGTATTCTTTTCAAAATCTCAGAAGAGGTATTTATTGCAGATTCTATAGTTGCTTTGGGGCTTTTTACACTTTTAATCCAATCCTCTAGTACAGGTCGAGAAATTTCCCAAATATTAGTTTCTGGATAAAGTTGTCTTGCCACACCTTCTACAGTGACCATAGTCTTTTGCAATAGCAAAAGTGGTGTCTGTGTTGGCATGTTAAATTTTTCTGTAATTTCAAAAAGTTGAGCTAATAAGTTTCCACCTGATATATCTTTTATAGATTGTCCAAAAATAGGCTCTCCAACAGATCTAAGCGCTTGTGCAAATTCTTCCTTAGAAGCATTTTGAGGAACTAGACCTGCTTCAAAATGTACTTCGGCAACTTTTATATAATCCCTTTGAATAAACCCGTATAAAATTTCTGCTAGATATTTTCGATTATTTTTATCTAATCTACCCATAATTCCAAAATCAACAGGAATAATATTACCTTTCTGGTCTACAAATAAATTACCTTGGTGCATATCTCCATGAAAAAACCCATCTCTAACTGCCTGTTTTAAGAAATGTTGAATTAAATTTTCAGAAAGTGTTTTTAAATCTACATTCAATTCTTTTAACAACTCTTGTTCTCTTATTGAGATCCCATCGACTTTGTCTAGAGTAAGAACTTTTCTTGAAGTATAATTCCAATAAATTTTTGGAACATTAAATCCTTTGTCATTTTTTGTGTTTTCATATAATTCATTTGCAGCTGCAGCTTCAAATCTTAAATCCATTTCTATGTTAGTTATCTCCCTTAATAAATGGACAACTTCAATCAATTTAAGTCTTTTAGTTTTTGAAAATAAATTTTCAATAACATAGGCAAACAACATTAAGGCATCAAGTTCTTCATTAAATTGCTTTTCGATATCAGGTCTTAAAATCTTCACAGCAACCTCTTTTTGATTGCCATCAATTTTTATTTTTGCAATATGAACTTGGGCGATAGATGCTGCTGCTATAGGTTCGCTTAACTCAACTATATTTTGATACAATTTCTCCCCAATTTCTTTTTTTAAAATTTTTTTTGATTCATAAAGTTCAAAAGGTGGAAGTTTGTCTTGCAGTTTAACCAAGTCATCAGCTAAAGCTTCTCCTATGATGTCGGGTCTAGTAGCTAAAAATTGACCTAGTTTTATAAAAGTGGTGCCCATACTTTCTAATGCATCACATAGTTTCTCTCCAGGCTTTTTAGATTTATTTATTAATTTTTTTGTTGATCCAATTGAAAACAGATCAAAAAATAACTTTATAGAAAAAGGTACATTGTAAATTTCATTGACGGTGTCAATGGCCCCTGAAGAAGCAAGCTTTCTTGCTATTTTGAATAATTGAAAAATACTTTTGAACATATTTAGATTTTCCAACCGGAGTGTATAGCAGAAATACCACTAGATAAATTTCTAAATTTGACATTTAAAAATTTATTTTTTTCCAATAAAACTAAAAGTTCGTTTTGAGTATAAAATTTTTCTATACTGTCAATTAAATACTCGTATGGTTCGTCACTACCCACTACAATTCTCCCAATCAATGGAATTAGTTTAGAATATTTTTGATATAAGAAATTTAAAACTTCATTTTCAACTTTAGAAAATTCTAGACAAAAAAAACGTCCACCGGGTTTTAATACGCGGTATGCTTCTCTCAAGCATTGGTTTATATCTGTTACATTCCTTATCCCATAACTTATTGTATAAAAATCAAAAGTATTATCTTTGAACGGCAATTTCTCTGCAGAATTTAAATACCACTTAATATTAGTAAAAGATTTTAATTTTTTTCTACCTGTCTCATACATTCCTTTATTAGGCTCTACACAATGAAATTTATTTTTATTATCATTTTTTTGAGAAATCATTTTAGCTAGATCACCAGTTCCTGCAGCAACGTCAATTATTTGATTTTCAGGTTGTGGATTCATCCACTTAATTAAGTTTCTCTTCCAAAGCCTATGTACACCCAGAGACATTAGATCATTCATTAGATCATAATTGTTATGAACTTTGCTAAATACAGAGTTGACTAGTTTAGTTTTATCTTGATTATAGATATTCATAGTTAAATTATATGCCAGAATTACCAGAAGTAGAAGTTGTTAAAAAGTCATTAGAGATTAAACTTAAAAATCTAAGGATAAAAAGACTTAATATTGCCAATAATAAGCTTAGGTACAAAATAGATAGCAAAAAATTTAATAAAATAAAAAGTCAAAAAATAATATCTATTCAAAGAAGGTCAAAATATTTATTAATTAATTTAAACAAAAATTTTACTATTTTAGCTCATTTAGGTATGACAGGAAAATTTTTTATTATAGATAATAATAAAAAATATAAGACAAGTTTTTACTATTCGTTAAAAAAAAATGATACAAAACACGATCATGTCACCTTTTTTTTTGATAAAAAAATAAAACTTATTTATAACGATGTAAGAAAATTTGGTTTTATTAAAATATACCCTAGTAAAGATATTTTTAATTGCAAGCATCTTGTGTCTTTAGGTCCTGAACCTTTATCAACTGATTTTAATTTAAATTATTTTAATAAATATGTACATAATAAAAAAACAAAAATTAAAAATTTATTAATGAATCAAAAATTCGTAGCTGGTTTAGGTAATATATACTGTAATGAAGTTTTATTCTTATCTAAAATTAATCCATCCAAAAGTATTAAAGGAATAAATCAACAAGGCATAAAAAATATTATAAAATTTATAAAAAAAATTTTAAATGATGCGATTTCTGCTGGAGGATCTTCAATAAAAAATTTTTCTAACGCAGAAGGTAAAGATGGAAATTTTCAGCAAAATTTTAATGTCTACGGCAGAGAAAAAGCAAGCTGCAATAGGCCTAAATGTTTAGGAACCATTAAAAAAGTATATACTTCAAATCGATCGTCATTTTTCTGTCATAAATGTCAAAAATAATTGAAGTTGACCCCCTTGTTCTAAGGGGATATACACTTTGAAAATATGCCAAATACAGCTTCAGCAATAAGAAGAGTTAGGAGAGTAGTCAAACAAACAGCCGTTAACAGGCTTAGAAAGAGTAAGTATAGAGCTGCTGTTAAAAAAATGGAAGACCTAATAAAAAAAGGTGAAAAAGATAAAATAAAAAGTTTTTTCCCGAAGTTTCAGTCCATTCTAATTAAAGTAACTAAAACCGGAACAATAAACAAAAAAACAGCGTCAAGAAAAATCTCAAAAATCTCAAAAAAAATATCTAAGTAACATTTTAATCGAAACACTTAAGAGTTGTTAATTCTAAACTTAAATTTAATTGCATCTACTATATTTAGATAGTTTAAAAAAATTTCTCTAAATATAGATTTCTAAATTATAAGTTGTAATAATTTTTTTAATTTATTTTAGAATACAACCTAAGTTGAAAAATATTTTAATTTTAAAAAATACTTCTTGTAAGTCTTCATCATAGAAAATAAATAATAAGAAAATAATTAGTTTATATGGAAAACAAATCTTTAAAACCGCAAGATATTTTTACATCTGAAGAAGAAAAAACTTTATTATGGGAGGATATCCAAGTTTCTTTTGAAAAAAATTTTGGAACAGAAGTTTACACAAGCTGGTTAAAAAATATTACATTACTAAAAGAATATAATGATTATCTTGTTTTAGGTGTGCCAACTAGATTCTTTAGAGACTGGATAGTTTCAAGATATTTAGATAAAATATTATTCCAATTAAAGTCATTTAAAAACAGCATTAATAGAGTTGAATTTAAAATAACCGAATCAAATAAGATAAATTTCAATGATGATTTTAAAGAAGTTAATTCTGGTAAAATTACTGAGATAAAAGATTCTATACTCAACTATAATAGACTTAACCCAGATTTAAATTTCGAAACTTTTATATCTGGACAAAGCAATGAAGTCGCTCTTTCTTCCTCAAAAAAAGTTTGTGAGCAAATATCAAGATACAATCCTTTATATATATATGGAGGTGTTGGCCTGGGGAAAACCCACCTGTTAAATGCTATAGGACTTAAGCTTGAAAAAAAAACAAAAGTTATGTTTATATCTGCAGAAAGATTTATGTACCATTTCATTAAATCGATTAAAAAAAATGATATGGTAAATTTTAAAGATTTTTTTAGAAAATCATCAGTTTTTATTATTGATGATATTCAATTCATTAGAGGTAAGGAAGGTCTTCAAGAAGAGTTCTTTCATACATTTAATAGTTTGATTGACAAAAGTTCCCAGATAATAATCTCTGCAGATCGTGCACCCATGAAACTTGACAGGGTTCAAGAAAGAATAAAGTCGAGATTAGCTGGTGGTTTAGTAGTCGATATAGATACGCCAAATCTAGAACTTAAGATAAATATTATTAAAAGACGCCTACAGGATATTCAGATCCAATTTAAAGAAAACATCAATATAAGCGAAGAAGTTATAAGCTTTATAGCAGCGGAAAGTAAGACAAACATCAGAGAATTAATTGGTATATTAAATAGAGTAGTCGCATTTAGTAGAATACACAAAAAAATTTTAACAATTGGTGACTGTAAGAACATACTTAAGGATGTTTTTAATCAAACAAAAATTTTAACAGTTGATAAAATTCAAAATGTTGTGTCTAATTTCTTTAACATACAATTAGCAGAGATGTTATCGCAAAGAAGATCTAGACCTTTGGCAAGACCTAGACAAATTGCAATGTACTTAACGAAAAAATTAACAACGAGGTCTTTACCAGAAATAGGGAGACGTTTTGCTAACAGAGATCATACTACTGTGATCCACGCTGTTAAAACAATAACAAGACTCTCAGAAAAAGATGACGAAATGAAAAAAAATATTGACCAACTTAAAATCTTATTACTAGAAGAGTAAAGAATGCAATTTGTAATTAAAAGAGATGTTTTATTAAAATCACTCACACTAGTTCAGGGCATTATAGAAAGAAAAAATACACTGCCTATCTTGTCAAATGTTTTATTAGATGCCAAAGGTGGAAAGTTATCTATTACAGCAACCGATTTAGATTTAGTATTTTATGATGAGATCAGTGAAACTAAAATAAATAAAGAGGGAGCTACTACAATACCAGCAGCAATTTTGTACGATATACTAAGAAAAATCTCAGCTAATGCGGAAATAAAATTTGATTTAAAAAGTGATAATAAATTAAACTTACTTACTGATAACTCTGACTTTAATTTATTATGTTTACCAGTTGATAATTTTCCTAATTTCACTGAAGATTTTGAAGATAATGAAATTTCTTTTAATAAATCCAAACTGCTTTCACTCTTAAACAAGACAAAAATATCAATTTCAAATGATGACACTAGGCATTATCTAAACGGTATATATTTGCACCTTACAGAGTCTGAAAATAGAAATTATCTAACAGGTGTAGCTACCGATAGCCATAGACTATCCTCTAGCAGCATCGAAATTGATTCAGGAAAAGTTTTTAGTCCTTTAATCTTACCAAAAAAAACTGTCTTTCAATTATGTAACTTACTGATTGATACAAATGAAAAAGTTTTGATTCAAACAAATGAGAATAAAATCCAATTTAAAATCGGTAAAACAAAATTAATTTCTAAAGTTATAGACGGTAAATTTCCAGATTATAGAAAAGTAGTACCAGTAGGAAATGAAAAAACATTAACGGTAAGCTCACTGGAATTCGTCCAAGCTGTTGAAAGAGTTATAACAGTTTCTTTAGATAAAAAAGAAGGAGTAAAGTTAGTCTTGGCAAAAGATAATATTAAATTTTCAGTTAATAGTACTAATTCCGGTGAAGGAAATGAGGTCATAAAATCAAATTTTAATGGAGAAGAAATGGTAATTAGTTTTAATTCAAAATATTTGACAGATATAGTCTCTGAGATTGAAGATAAAAATTTAAAAATTAATTTGAAAGATCCTGTATCCCCAGTTTTAATAGAAGATATGTCTGATAAAAATAGTTATTACGTCATAATGCCTATGAAAATCTAAACAGCTGTTTTTACTTTCTTTTTTTATTATTTGTTCTAGAAGTGTTATAAATAGTAGTTTATTTAAGGTCTTGGTTTATAAATATTTCATATAAAATCAAAACAATGTTATAAGTTCCAATCTTTTATCAATTATAAATGTCAAAAAATTTAGAAAATACACCTACAAAGTCTTATAGTGCTGACTCTATTAAAGTTTTAAAAGGCTTAGATGCTGTTAGAAAAAGACCAGGTATGTATATTGGGGACACAGATGATGGATCTGGTCTTCACCATATGGTTTTTGAAGTTGTAGATAATGCAATCGACGAAGCATTAGCAGGACATTGTAAAAATATATTAGTTAGCATGAATAAAGATAATTCTATTACAGTTGAAGATGATGGAAGGGGAATACCTGTTGATATGCATAAGGGAGAAAAAATGTCAGCTGCCGAAGTAATTATGACACAACTACATGCTGGAGGAAAATTTGATCATGACTCCTATAAAGTCTCAGGTGGTCTACATGGAGTAGGTGTTTCGGTTGTCAATGCTCTTTCCGAAAAGTTAGAGCTCAATATTTTTAGGGATGGAAAGGAATACCTAATAGCTTTTAAAGATGGAAATTCTATAAAACCTTTAACAGCAATAAGTAAAACAAAAAAAAACGGAACAAAGATAAATTTTTTACCATCAAAAGAAATTTTTACTTCAACAAAATTTAGCTCTACAATTTTGCAAAAAAGAATGCGAGAACTTGCTTTTTTAAACAAAGGTATAAGTATAATTTTAACAGACAATACCTCTGCAAAGTCTAAAGAATATGTCAATAAATATGAAGGCGGTATTGTAGAATTTGTTAAATATATTAATCAAAAAAAACCTCAATTAATTAATAAAAACGAAATTGCAATATTTAAAAAGCCAATATTTATAACGGCTGAAAAAGATAGAGTAGTAGTTGAATGCTCGTTTGAATGGAACGCTGGATATTCAGAAGATGTTTTAGCGTTTACAAATAACATCCACCAGAAAGATGGAGGTACTCACTTGTTGGGTTTTAGAAGTGCTTTAACTAGAGTAATTAACAAGTATGCAAATGATAAAAATTTAGGAAAAAAAAATAAAGTTACTATTTCGGGAGATGATATTAAAGAAGGTTTGGTAGCCGTGCTGTCTATTAAAATGCCTGATCCAAAGTTTTCCTCTCAAACAAAAGATAAACTTGTTTCTTCAGAAATAAGGCTAATCGTGGAGAGTGTAGTAAACGAAAGAGTTGCAACTTGGTTTGATCAGAATCCTTCTGTTACTAGGAATATTCTAGAAAAAATTTTACAAGCTGCTATTGCAAGAGATGTAGCTAGAAAAGCGCGTGATAGTGTAAGAAGGAAAGGAACGTTCGAATTATCTGGATTGCCTGGTAAACTTGCAGATTGCCAGATTTCTAAAAGAGAAGGAACAGAACTTTATATAGTCGAAGGAGATTCGGCAGGTGGTTCAGCTAAGCAAGGAAGATCAAGAAAATATCAGGCTGTTCTTCCTTTAAGAGGAAAAATATTGAACACTTATGTAAATAATAAGGTTAAGCCTAACGGAATTAGCAACAATTACGAAACAAAAGCTCTTGCAAAGATGATGTCATCTAACGAAGTTGTAACCTTAATTAACGCATTGGGCACAGGCTCTAAGGACTTTAATATAGAGAATTTAAGGTATGATAAGATTATAATTATGACAGATGCCGACGTGGACGGATCTCATATCAGAACATTATTGCTTACTTTTTTTAACAACTTTCCTTTTAATCAGCTCATTGAAAATGGTCATTTGTACTTAGCGCAGCCACCTCTGTTTAAAGTAACTAAAGGAACAAAAAGTGCTTACATAAAAGATGAGAAGAATTTAGAGGAATATATTTTAAAAATATCTGAAAAAACAGGAAAAAAAATGAAAAAAGGATCTCAAGAATTTAATAAATTTATGGAAGAGCAAAGACAGAAATTATCTATTCAAAGGTTTAAGGGTTTAGGAGAAATGAACCCAGAGGAACTTTGGCAGACTACTTTAAACCCGGAAAACAGAACTTTATTACAAGTACAATACTCAAAAGTAACAAAAGAAAAATCTAAAGATGACCAAAAACTTATTGATATTTTAATGGGAGACGACGTCGCACCTAGAAAAGAATTTATTACAAGTAATGCTTTAGAAGTAGCCAATCTAGATATTTAATTTTTAAAATGAATTTTTCTACTCTATTCAGATTAGAAGAGAATCTTAACTTAGATAAAAAAACATTAGTAAATCTAAGGTGGATTGCTATTATTGGACAGTTATTAGCAATTAACTTTGTCTATTTTTTTTTAGAACTAAATTTTCCTATCATTGAAACATATATTATTATCTTAATAGGCTTTATTACAAATATAATTCTTCAATTTAGAATTAGAACAAATCAATTAAAGGATTTCAACTGTGCTCTTTTTCTTGTTTACGACTTATTGCAGCTAAGCATCTTACTTTATTTAACAGGAGGAATATTTAATCCATTTTCCCTTCTTATAATCGTACCTACTATAATTTCGTCAACATTCTTAAGCATGGGGACTACAATAATTCTTGGAACTCTAACCACAGTTTTACTATTTTTTTTAAAGGCATATCACAAGATGCTTCCAGGTTCAGATGTTTATAATTTTAACTTTCCAGAATATTATTTAACTGGTGCTCTGGTTTCTATAATTATTGGATTAGTTTTTTTAAGTTATTTTGGAATAAAATTTTCCGGTGAAACAAAAAAAAGGTCAGAAGCATTAGACAAACTTCAACAGATAATGGCAAAAGAATATGAAATAGACTCACTTGGTGGACAGGCTGCAGCTGCAGCGCATTCTTTAGGTACCCCACTTGCTACAATTTCAGTAGTAGCTAAAGAGCTTAAAAAAGAAATTGGAGACAGCTCAAAACATTCAAAAGATTTAGACTTATTAATAAGCCAAGCTAAGAGATGTAGTGAAATCTTAAAAAAAATTGCAAGAAAAGAAATAATTAACGATCAATTTATCAACTTAATAAAAGTAGAAGATCTTTTAGAGGAAATAATTATTTCATTTAAAGAAAACACAGATAAGAAAATTACTTTATTTGAAAATAAAGATAAAAATAAGATAAACATTAAAAGATCGCCAGAAATTGTTTATGGGTTAAGAAATTTTATTGGAAATGCTATTAAATTTGCAGATGAAGAAGTATTCATAAAATTAACAAGTGATGATGAAACAATTAAATTGTCAATTAATGATGACGGACCAGGTTTTGCAGAAGATATTATAAAGTTTATTGGTGAACCATAT
>Ga0115004_10003854_pt1 | contig 12110 bp, 6 predicted proteins | sample ArcticOcean_MG_C_10_FD_88737 | JGI IMG/M metagenome (GOLD analysis project Ga0115004, IMG submission 88737) | Marine microbial communities from western Arctic Ocean - ArcticOcean_MG_CB11_90 | ecosystem: Environmental > Aquatic > Marine > Oceanic | place: Arctic Ocean: Canada Basin | collected...
CTCGAAGAATCGAGATCCCAGCTATGGATGATACCAGAATCATCCGCGGTTGATAGAGATTGACCGTCTGGGCTAAATGCTAACGCAGTGACGCCGCTCGTATGGCCAGCAAAAAGTCTCGCGCATCTACCAGTGCTCACGTCCCATAAACGAACAGTTCTATCGGACGAGCCAGTAGCGACGTAGTTTGAGTTTGGATGCCAAGCGACGCAATCGACATCGCCGATGTGGCCGTAAAACGCGCGAATCGGTTTTGATGATTCCGTTGTCCATATTCTGCACGTGCGATCGTGCGAGCCAGTGGCGAAGTAGTATCCACAAGGCGCCCATTTCGCGCACCATATAGGCGTTTGATGGCCTTTATACGAACATAAAGGAATTTCGAGTTCCGTGGACCATATGCGAGCGGTGCAATCGCGAGAGACTGACAAAAGGTAAATACCATCCGGCGAATATTGTACGTCGTGTACTGGAGCGGAATGGCCAATGAATTCTTTCACTTTCATCGATTTCCCAACCTTATCGCCGCGCTTATACTTTTTCTCTGATTTATTATCTTTCGTTGTCCGTTCGATATTATTATTACCAGTAGCAGCTCCCGCGTCCGCTGCTGCTACTCCGTTCTTCTCATCTTCTTCGTCTTCTTCGTCTTCTTTATCACCACTCGTTAGATCCCAAGTTCGAACGACGGAATCGGAAAATCCACCGGCGACTTTTTCGACGTTTGGTGACATCGTCGCACAAATTAACTTTCCTTCCGCGTGCGTGAACGTAAAGAAACAACAACTCGGTAGATTTTCATTCGTTACTCGCACACGATTGGAGAAATCTTCCAAAGCTCTCACGCCGTCATCGTAATCATATTCTGGTATTGGTATAGCACTATCGACGATTCTCGGGTCGCGAATTCGCGAGATCGTCGCCGGTACGTTTGGAACATTGATTTCTTTTCTTGTTAAGACTTTATAACCATCGACCTCGATCGTTTCTTCGTCGCCTTCGTTTTTGTTATCGCCGTCATCGTCTTCTCCTCCTTTATCTCCATCTTCGTCGCTGTCATCGCTATCGGTTGGCTTCTTCTTTCTTTTCTTATAAACTTTTTTCGGTTTATACGCGGCAACTCTCGCATCTTCCTGTGCATTCGCGTGATCATATTTCGCCTCAATCTCTCTGAAAGCTTTTTCCGCCTTGAGCTCTAAAGAATCTTCCAATAAACCGAACCTTCCAACTTCCGCGTTATACGCCGCAATCGAAGCAGTCGTTTCCCCAGTCACGACGCCAGAAAATATAGCCTCGATATTCTTCTCCTCCTCTTCTTCAACGAACAACGAAGGCACGTCGTGATGCGTAATCTTCACCGTCACGTTTGCGTTCAAAATGGCCAAACATCTCGCGCCGTTCCTCTCGCTCGCCCTCAAAAACCTCACTAACAAATCAAAACTCTGAAAACACATCTCGATCGCAAACTTATGCTTCGTAAACTTCACCGCGCAAGTATCGCTCTCGACGTGTTCCGGTAACGAGATCGCGCTCAACGCTCGAACGTCCTCGCAATGCGCTCTCGCGTGATCTTCGCAAAACCTCGCGAAGAAATCCCTGCTCTCCTCCACGCACCCTTTTCTGACGAGCGTTAAGTAACAGTGCACGAACATCGGAAAAAGTACTCGCATCAGTTCCGGTCTGTACAGATCCAGCGCGCCTAATATCCACTCGCGGCACTTCGAGAACCCTTCCAAGACCTGACGCGCCTCGAATTTTTCCTCCAAGTCGCTGTGCAGGACTAACAGATCCGATAACGCGGCATCGGCGCCTAACGAGACTAGGCTCATTGCAAGCGTGTGTTCCTTCGTGATCCCGGCGTCGGCGCAAAGAGCGCGCTCGGCGTTCTTGAACCCGCGCTTTTGTAAGTACTTCAGTACTACGGTATCCAACGGATCTCGTTTTGTTACCCCGCGTGTATCGAAAACTTCTTCTGCCCTGTTTTCGATTTGATGATGATTCGTCCGTTGTTGTTGCAGATGCTGCCGCTGCTGCGATTTGTTGTTCATCGATTAATCGATCTGCTACGGCGAGTAACAGATCGAGTTCCTAACTACCGCGCTCTATCGATCGATCACTAGCGAGTAGCAGTAATAATAGTAGTAGTAATAGTAATACTTTAAAGATCTTTTCTATATCTGAATTTACTCGGCAAAGCAGATATAAAAAACTTGCCAGCTAATAAAAGAGAGCTGTTTTGAGGACCGCGCTTTTATTGGTATCACTCTCAGTATTGATTAGTATCAGTGCGCAGTATCGGTAGCGATGGCAGTCGCAAGTAGCAGTAGTAGGGAATATATCCTACACACCCTTCTTTTTTGTGCCTATTGATGAAGAATTGAAGATATCGGTTTTGAAAAGAGTTCTCCTTGAAATCGACAAATCTGCAAAAAGGAGGTTTTGTGTGGAAAAGATCCAAACAAAGTTAATTAAAATGAAACACGTGCTCTCGACCGCTTTGGCGTACGCGGGTGGATACTTGTTCTTAGTACTGCTCGCGGTCTGTTTAGCCACCGGTACGCGATTTAGGGACTCGATTTAGAGCGATGCGCGAATGTTTTCGGGACGACGATCAAAGAGCGATTTTTGGAACGAATTTTGTTTTTTGTGATTTGTGATTTTGTTCTTCCATCGCGGTTTTAAATCGAAACGTAATTTGATATTCGCTGACGAATTATCGCGCTTCGTTTGTTTTTGTTCTCTCTCGCTCGGGTTTTATGGTAGGGTTATATTACTTGGCCGAAATGGTCGAAGAGTACACGCGTTTCGCGAAGAAGTTTTTACAGAATGCGATTAAAATCACGCTAGGAATTCATTTGATGTTATATTTCGTGGACGGGTTACCGATCTCGTGTTGCTTCGTCGGTGCGAGCGCGCAGATGTTATACGCGCGATTGTTGAAGAGGTACCCGTTCATTGAAGTGCAGAGTTTAGATTTCGGGTTGTCCGTGTGTGCGATGGTTTTGACGCACGTGTATTGGATGCGGTATTTCCGCGAGGAACATTTTTCGACCGAATACGCGATGGGGTTCTTTTTGTGTACGACGTGGTTGGTTCCGTTTGGGTTTTTTATTTCGTTAGCGGCGAATGAGAGCGTTTTGCCTGGGGGGAGTGTTGGTATTGGGGGCGGTCCAGGTACTGCGACTGCCGGGCCCGGGACTCAGTTTGGAAGTAGAGAGAAGAAGAGAAGTAACGTCGTTTTGCAGATTTTAGATTGGGTTTTGTTGAAATGGGAGGCGGTGAAGAAAGTAGTTTTCCCTCGTGGTATTCAGTCATCGTATAAGAGCGGGTTACATACGTATTAATTTTGTAGATTTCGTTTTTAATGAAAGAATTAATTATATAGAAAGAGGGAGTGAGAAAGAGAAAGAGAAACGAACAGCGGCGCGAGAACGGATCAACACACAACTAGAAAGATATAACAATAACAACAACAACAACAACAAAAGTACTGGTATGTATATAATAAATAAGTATAAAGTACATACATGTTTTTATTATATATTAAATAATTAGCAGAGATACACACGCGCACAGGCAGAGAGATTTATTTAGTAAGTGGACATCATTTGATCTCCTCCTCCTCCTCCAGCGCTACCTCCGTTGTTGTTTAGCGCGGCGTTGTTTAACTTTTTATTGATCGCGCGAAGCGCGTCTAAACTACCACCCTTCACAAAGCAATTCCGCATCGCTTCTTGCGCAATTTGCACAGCATCTCTCCGTCTCCCATGCTCCCCATCTCTCTCATCGTTCAAAAACGCCCCAGTCTCTGCGATCCTCTCCGCCTGATGTAACAACGGCTGAAGTCTCTTGGCCGTTTCTACGACGCCTCTAACGATCTTCGCGCCTTCGTAAGCGTTCTTATTATGATCCCTCAACGCAACTTCAGGAATCTTCCCTAACATCTCGGTCACTTTCCCATGCATCCCAACCTCTTTTTTCAAACTCACGAGCTCGGCCTTCGATCTTAACGCCAACGCCCTCGAATGCGCAATCGCTCTCCGCAACCTCTCGAGCTCTCGATCGATCTCCTCCTCCTCCTCTCTCGAACACGCGGGTAACCGCTCTAACATCTTCACTTCGTCGCCAACACGAACGATCTCGTATGGCACCGAAAAACACCTATGCGAAGCTCTCTGCGCGAACCTCCCGAAATGTTTCGAGCAGTTCCCCTGTAAGCGTTCATACACTGCATCTAAACCTTTTTGGATGAGAACTTTATGTTCCTCGTTCGTCTCCAGTTGCTCTCGCACGCACTGCTCGAGCGTATCGAATCCATCCGCTGAATACGTCTCGACCTGTCTCGTTATATATCGTCGCGTAGATCGATTCATTCAATTAATTCATTCATTCATTAATTAATTAATACACACAAAAATTCAAAATTCGTTCCAAAACGAACAAAATCAGAACAAGATTATATAGCCGAAAAAGAAAATCACAAACACGAATCGTTCTCAACGCGACGAAGAAGACAAAACATACCGCGTTTAAGACGTCGTCTAAGACATCTCTCGATCTCAGTTTCGATCGTTTCACGTGTTCTGGGTCAAGCGCGTTCATTTCTTCGTCTCTCTGGATGGATACCATTTTCAAAAACGAATTTTATGGAGACGAATTTCGAAAACGCGTTTGGATTTTGGATGATTTTAAGTAACGAGTTTGTCAAACCGGTTGCTTCGCACGGGCTAAACGAACGAACCGTGTTCGCGAGCTTATAGGAAATAGAAAGACGCGAGAGCGCGCGTGTAGTCGAAATCGTTTTCGTGCTTGCCGTGTAGAGAAGTCTCGGTTGATCAAATATATATTTCACGCGTTCATATCTGATCAACCAATCAGTAACTTCAGCTTTGGGAACTTCTTCTTTGACTTCGTTTCGCACGCGGCTAAGCGATACAGAGCGCTCGTTCGCGAGCTTATAGGAAATAGAAAGAAGCTGAGCGCGCGTTGAAATCGTTTTCGTGCTTGCCTGTGTGTGTGTGTGCGTGTTCGTATCAATGTCGCGTTAACGCGAGAGAAGTTCCGGTTTTCAAATTTGTTCTGATCAGCGTTGGACTTCTTCTTTTGACTTTATCGAAATCCTTCGTTTTTGTTTTGATTGCGCGATATAAAAGTTTATATACTCGTTTATTGATAAACGAGTGTTTAGTTTATTCTTAAACGAGTCTTAAACGAGTTCGTAAACGAAAAAAACCGCTACAATTTTCGTTTAAGGCTCCTTTAAGGAAATCCCAACTCATATAGTGCGCGCGATATAAAAGTTTTCGCGTTTGTTTTAGCTCGATATGAAACGAGAAAATGATAATCATGCCGAAGAAGAAAGAGAAGAAGAAGAAGAAGATAAAGAGGAAGATAAAGAAGACGAAGAAGAAGAACATCATCGGAAGAAGAAACGAAAGAACGATGATAAGGATGAGAAGAACGAACGAATATTCGATTGCTCGATATTAATGCCGGTCAGGAATGCCGGTGAATGGCTCGATTTAGCCGTGATGTCAATACTCTCGCAGGACTGCGTCTGCTGCGAGTTCATCGCAGTCGATGATTGCAGTACTGATGGGTCTTTTGAGCGATTGATTGAAATCAAGAAGGCGTACGACGACGACGGCGGCGGCGAAGATTACGAGGAAGATGATAGTCGTAATACGATACCGTTTTCGAGCGAATTAGGAATAGGTAGAACTTTGAACGGTGTCGGTGTTAGTGAAGAAGAAGATGGTTTAGTTGATTGTAGCGTAGTCGAGAGGAACGTGAGAGAAGACGTGAACGGAGTTTGCGGTGACGCGAAACGGTTAGTGAGGAAGTTTGCAAAGTTTGGACACGAGATGAGAGTCGTGAAATTAGAGAGGGACGAGAAGGCGAGAAGTGGACAAGGGTTAGCGCTTAATGAAGCGTTGAATTTGGCGAGGGGTGAGTTTATTGGTGAAATGGAAGCCGACGACGCGAGACCGCGCGATTGTTTTAGGAAATTATGCGAAGCTTTGAGAAAAGATTCGAGTTTAGATGCAGTTTTCTCGAAGATCGCTTTGGTTGGAGAAATCCCTGGTAATGAAAACATAGGATGGGCCGGAATGAAGCGTTTTGAAACGTGGCAGAATAGCTTAATGAGTAGTAATGAAATGGCGAATGGAAGATATTTAGAAATTCCAGCGATGCGAGCGAGCGGTTTATATCGACGAACGTTTTTAGAGGAGAAAATGAACTTGAACAGTAAGGGAGAATCGTTGAGAGTTTATGAAGATTTATGGTTAATCAATGATAAAATTATTGACTGTGCCGATGCAAAGATGGTTCCTTCTACATATCATAGCGAACCTCATATGTTCTGGCCCGTCGATAGTTCGTTCTTTCACCGAGCGTTCAACGCGAAAATGAACTGCTTGAAAATACCAGAGCAAATGTATTGGTGGCGACAATATAAAACGCAATCGACAAAAGTACACGATAGGTGCAGTCTGAAACAATTAAGAGCCGCGAAAGTGCATTATTTATTAAAGAAAGACGGGCCGTTAGGATACGACGCTTTGTTCAAATCATCATCATCAACGACCGAAGACGGCAACGACGGCGCAGACAACGACGACGAAGAACCAAAGAAATTAATCATCCGCGTCTTCGGTCGCGGCGAAACTTTAAACTCTTACGTCGACGACATAGCGCGTGAAATAGCCCTGAACGACGACGACGACGTCGACGATAACAAAAACAAACTCGCAATCGTCGTCGAAAAAAGGGACGAAATGCCCGGCCTACCGAAACGAAAACGTTCAAAAGAAGTCCTCGGCAAAAACGTGAAATTAGCGAGACTGTTCGCATTCGGCATGCAAAAAGCGCGCTCGAAAATTCTCAGAGTCATGCAAAGCGATTTCGACTCTGGTCGCTTAGACTGGTTCGTCGCCTAAACGCGCGCGCGCGGTCCAACGTCTCCAATCACAAATCGCTACACCGTTCACTCAAATCACGAACGCGATCTCTCGCGCTTCTCTCTGCTACACCTTTCGACGAATTGACGAATTCCAAGTTTCGACAATTCCTTCTTCAAAAAAGAATTCCCCACTTTTTAAAGCGAGATTTCTCATCAAAAAGAACTTTCTTAAACGAAGCGATCGTAGGAGATCTCGGATCGAATCACACTCGCGCTCTCTTAATCTCTCACGCATATCCTTCTCTCTGTGTTTGCGCGCGATCGATCGTAGAAATGAACGCTCGATCGATCACGGAAGCGATCGAGAACAAAAAAGGTGAACTGGAGAGAATCTTCAAAGCATTTAGTACTGAAACCCTAAACGATGCAAATGCCACAAAACGAACGACCATAACCGGTAGACGAGCGTCCGAGTTATTGCGACCGACCGGTCTCCAGGATGAGCGGTTGAGTAAGATATGGCGCGAAGGCACGAAAGGTACGGGCGAGATCTGCGACGTAGATCGATTGAGAGAGTTATTCGTTTTAGTCAAGCGAGAGTTATACGAAGTTGGGGAAAATCGTACAAAATTGCCTGAGTCCTATTCTTCTTCTTCCGCGCAATCGCAATCGATCGAAGGAAAGAACGACGATCAGAACAAAATGACGGATCGAGAGCGAGAGAAGTACGAGAAACACTTTCATGCGCTCGATATGAGTAAAAGTGGGATGGTCTCAGTCGATCAAGCCGCGAAGTTTTTATCGAAAGCGAGCTTGAGCGAAAGAGAAATAAGGGAGATCGTGAGGAGGAGGAGTCGAGGCGCCACGCAGTTGACGAGCGATGCGTTTTCGTTGGCCATGCATGACGTGTATGCCGTGATTAAGGGGAAAGGGAGTGGTGCGCATGGGGTAACGCCGATGATGGGTGTTGGAGGTGGTACTACTTTTGCGGCGACGCCGTCGACGGCGGGAGTTTTGAACGCTCAATTTGCGAGTTTGAATACGCCGATGAATTATAATAATAATAATAATAATAATAATAATAATAATAATAATAATAATAATAATAACTTGTTGTTGCAGTCATCAAAGAATAACAATAATAATACTTCATCGTTGTTGGTAAGTGTCGATACACCGGAAACGTATTCCAGGCCTCCTTTAGATTTGGGATTCAGCATGGATAACGCCGCGATTACTACGCCAGCCGTCGATCCTCGCGAACAGGCAAAACTTGATAAAGAGATGATGCTATACGAAAACAAGATTTCCCAAAGCGAACAAAGAAATCAACGCGCGCGTGATGCCATTGAAAGTACGCGCTTGAAAGTTGAAAAAATGCGCGAAGCTGCAGAAAGAGCGGAGAAGAATGCCGAAGACGCGAAGAAAGAAGCACAAAACATAATCGAAGACGCCGAGAAGAAACGCGCTGAATATCGCACGAGAGCGATGACGGCAAAAGATCGAGCGCAAGAACAAATATATGAAAAAGAAAATCAAATGCAACTCGCGAATAGAGAGTTGGAAAAGTTGCGTCAAAAAGTAGAACAAGCTGAATCTGTTTCAATTTTACCCTTGAAAGCCATGGAATCAAAGCTTCGCACTCTGCAGCTCGAAGTCACTCGTGTGAAAGAAGCGTCAAAGAATCGTCAAGAAGCATTATCTGCCGAGTTAGTGAAAAAGGGTACCGAAATTCGAGAAATGGAACGAGTGAAAGCAGCTGCTGAGAGAGAGGCTGAAAGTATCGAACGACAGTTTCAAGAGAAGCGCGAGCAAAGCGAACAGGCGTTAGAGAGAGGAAAACAAGCGTTAGGAGCGGCTAAGAATCAAACGATAAACGCAGAGAAACAACATTTTAAGCGAGTCGAGCAAGTTCGAGAGGCATTAGTTGAAGCTAAGAAAGAGTTTGTGAAAGAGAAAGAATCCTTAGCCGTAGCGAAGAAGAAACACGATATCGAGTTTGCAAAGCTCGAGGAGGAAAGAGTTGCGGCATCGCAGGAAGTTGAAAACCAACGCTTAATTACCAGAAAAGCGAAAGATGCAAATAGGTTACAGATACAAAACAAGCGCGTAATGCTCGATGAGGCTTCGGATGCTTTAAAAGATGCAAAGAAGCAAAGAGATATCATCGAAGAGGAACATAAAAATGCGCTCAATACGGCGAATGAAAATTTTTCTCGCATCGAAGTAAGATTAAACGCTGAAAAGGCAAAATTGAAACAAACGGAGGAGAAAAATAAAGCCGCTTTGGAAGATATCGAAGACAAGATTGTTAAAACAGAGTCTTATACGGAGGAAATCGTTCGAAAAATTGAAAACGCGGATCGAGATTTGGAAAAGAGAAGAAACGATTTAGAAACGCGCCTTGAAGTTGCCACCGAAAGCTTGGAAGCAATTCAGGAAGAACTGCGAAGCACGAAATTACGTGTCGATGCACAACGAGAAGAGCTCGACTTGCGCGAACAAGCGTGCGAAGAGAAAGAAGCCGAAGCTGAGAATGCGGCAGAGTCATCAAAGTCACTCATTAAATCGATGGAGGAAGATGTACAAGAGTTGCGAGCGAAAATTGAAAGCGAGGAAAAGCGCATAAACGAAGAAACGGCTGCGGTGCAGCACGACTTAGAACAAAAACGTGCATATTTGGAACTTGAAACGACTAGACTAGAGGCCGCTTTAGAACGTGCTAAGGATAATATCCCACGTGAAAGTGCCGCTGCTCAGCAAGCTTATGCTTTAGAAGCGATGATCGCTACGACAGAGTCGGCGAGGGAAGAAGCGGAACAATTAGCGGAGGAATCTGAGATTAAAGCAGAAAAGAACATGGCGAGATTGATGGAACTCGCAGAACTTGTTGGCAATGCAAACATGGAGTTAAATAGCTCATCTCAGTTTACGGAAAGCGCACGTGCTAGGACTACTTTTAAGACTACGAGTAATGATGCGTTTGATTTTAACAGAACGTCATCGTTCAATGAAAGTTCAACTACTGCTGTAGCAAAGAGCGCTACCACAAAGGATAACATTTTCGATAAACATGTTGGAGTGAATGATTTTGATTCTCCAGAGCCATTCACGGGTGGTTTCGCCGAGGCAGAGAATGCGTTTTCACCTCAAATTATAAAGACATCATCATCGGTGAACGCGTTTGCTTCTTCGTCTTTCAACGATGAACAAGGCGATGTTTTTGGAGACGATTTTGGTGGCGAGTTCGATTCGTTTGCAAAACCGGAATCCTCTTCGCAACAACAACCTGCTGTTCTTGCGGTGAAGAAAGATATACTAGTAGATGATGAAGAAGATGATGATCCGTTCGATGTCGATTTCGACGCCGGTAAAGTCAATGAAAGTTTGCGCTTAGAGGCGAAGCAAGATGACGAATTCTTTGAAGATTTCGGCGACGACGGCGCCTTTGATGTTGCACCTAATAATACTAATAGTAACGAGTCAGTGAAAGAAAACGACTGGTTTGAAGATGGCATGAATAATACCGGTATCGGAGCTCGACAAGATGATGCAGAAGATGACATTTTTAACTCTGAGATTGTTTCCGCGAGAAAACCATCCGATGAAGATCTGGCTTTCGAGGAGGAGGATTTTTTCGCGCCCATCTCTCAGAAGCCCGTGCAATCTTTTGAAGACTTTAATAGCTCGGTTAGTGAGAAAAAACAATCTGGTTTCGATAGTAGCGATAATTTGTTTCAGCAAGGAAATTTTATTCAGAAAGGAGGAGAGGAAGAAGAAGACGCGTTTAATGACGAATTTTCTGGTGATTTTAATTCAAAAGAAGATGGAAACGATGGATTTGATGACGACTTTGGAGATTTTGAGACGACGACTCGTCAAAGTAGCATAGATGCGACAAACTCGTACACAAACAAAGCTTTAGCAACATCGAACGCATTGAATGATACGAAAAATGATGCCGAGACAACTTTTGAAGACGAGGCGACTGACGAAGATGAAAATTTTGCGGGCAGCGTTAATGAGCCGCAGCAGCAACAACGTCAACAACAACAACAAAGAGTCCCTTCAGAAATCACCGAAGATTTTGAAGAAAACGAATCATTGGATCAAATACCCGCTCGTGTACATCCAGATGACCTCGAACGCTCGAAAAAGGCTTGGTATACTTTAAAACATGCACTCAACGATCCAGCTGCAGTTGGCGTCACCGGTGCACAAGTTGCAGCTATGGCTTCTAAAACCGGCTTACCCAACGATAAACTTGCCGTAATGTGGAACGCGAGTTGTACTTCAGATGGATCGAGTTTAGGATTGGGTGACTTTTGTGTCTTTATGCATTTATTGAAAAACACTTTGAATGGAGGATCTTTGCCAGACTTTCGCATCGAAGGCTCGTTCAGAGAAGAAATGATCGGATCGGATGTACTCAACGAAGAGAATATGTTGGTCAATCAAACGCGCGCACGGTTTCTTACGCAGAAGAACGAACAACCTGCAGCTGAAGAACGACAAGAACCAGCTTCGGTCCCGCCTCCCTTACACATACAAACACCTCCACCAGCGGAACAACAACAACAACGAGGTGGCGGATCTTCGCCACGACGCTCTCAACATCAAGAAAGCTCGCCAACGCTCGCGCGTACGAGCGCAAACGTGTCAAACGACGACGGCGTCGGACAACCGCAGCGCTTGAAAGTCTTCATAGACTCCGTCGCAAACGTGAAAGACGCCTCAAAAATGCAACAAGTGCATTGCAAAGTCTCCCTCGTCGATACAAACGGCCAAGAGCTCGAGCGTCCACAAAACACCGCGGTCGGCGCTCGCCCAGGAAACGACGCATCATCGCTCACGATTCAAAACGCGGTCACGCTCTCCTCCGCACCGGCGACTTGGCCAGCCGGTTCCGCCGTCTTAATCGAACTCAGGCACTTCAAGAAGAAAGATAACAAAGTAAGCACTCGATGTTGGTCGTTCATGGAAAAGGAATCCGTTAGGCCCGGATTATTCGGTCTCCCGCTCGCGAAGAAACCGGCTGACCCTTTGCGACAAAAAGTCTCGTTGTTCAATAAAGGCACTCCGGATCTGAAGCTCAGGTTTAGTTTCGTGTGAACTATATGTATTTCAAAAAATAGTACGACAAACGACGCACGAGCGTCAATCCGTACAATGATCACGATCTCTCTCTCTCTTCTTCTTCTTCTTC
>Ga0115004_10003857_pt1 | contig 12107 bp, 8 predicted proteins | sample ArcticOcean_MG_C_10_FD_88737 | JGI IMG/M metagenome (GOLD analysis project Ga0115004, IMG submission 88737) | Marine microbial communities from western Arctic Ocean - ArcticOcean_MG_CB11_90 | ecosystem: Environmental > Aquatic > Marine > Oceanic | place: Arctic Ocean: Canada Basin | collected...
CAATCGCCAGTACAACACTTGGCGTGGCCTGATTGGGAACTCGGTGCCGGGGGAATGACAGATGCTGCGGCTGCATTTGCTACGACTGGTGCGTTCATTTGCTCTTGTCAAAATGTTGAATTCTGCTTTGCGTGCTTACAAGCAAAGGCTGGCATCGCGTACAACGTCGATTCATGGGACGGCTTTTCTTACGAGCGACTCCAATTAGTCGATGCTTTAGCCGCTGGCAACACACCGATTATCAACGCCGGCGATTCGCACAATGGCTGGATAGGTACGATTGATTCTGAAGTTTTCGGAACCGGATCGCCAGTTGCCGTTGAATTTGCAACGGCATCGGTTACGGCAGATAATTGGGGAAACATTATTGCTGATCTCTTGGGTGTCGCACCAAAGCGTGGGTATAAATTTGGTCAGAGCGAGTACGCTACAACGTCGTGGTTACGCGATGGATTTTTGTACAGCAACGCTGGATTGCGGGGTGTAACGTTCATGCACGGAGCAACGATTGGTCATGTTAACAAGACGCATTACGTCAGCGAACACGTCTCTGTTGATACGATTAACGGCTTTAATTACACCGCGTTATGCGAGTACTCGATGATCGTCGCGGCAGGAACAAAAGGTCTTATGACTTCGAATCCAAACTCGAAATGTGAGACGAAAATCTCAAACACAGCGATTGGCTATTTCGAGAACGTCACTTACACTGCAAAAAACGGCAAGAGCGAAACTGCTTCGTCTAAACCGAGAGCAAGCGGGTTATCGACTACAGTTTTTGTCAAGCCATCTACGAGCGCTTCTCCAGCAATGAGAGGGATTATCTCGCCTCTCTTAATCGTTCTCGTCAGTTGCGTGTTTACTATTGGTTTTTAACGAGTCGATTCATCATCATCACTTCATCAGATTCAGATTTTATTTATTTATTTCAACGTACTGGTATGATATATATACAACTACACATACTACATTATTGCAAGCTGTTGTACATTTCTACGATTTGTTTCTGGAAAGCCTCTCGCGCTTGCGGCCGTTTGAGCTTAAAAGTTGGCGTCATCAAACCGTTTTCTACGGAGAACAACTCGCCGTGCAAATGAATTTTTTTTGCGCGTTCGAAAGAATTGAGCTTTGCCTCATTCGCGGCTTTATTCATAGAATTGAAAACCGCGCGCTTAATATTTTCGTCGTCACACAACGCCCTCAAACTACTACTACCATTACTACTATTAATAATCCCGTTTGCTTTTGCGTATGCGAGCAAGACTTCTTCGTCCGGAACAACTATAGCGACCAAACTCGCCTTCAATGAATCACCATAAACAAACGTCTGCGCGACGAGAGGCGAACGACCGTACGCGGCTTCTATTTTCTCCGGCGCAACATATTCACCTTGTGCGAGTTTAAAAATGTTCTTCTTCCTATCGATGATCTTTAAAACGCCTCCAGGCAAGATCATCCCAATATCGCCAGTCGATAGCCATCCAGTTCTTTCATCGAAACATTCTTTAGTTTGTTCGGGAGATTTGAAATAACCAACGAAAACGGAAGGTCCCCTTACGCATACTTCGCCTCGCGGATACGGTTTATCGCTTTTTCTATAATTCATCTCTGGAACGTCGTCTAATTTGATTTCGCAGCACGGAGCGGGAGCGCCAACGTGGCCGGTTGAAAAGTCTCTCGCGTTTGTTTTCGATATCACGCACGCACTTTCGGTCATTCCATATCCTTCAAAAACGGTCGCCCCGAAACATATCCTCAGAAATTCAATCACGTGTCCACTTATTGGTGCAGATCCGGATGACATATATCGAACTTTACCGCCGAGTTTTGCTTTTAATTTTGAAAACACGAGCTTTTCCCAAAACGGATTTGGTGCTTTCCCGTTTTCAAACGCGTATTTCTTACTCGCATACGCTTTGGCGAATAACATTCTCGCCAGAGGCGAGCCTTCAGCGATACCAGCGTTTACTTTATCGTAAATCCTATTCCATAATCGAGGCACGGAGCAAAATACCGTCGGTCTTAACGCTTGAATATCGTCCAATAATCCGAGCACGTCGCCTCGATAAAACCCAACGGCGGCACCGCCTAAGACGCAGACCATGAACGTCACGCGTTCATAGATATGCGCCAACGGCAAATACGAAACGTGCACGTCGTCTTTTCCAATGTTCAAATCGTACGAATACCCGGCTGCATTTGATATTAAATTCAAATGCGTCAAAACGACCCCTTTTGGGTTTCCAGTTGTTCCTGAAGTGTAACAAATCGTCGCTATATCGTTTTCCATCGCTCGTATAGCTTGACACGGTCTCGTCGTTCCAAGCAAAAGGACTTCCTCGAACGTCTTAATCGTTACTCTACCGTTTGCCGCTTTAGCTGGTATCGATCCGGGGGAATTTTTCGAACCATAGACGACTATGAATTTAACCGTATCGCACCTACTTATTACGTTCAAAAGCGTTCGCAAAACTGCTTTCGAACACGCGACGCCGACGCACTCAGCATGATTTAAAATATATTCCACCGCGTCTGCACCTAAAGTATCGTATAAAGGCACTGAAACGATATTTTGTCTCGCGCAAGCCGCTTCGCATACGATCCATTCAGGTTGATTAATGGAATATAACCCGAACGTTTGTTTCTTAGAAATCCCTAGAGCTTCGAACCCGCTCGCGATCTTCGTTCTCTTTTGTTCAAAATCCTCGTAAGTCTCGAATTCATACGTCATCCCCGGTTCCCCGGTCATTTTATCCATCGCCCTCGTTCCTAGAAAATTCCTCTTCGGATACTTCCGAAACGCTCGTTCCCAACAATCTCCTAACGTCTTTATATCATCATCAGGGAACTTGAACCCAGTCATCAGCTCGTTCTGTCGTGTTATGTTTCTATAGACCGTTTCGCCGTTGTTTAATACGACCTCTTTCGCGAAAACGGTGTCGTCTTCTTTCGCGAAATAAAGGCTCGAGCGTCCATCATCATCACTTGCCTGTGTGTTTGTGATTAAAACGAAACCGTTCTTATTTAGTGAGCACGAGATGAAGAAGAAGAAATGAAATCACACACGATCTCTCTTCAAAACATAGCAAACAATCGCTCAAGAATTTTCATTCGATCGAACACAAACAGAGCCACGCGATCCATCTTCTTCGTAACTCGAGATATATACATACATATATATAAAAAGCTCCATCAACGCTGACTCGATTCTAAAAAACGATGCGTACAGATGATGCACTTAAAAAGGGAGCAAAAAACAAAACACGACTAACTAACCATGGTCTGCGTATGTCTCACTCGATGAACAACCACGCACGCGATCTCGCTTTATATCGATCCGATAGTTTTCTTCAGTTTTGATGCTTAAAAAAGTCAAGAAATATCGTCCCCTTCGTTTGGTTCTTTTAGATATTTTTTTAGTAGGATTTCTTGCCTGTGTTTTATTTAGACATATAGAATTTTTGCCTGTGTTTTATTTCGACATGTAGAATTTTTGCCCGTGTTTTATTTAGACAGCATATAGAATTTTTGCCTGTGTTTTATTTAGACATATATGAAACACAGCAGCAAAAGCGTGAAGAAAACTTGGCTTCAGAATAAATACTAAAAGTTCTATAATACGCATCGGTAAAAGAAGCGCATTAAATTAAACGCATCCCTTTGCGAAGTTTATAAACAAACGCGAACGAAAGAAACGAACGGAGAAAAATGAAATTCAACCCGAACGTGACGTCGTCCAGACGCAAGACGCGGAAAGCGCACTTCTCGGCGCCATCATCCGAGCGCCGAAAAATCATGTCCTCCCCACTCTCGAACGAGTTAAAGAAACAACATAACTGCAGGGCTATTCCGATCAGGAAAGAGGACGAAGTGAGAGTCGTGAGAGGGACGTTTAAGGGGAAGGAAGGGAAGGTTGTGCAAGTGTATCGTAAGAAGTGGGTGATTCATATCGATAAGGTTGTGCGCGATAAAGTTAATGGTACGATTTATGATTTTCGTTTGTTCTTCTTCTGTTTTAGGTCTTTCGGGTCTGACTATGATTTTGATCTTTTATATATGCTTACGCTAACAATCTTCTTCTTCTTCTTCTTCTTTGTTATTAATATTATTATTATTATTACTATATATATATATATATATAGGTGCTTCCGTACAAGTCGGCATTGACCCATCCAAAGTCGTAATCACGAAGCTCAAGATGGACAAGTCACGTAAGGCAATTTTGGAGAGAAAAGGCTCGAGCGCTGACGCCCAAATGGAATCCGCCGATTAAAGAATATTCTGATAACTTTTATTAAAAACGTTAGTTAGTTTAGCCTGTGAGAGTGAAAGTGGTATATAGAGAGAGTGTGTGTGTGTGTGTGTGCGTAAAGGAACGCAAAGAGAGAATAAATTTATAGAGAGAGAGAGAGAGTTCCCGATGTATAAAACAAAGATTTTATATAAGCGGAGATATACTTTTAAAAGACTTTTCTATCATGTTCATATATGAATCTATATAAAAGAGTCGAAGTATATTGTCGACAAAGTCATAAATCATAACCGTTCGATTAGCGAAAAGAGAGTTTTTGAGAGACTTTGTCGAAGGCTTTTTTGCAACGCGTAAAGCCATTCAATAAAACGCGCATCCCCGTTCGTTCGTTCGTTCGTTCGGATAAAAATATATTCGCTCCGCCGGCCGTTGCCACGTTTGTTTTGTCATCATCATCAACAAAAACAACGAAGCTGCTCACGCACACGCATACACACTATTATCATCATTAGTACATTCTCCAATCGCGATCTCGTTCGTTTCGCGTTTGTTTTTATTCTCCCCTTCTCTCTTTTCTGAACAACCATTCGTCACGAAACGAACGACCCCAACGAACGAACGACCAATACTCCTTTCTATTCCTTCTTCAACTCCCTCTTCCTCCTCTTCGCACGCTCTATCATTGGCACGAACTTTCCACCGATTAAAGGAACGCGTTCTACGAATGGAAACCAACGCCACACAAAGTCTAAAATCCGTCTCCCGAACTTCGCGGCCGTTAGTAATAAAAATGGAAGTAAAGACTCGATCGGGACGCAGCATCCGGCTATGCATACGACGGTCATGGTTTGCAGCTTGTATCTGTATCACTTCGCTCGCTTTGAATGTAATTATTCAACCCAAACACGGCAACAACACAAAAATGCAGAGAAAATGAAGTCAAAGAGAAATCAGCAGGGAAACTTCCCTGCTATACTTCATTTAACGACATTGAAGTCAATTAATTCGATTACTAATGGAGCACGTCACTCAATTAAACACGCGCAACGCAATCGAACTCGGAAATGGACAAAAAGACACCCAAAGGGATAAACAAATCGCGCCGAATGAATGGTCGAAGTATTTCCCGAAGACTTTGTACAGATTTCAAGACCGAAGGTGCGAGCTCTCGCAGCAGTTGATCGATGGACTCTTAGCGAGCAAAAGCGAGCGCTTATTCGAGCAGGTTCGTTCTCTCTCTCTCTCTCTCTCGTTTCCTTTCGTTTTAGAAAGTTTCTTTTCCCATCGCGCGTTTAATAATCGTGCGTTCCTCCAGAACTCTAGTCGTTTTCTTCTGTCTTCTTCTGTCTTCTTCTGTCTTCTTCTTCTTCTTCGTGATTTTTGAATTTTTTATGGATTTTGAGAGTTTTTGCTCAAAGTGGTTGTGGGCATTTTTTAGACACGGAGAGGAAAGTCTCGTTTACTTTCAAAGAAAGCGCGATAGGGCGCACGACTGATACGGCGCGCGTTTTTGGGAGGTTATCGCGTGCGTGTGTGTGCGTGTGTGTGCGTGTTTGCGCGTGTTGTTTTCTTTGTTTTCGTCGTCGTCGTCGCAAGAGGCGCGAGAGTGGCGTAATGTGAGCACCCTCTTTTTGTTCGAGTACTTTGTGCAACAGGGAGGTTATGAGGAATGTGATCTCGTTCATGCTTAATCGTGCGTTGTTTTTTATCTGACCGCTTACGTGTGCTTCTTTCTTTCATTCTTTCGTTCTTTATTTATTTATTATGTATATGTATTATATGTATACATACACGTATGTACATACTTGCATAACGCAGACGAAAGCTTTAAACGATAAGACGATTGTCGTCGCGATGGATTATAAACTAATGAAGGAGTTGTTAGGGGACGAAGTACCGGATTTGTTCATGGCGCTTGATTTAGCCCCAGATGAAGCGTTTCAGGCTTTAGCGTGCGCAGTGCATGAGTGCGTGTTTTATGAGAGGGAAAATAGGAAAGAGATTTTAGCGCGAGCGTTCAAGGATGGTAGTTTTTTAGAAGAAGAAGCGAATGAAAATAGTAACGGTAATAATAATAATAATAATAATACAGCGGTTGATGCGAGGTTTGGGAGAGATTTTAAAGTGAGTTGCCACGTTTATAATTTACCGGCAAAGTTTAAAGTTAAAGATTTTCGCGATTTGAAGTCGAATTTGTTAGGACGAGTCGTCGCAATCAAAGGCGTGATTCAGAAAGCCGAACAGACGAAACCGATTTGTAAATCGATCGTTTTTACTTGCGAACAGTGCAGAGAGTCGATTTTGGTGACTTTGGATAAGAGTGGGAATTTCAAGGCGCCAGTGAACTGCGAGACGCCGAAATGTAAAGGAAAGAAAGGCTTCACGCCCGATTTCGCGAGGGCGACGACGGAAGATTGGAGACGCGTGACTTTAAGAGAAGAACCAAATTTTGGCAATTTATCGGATTCTGACGACGACGACGACGATGACGATGATGAAGATCTAAGTTCGGACGAAGACTTTCAGGAGAACGATGACGACGATGATGATAGGCGACCACCTTCGTTGGACGAAAACGACATAAACAATAACAACGAAGCAGACGTTTTACAACAAAAAAGAAGAAGACGAAGAAGGAACAGAACTAACGACGAGAAGAAAAATAGTAAAAAAAGAAGACGAACATCGGACGAAATAGACGCGCGAAACGGGCAGGCGCCGAAATATGTTGAAGTCGAGCTCTCAGAAACGCTCGTCGATCGTATCGAGACAGCCGGAGAACGCGTGCAAATATGCGGTATCGTGAGAAGAGAAGAGTGCGAAGAACAACGAGGAACGTTGGGCGGTAAAAAAACGGGCGCGTCTATTCAGAAACTGTACGTCGATGCCGTGTCCGTCATAGCCTCTGCTGGTGAAACCGCTCAAGACTCGGGCAAGTCTCGCAAGACTGAGACCATTGAAGAGATTGCTAAATTTAGCGAACAAGTCGCCGACGATCGACTCCGCGTGTTGGTCAAATCGCTCTGTCCATCGATTTACGGCCACGAAATCGTTAAATGTGGTTTACTTTTGTGCCTATTCGGTGGCGTTCGAAAAGTAGATAAGAGTTCTAAAAAAAAAGGCGCAAGCATTGATGAGGATGGTCCAAGCTTCTTCGGGAACGAAGAAGATAAGAATGAAAGCAATAGCCAACGACAACAACAACAAGAAAAAAAGAGACGAAGAAGTGAGCAGCAAAAAGTCGGCGGTAACGAGACGTTCGCTCGAGGTACCTCACATTGCCTCATCGTCGGTGATCCTGGTATGGGCAAATCACAAATGCTCCGCGCGGCTTCTCGCGTCGCACCGCTCGCAATACATGTCAGTGGGAAATCAGCCTCTACCGCCGGTTTAACGGCTACGGTTTCTCGCGACCCGTCTTCTGGCGCGCCAACGTTTGAAGCTGGCGCAGTAGCTTTAGCGCATGGCGGAGTGTGCTGCGTTGATGAGTTTGATAAGATGAAGTCCGAACATGCGAGTTTGCTCGAAGCAATGGAGCAGCAAAGAGTCTCGATTAACAAAGGTGGCGCTCGCGCGTCTCTTCCCGCGAGAACGACGATATTAGCAGCGGCAAATCCACATAAGGGGAGGTACGATAGAAGTAAAAGCGTGAGAGAAAATTTGAAAATGTCCGCGCCTCTATTATCGCGCTTCGATTTAGTCTTTGTTCTCACGGATGATCCAGACGAAGAACGCGATAAGCGTATCGGCGATAACGTGACGAGATTATGCGGCGGACGAAAGGTAGACGATAAGACTGGGAAGACAATGGAGCTGACGTTTGCGGAGAAGTTTCATTTGGAACGAAAGAAACGACGCGACGCCGAACATGTGGCGGCTATGATGGTTTTTACTCAAGAGCAACAACAGAAACAAAAAAATCAAAGCGAAGCATCTGCAAATGGAATGGTTTTAGCTTCGGCGCAAAAGCAAGCGTCGCAACGAGTAAACCACATCGGCATGGTTTCAGACGCTTCGCCTGGGACACCTAATTTTAACCATAATGATCGAGCATTTGTTGAAAGAGTTGGTTTAAGAGAATACCTCGAGCGTAAAAAAGCAACGACGACTAAGAATAACGGCGAAGCAAACTTCTACGACCATGATTACAGACAAACGAGCTACGAATCTTTGTTGTTGACGAAAAATAATACAAACTTCGGCGGCGCCGGCTTGGCGGCTGACGAAATCGTGTCCACGTCATTCATGCGTAAGTACGTTCGATACGCAAAAAAATACGTCCACCCGACGTTATCGGCAGACGCGAAAGAAGTCATTAAAGCGTTTTACCTCGATTTGCGCAAAAATGCGCCCATGAACGACTCGCCTCCAGTGACCGCGCGTCAACTCGAGTCCTTAGTTCGTCTCGCCGAAGCCAGAGCGCGTGTCGATTTGCGCCCAGTCGTCACCGACCGCGACGCAATGGACGCAGTCGAACTGTACTCTCTCTCCATGGCCGACGTCATGCGCGACAGTTCGGGCAATCTAGGCACTTTCGGTAAACAAACCGGCGTCTCTGGAAAACGTAAAAACTTTCGAATTTTCATCGACGCGGTTAACGCCGCGTCAAAAAATAAAGGAAACGCTTATTTCTCCATCGGTGAACTTCACGCTTTAATCGAACAATTGAGGTTAGATAACATTAAAGACATCGATAGCTTCATCGAGGCTTTGAATTTAGCTGGCGAGTTACTGAAATGTGGTCGATTATACAAATCCGCGAGTTTTTTAGAGTAGTATTCGCGCACGATATTTTTAGAAAAACATACACATTGATAGATTTTGTTGATACTACTCGTATCCTATATTATTAGATTAAACTCAATAACTTCTTTCATATTATATCATATTATTATTATTATGGTATGTATACCTTATCAAGCAGTACCCTATTAGTAATGATGGATTTATATTCCTTGCTTGTATTATTTGTGTAAATACATTTTACTTTTTGACTTCGACTTCTTTTAAAGCCGAAGCGTCTCCTCGCTGTTTTGCCGGGGTCGTTTGACCATAGTTTTCTTGGAAGAAATCTAACGTATGATTCGGACTTATTGCTTTCAATCGCGAGTTTGCAAGCATCACTGCTTGGAAAATTTGAGATCCGAGTTGCGTTGAACCGCAGAATGCGATTAATGACGCAGAGAATGTCGGTAATCCACCTCCGGTCAATTTGTCTTTGATGACTTGATCAAACGCAGGCGCGATTGCGATTGCGTTTAGGTCTGGACGTCGGAAAAATAATACGGGCTTTGCACGTTTTGCCAATAAAGTATTTCTTATCGTATTCGATAGTTCGTTCTGTTCTTTGACCGATTTCGCCGTGCAATAGACTTGAATGTCAAACACGCTATCGGCGCGAGTGCCATAAACTTCTAATAAACGTTCATACTCACGCGTTAAATCGGCCCACACGTACTCAATAAGATCGGCTTGCGGACTGATAAACACCAAGGTTAATTTCTCAATCGTCTTGATATGAGTCGCTTTCGTAGACGCAAGATGATTTTGACACGCTCTCGATTGAGGGGTGCCCGAAGAGACGATGACGTCTAAGCCATTATAGATGCGGTATAACGAAAGCGCAGAAAAACAGTATATTTGATATACGTTCCATCTCGAACGTTCGTCGTTGATGATGTGAATCCAAAAGCCACATGCAATCCAAGAAACGACGTTAACTAATAGATCAAGAATCCAAATGCCTACGGCAATTTTCCTCGTCATCCAATACAGTGTGTAAACGCACGTATTGCCAACGAACAACCAAATTAAGAGGCTGTGCATTGCATCGGTCGTTTCACTTCTGTTCACAGAAAAAGAAATGAGAAGCGAGAGCGATATGACTTCAACGAATAAAGGGAACAACATCAACACCTGAGCGGAAGTTTGCCACATATTCTTTAACGATTGATTCTGGTAGAATTTTTGTGTCGCGTTCGTTGAAGAAGCGTTGTTGTTATTCTTACAGATCTGCTTCAATCGGAAGTTATATATTTTGGACTTGAAGAGCGCACCGATAGCTGTGTCCTTAATATCCTTTATCGATACTGGAGCGGTACCATGTTTAGCTTTAAATCTCGAGCTCTCAAAACGCTCTTTATTGTATGCAAGATTTGAAAGCAAGTCAAAGACGCTCTTCTTTTTTTCGTAAACAGACGCGTAATCGCGCGATATTTCGTCAATTTGTGCGAGCGACTTTTGATGTGAATTCGGATTTAAGTTATTCACTAAGAGATCGATCTTTGACTTTGCGAGCGAGAGCATGGGCACGATACCGGTTCCACTTCCAATCGCGCAGATTTGCATGTAATCTTCGGCTTCGTTGAAGCCAGTACCGTACGCGCCATTTATGTCGACAACGATGTTGGTCTCAATTTTTTGAACTCCTTTCTCGCGTTGTAATGCCCACAATTGTTGCGTCCAAGAATTATTTTGATCAGTTCTACTCTTTGACATGACTTCGATGAAGAAATCCAAAGTATCTTCGTTCGGTGAAGACGCAATTGAGAACGGATGCCAATGCGGATCGATTGCGTTAATTCTTAAATATACATACTGTCCAGGACGGAATGTGAACGCCACTGGACGCGAGATTTTCAAATGCACAACTTTTCGCGAAGCAGAATCGACATCGCCGAATGAAGTGATTTCAGCTACTTTACACGCGTGCGCATTAAAGAGCGAGTTAATCCTATCGGTCAAATACAAAACCAACGATGCGGTAAACCATTTGAAATTCTGTGATCGGACTTGACCTCTTCGAAACGCGTCGTCCATCGTATGCGCGATTGCCAGAGCAAACATCGTAAACACCAAATGATGTACGATATAAAACGTTTCGTATTTAATTCGATTTCTTAAGAATGATGTTATCGCAACGATTAATAATAGAGCCATGATACCATAACCAGTGAGCATGATCTCGGATTTCATTTTAATACAAAACGTTTTTTTCCCTCCAGGAGTCGGTTCTCGCCCTTTGTGTTGATCAGCGCACGCTTGACCGAAAAATACAAAGAACAAAATCGTCGACGCAAACACGAACGAACACATACAATATCCTAAATGAATATGCATGCCGACTATTTTATCCAACGGTACGAACTTCCCGAACTTCGTCGTCGATAGTTTCGCTACGGTCGCCCTCGACATCGTTAACGGCAGCAAAGCCATTTGAAACAAAATCGCGTGCATTGCACCGAATTCAAACGGTGGCGTTAATCGCTTCCACCAATATAAGTTCGCTTGTATTGGAATATGTTCCTGTATTCTATATTTCTGCAGGAAGAAATGAGCCCAGACGACTAACGTTATTACAGCGTGCGAGACGCCAAAGAACACTAATTTTCTGTGCTGATACATTTTCTGTATTCTTCGTTGGACGGATTTCTCCGCAACGCCGAAATTTCCTTCGTTCAATCGATTAGAAGATAACACTTCCCTTATTAACAGCGTTCGATTAATCGACGCCGCGGTTGCGAAGTAAAAAGACTCGCTCGTCTTCATCTTCGTCTTCGCGCGCGTCTCACCGGCCGTGCTGGAATCATTCATCGTCTTTCTTTTTTACGCGTGTACAGTACGTAAAAAACAAATTATCCAAAAACGAATTTTCTGCGCTTTTGCGAATTACTCACACTCGAAACGGATTAATTAAAGTACGTGCGGACAAATTCTCTCCCTGTCTGTGTCTCTCTCTCTCTCTGTTCGTTATTTTCTTTCCTTTTCGCTCTGTCTCGCAATGCGCACGCTTATGATGTGGCAACAAAAAATATCTTCATAGTCCTCTTTCTTTTTTTTTTTTTTTTTTTTTCTG
>Ga0115004_10003858_pt1 | contig 12106 bp, 4 predicted proteins | sample ArcticOcean_MG_C_10_FD_88737 | JGI IMG/M metagenome (GOLD analysis project Ga0115004, IMG submission 88737) | Marine microbial communities from western Arctic Ocean - ArcticOcean_MG_CB11_90 | ecosystem: Environmental > Aquatic > Marine > Oceanic | place: Arctic Ocean: Canada Basin | collected...
ATGTTGGTGATTCTATGGCAAAAGTCAGACGATTATTCGGAACCGATGGTATCCGTGGCAAATTTGTTGCCCCAAGTTCATCAGAAAAACTTGCCATTGCTGCTCTTCACGATGAGAGAGTAATCTGTTCAACATTGATGAGGTTGGTTGGTGAATCACTAGCAAGAATTAGCGATACAATGCCTGGTCAAGGAGCAAATGTAGTAATTGGCTGGGACCAACGTCCATGTAATGAAGAGTTAGTTGCAAGTTTGACACTCGGTCTGCGTCTTGCAGGTTGCTCGGTAACTCATATCGGTATTTGCTCAACACCATTCCTACATTATTCAATTCTGCAAAACAATGCAAGAATTGGTTGTATGATAACCGCATCCCACAACCCAGTATCTGATTCAGGAGTCAAAGTATTTGATAATCAAGGATACAAAACAAGTCCACAAGTTGAAGATGAAATTACGCTAATTGCAGAGGCATTAGCGCAAGAAGAAAGAGAAATTGACGATATAGATCGAGAAAACTTCTCTAATGCTGATGTTGATCTAAGTGATGGTGGAAATTGGGCTCAACAGCAACACCCACTATGGCTTTCTAAGCGAATGCAGGGGTGGAGTGATTTTGGCCAGTCTCTATCTCATGCTAATATCGCTGACCCTTTGCTATTAGATTGTTCAAAGGGAGCCCCATCAACTTGGCTTGCAACATGGTTAGGTGAATGTGGAATCAATAGCAAAGAAGTAAGTCAAGATGCAACTGCAATGAATGATGGTTGTGGTGCTGGAGAATTATCACCAACCGATACTTGGACAATCGATGAAGCCAGCAATGAATCTCACTTACTGCTAAGAAATGTCCAACATGCTCCCATCGGAACTATTGTTGGCGCAGCATTGGACGGTGATGGAGATAGATGTTTGATTATTGAAGCAACTGAAACTGGCTACAAAGTTGTAGATGGTGATGCCATTGCGGATTTGTTGCTAAAGGCTGCTGCACGTAATAATCCAAATTGTCAATGGCACCTAGCAGCAAGTATTGAATCTGATTTAGCATTGCTGAGCAATCCTTGTTCAGGATTAGAAATTAAAACTAGCGAAACTGCCGTAGGAGACCGCTGGCTTAGTGTTGAATTACGCAACGATGGTTTACTAGGAGAGAAAGTGCCGAAATTATTCGGTGTAGAAGATTCGGGTCATGTTGTATTACCTAGCCCTCATCCACTTTTAGAAAATCATTGGTCTTTGGTTGGAGATGGCGCGGCAACTCTCGTTTCATATTTATTGGCAAAATCTTGTGTTGGAAATGATGAGATGGTGAGAGGTTGGAAAAAGCGAATCTCAGTTTCAAATGTTGACCGAAATCTATGGGATGGGCGAAATCAATTGTCCGATACTATTGCCGATATTGCTTTCAAACAATTGAATACACTCGGTGAATTAACCCATTGGAATAGACATGGTTTAGCAGGTGAAGAAAATCTAATGTTAATTGAAGCTTCATTGAACGATTGCCCTCTTTCTCTTGGAATTCGCAATTCTGGAACTCAGGCTAAAATTAGCATCTCATTGCGATTGGGAATCGGCTTAGATCATACGGGAATGGAAAAAATCCTCGATGAAATAGCGAGTATTCTTGGCGCCAATATGCGCTTGTGAAATCAATCTTCGGCAAGAGCGCCTTCATATGTTTGAGTTAGGTATGTAACAGTTCCAAGCAATACGGCTGAACCAAACAGTACGATGAGAATCGCCCCGATTCCAGCCCCTGAAATGAACAATATTCCACCGAATAAGATTGAGAGAACTAAATCTACAGCGCCAATAACTCTCCAACCTTTTCTTAAAGTTAGGATTCCACTTACCCATGCTACAGTACTAAGGCATAATGCTGCTGTTATGATGAATAGTAAACTGCCCATTGCAAACACTGCTGGTAAAATTAGCAGATGGCTTGCCCAAAGTCCTGATGTAAGCCAAAGTCCTTGGCGAGAAACAACCGTCCATGCTGAGAAAGCAATCGAAATTATTCCAAATGTTAAGGCGATATCCGATAGGTCAAATTGGGTTGGTTGTGAAAGCAACTCCGGTAACCAAAACAGAGTAGCAAATAGCATCAATGGGGCCATTAGCCATGCGATTAAAACGGCTGCTGGTTGAGTCCAATTTACCCCTCTACGAATTGTAAATATTGCCGCTATAATCCCCGCTGGTCCGAATGATAGTAATGAGGCCATCATTACCCAAGTACTACGTCCTGCTGCACCTCTATGGTCTGGAAGTTCTCGCGACAGGCGTTGTGCTTCTACCCAGTCGAACAATACCACCGCTACTAAAATTAAAACTTCTAGAATTAGTAATGGAATTGTCCAAGACATTACTCCTGAGTAAGCAAACGGGTCGGTTTGGAATGGAATTGGTACCTCTCCACCAACTAATAACGCTAAGATTCTATCGAATGCGAAAAGGTAAATCACACCTTCCAATGCATTTGGGATGCGAACACCAAGGTCGTTTCTTCCCATTAGCCCAACTCCTGCGAGTACTGCTAATCCAAAAAATAACAACAATAGGTGATAGGTTTCCTCAAGAGTCACCACCGATTGAGAAACTCTTCCTGCAATATGAACCAGTACCAAACCGGCCATTGAGATAGCCACAGGTAGTTCGATTCCCATCAGGTCAGGAAGTCGTAATCCGATTTGATTGGCTCTTAGGCGTGATAATGTAATGAATAAAATGGATACTGCTACGCTGAATCCTAAGGCGAGGAAGCCACTGGCAGTGGCAAAGGAGAACCATGTTGAGGCAAATATTGTGACTGCTAAGAAAACCATAACGATGGTTGGGCGGTGATGAATATCTCCGACTTCCAAATCATATTTTCCAATAGAACCCGAGCGCTTAGAACGCTTGCGTTGCTTTTCCATCAGTTCTAACATTTGAGTATCTATCATTCGCAAATTAGACTTGTTATCCAATTGGTTTTGGGCAGGGGAATCGGATTGTGGCTGGGAATTTGTTTGCAATAATTGTTGTATTCGCTGTTGCTTAAGTTCAATTTCTGCCATTCTGTCTTCTTTTCGGGCCAGTGCTCGCAAACCGGAACGAACTTCGCCTTGGAAGGCGAGATAAGCGCCGGAGCCCATGAAAGCCAAAAGGGTTAGAATATCCACTATTGCAACTTGTTCAGCCTTTCCTGCAAGACCCATCATTATGATCAATGAAATCGCTGCCAAAGCCGGTGGTAGCATCTTCTCAACCTTGGCTGCTCTTCGTAAGTATAGTGCCAACCCAACATAGGAAACAAATACCAATATCAACAAGTTATTTGTTGGGCCTGGCAACATTTCTATTCCGGCTAGGGTTTGTTGATTTAGAGGCTTCAAAGCGATGATGATGAATAGTCCCGCTAGAAGTCCCATCATCAAAGAAAGTAATTGCCCTGGCAAAGCTTCAGCCTTTTCTATTTCCGCTAAATGGACATTTTGTTCGCGTAAGTTATCGCTATGAAGAAGTAAAAGTAGACTGGCTATTACTAGGAAAATTGCGAAAATTCCCCCCATCCCAAACGAGTAAGAGAGAATGATAGCAAAAACACCCCACAATGTCATCAGAGTGCGTGGTTTTCCATCGTGTTTGCCAATGAAAACCATGTATGAATGTGATATTATCAGGGCACCCAATGTCCAAAGCATTCCGGCCGCTGGTAAAGCACCTGGCCTTGCTATCGCCCAAACTGTAAGCACGGCGAGTATGAAACTCAAATTCCATAATTTGAGAAGTCCAGAATCTCTCATTCTGGCCCCTATTTCGGATAAGCCAAGTAAGCGAGCAGCGAGGTTTATTCCGATTCCACCTTGTTTAACATTAACAGAAACTTGCTGGAAAACGAGAATTCCCATCCAGATCGCTAGGTCCCATTGTTCAATACTAATCGGAATAAAATCTGAAGATATTAGGCGATTCTCGGCATCTGTAGCGAATATTAACAACCACATCCAAGGCGCTAATACCGCAACTCCTGCTATTGAAGGAGAATCTCTATTGAGGGCTAAAAATGCTAATCCACCCCAAACAAAACCTTGGGAAACCAGTAGAGTTCTAGCACCTTTGCCAGCATCATCTGCTGGAATTAACAGGGTTAGAAGAATTACAATAGCGATTCCGCCCATCCACAAGACATGGTCTGAAACAACGGTTTGATTTTTCAACAAAACAATGCTGGTAAGTATCGAAGTAAATACTGCATAGAGGGTATATGGTTGCAAACCCCAAGGTAATTCCGTAGCGAAGGTGCTGGTTGTGAGTAGAGCCAGCATAACGAGAAGTAAAGGCGCTGGCAGGATTACATAGGGTACGATTTTTGACCATTCTACGCCTCTAACGATGAGATATGATGCGGTAAATGCGGTGATTAGTAAGACTAATTGGGCGATTGCATAACCGGTTTCTAAACGATGTGCTGCAATCGCCAATAATGCCCCAAACATACCTAGGCTAACCGAAACTGCCCACAATCCAGGCTTGCCTAATCCAATGGCGTTCAAACCATCTGAAAACCAATTGTCTGCTTTGACGAAATGTGCTGCCATGGCTGCATTTGTTCCGGTTACTCCGGCCATTAACAAGAATAAAAGTAAGTCATCATTAAACGAAATAATCTCTAATCCAAACAGATTCCAACCACTTGATATTGCGTGAACTCCGATCCATAAATAGGACACTGCAATACCTAAAGAGGCTAGGTTGCCAGAGTTCCTCGATAACGCTAGAATATGGAAAATCAAAGTTCCTAAGCCGATCATTGCTGCAATACCGATTTCACCGTATAGAGCGCCGGTTGCGCTGCCAACCACCAATAGGACAAGGGTTGCTTGGGCTGCTATTGCATCTTCATTATGACGTTGGGCAATTGCAATATTGAATCCAACTAATGCTAAAAGAGATATTCCTAATGTTTGAGAAGCCCCGATGGGTGAGGAATCAAACCAGCCCCAGTGCCAAGCGTCTAATGCTAATCCATACAATAATTTCATTGAAATTATCACCCAAGTAACACCGAGTAATCTCATGTTCTTTTTGGGAATCCAATTTTCACCACAAATTAATCCGAATATAGCCATCGATACTAGGCCTATTAAACTTAGAATCGGAGGTATTCCAGGATTGGTTCCTATCAAAGTCCCTATCATCGTCCAGATGACGACCATTGCAACCATCATGCCCTTGCTAAGTTGTTTTTCGCCGTGTACCGCCATATCAGTAACGCTATCAAGGTCACTCGGTTCAGCAACAGTTCCATCTTTTTGAATTTGACCTGCTTGATTAGAAAGTGAGTCGTCGCGACTGAAAATCTCAGTCATTTGGCCAACTGCAATGTCTTCTTCAACAGTCACTTTGGCTTCAACAACCGGTTCTGATTGGGGTAAAGTCGCAGGAGATGTTTTCGTTTCATCATTGGAGACCATGAACGAAGAAATATCCAATCCTTTTACTCGGTCAAAATCTTTCTTGCGCAGTACTTCATCACGATTAGAATGAACTGGCGGGTTACTATTGTCCCCCTCACCCTCTTCACTCATGGCACTGCCATGAACGGGGTCCCTCCTTCAACTCTTGTGAGGTACTTGTAGCGTTACTCTCGGTTAATCTTTCCACTATGATTCTCATCAAACCGACCAAAAGGGACAAAGAGGGTCGGCAGAAGGCTTGCTCATGGCAGGCACCATCGGGACTCCTTCGGGAGACCTCTCGCAAAACGGGATTCGCCCCTCCGGGTTAGTCCACTGGAACCTTAAAGCAAAAGCCCTAATCGAGATTGCATCTCAGCGCGGTGAAGGTGTTTACAGTGCTAATAAGGCATTCGTTACCGAAACTGGAGAGAGAACTGGACGTTCTCCAAATGACAAATTTATCGTCGATGAACCTTCTACCAGCGATGATGTAAATTGGGGAGATGTCAACATTTCTTGTGATGAAGATACATTCCAAAGAATGCGCGCAAAAGTGATTGAATATTTATCTGCACAAGAAGGTCTTTTTGTTCAAGATTTATACTGTGGTGCAGACTTTTCAGAGGCTTTACCAATTCGAGTAATCAATCAAACTGCATGGCACAACGCATTTGCCCGTAATATGTTCATTCGCCCAAGTGAGCAACAACTCGAAAATCACCAACCACAGTTCACTGTATTCCACGCACCTCATTTTGAGGCGGATGCAGAAAAAGACGGTTTGAATTCACAATGCTTTGTAATTGTTAATTATGCAGCAAAGGAAGTTATCATCGGTGGAACACGATATGCTGGCGAGGTAAAGAAATCTATTTTCTCAGTAATGAATCTAATTCTTCCCAAGAAGGGGATCCTGCCTATGCACTGCTCTGCAAATACAACAGGCGATAATACTGCAATTTTCTTTGGACTTTCTGGTACTGGAAAAACTACTCTTTCAGCAGACCCGAAACGTGCCCTCATCGGTGATGATGAACATGGCTGGGGAAGCAATGGTGTGTTCAATTTTGAAGGCGGCTGCTATGCTAAACTAATCGATTTGTCTGCTGAAGATGAACCTGCAATCTTTGCAACAACTCGCAAATTTGGTAGTGTTTTAGAAAATGTTGTTTTGGATAAAGATGGAGTACCTGATTTCGCTGATACTTCAAAAACCCAAAACACCCGTGGCTCTTACCCGATTGAATTTATTGAAAATAGGACAATGGATTCAAAGGGTGGCCATCCGCAAAATGTGATTTTCCTAACTTGTGATGCGTTTGGAGTATTACCTCCTATCTCTCGTTTAACACCTGCACAAGCAGCATACCACTTCATCTCAGGATATACAGCAAAGGTTGCTGGTACTGAGATGGGAGTAAAAGAACCACAAGCAACATTTTCTGCTTGTTTCGGAGAACCATTCATGCCTATGCATCCTGGAGTCTATGCTGATTTATTATCATTGAAAATGGCTGAACATGGAGCAAATGCATGGTTGATTAACACCGGTTGGTCAGGTGGTTCATACGGCGTCGGTAACAGAATGAAGATTCGTTACACTAGAGCAATGCTCAATGCTGCACTAGACGGAGAGTTGGATAATGTTGCATTTGTAGTTGATTCGCGTTTCGGCTTTGAAGTTCCACAGAGTTGCCCAAACGTACCGGATGAGATTCTTCAACCAAGACAGACTTGGGCGGATAAGGAAGATTTTGATGCTACTGCGGACAAATTAGCAAATATGTTCTTAGATAACTTTGGCCGATATGAAGGTGGGGTTTCCGCTGCTGTAAATTCTGCTGCGCCAACTCCACAAAACCAATAACTAGTTTCATAATTTTATTCTGGAAACTGATTTTTTTGACTTTATTGTCAAAATCCTAACAAAGAAGGTTTGATAACCCACCGGAGTGAGCAAAGTTAGATGGACAACAGACGCTTATTGGCTCTTCTTGCAACTTTGCTGTTAGTTTCTACTGTTATGTCGCCGGTAATGGCTGAAACAGAATCAATAAATCCGCCATCGGTTAACCAGCAACAGGGATTGCAACAAATAGAGTCCAAAGCAATGATGGTTGGACAGGAAACCGTTGCCACTACATTGAATGAAATCACACCTCGTAGCAGTTCCAATGCCGGTGCAAGAGCAGCTTGTCCTCTGGTTCAAACCGATGCTGGGGCTAGTGGAGATGCTGGTAATTCAGCAAATACTTCACGAAGTCTAGGAACAAATCCTACCTCTGGGCAAACCGGTAATCAAGGTTGTATGGATGCCAATGATGCAGATGATTGGTATGAGGTAACAATCACTTCAGGAAAAGATGTTGATGTTGAATTAGTAGTTCCGACTGGTACTGATTTTGACTTGTATCTGATCGATGGGAGTGGTAATATTGTCGATAGCTCTGTTGTCAGTGACCCCTTAGAGAAGGTGAGCACTATTGGAACTTCACTGTCGGGCACCGCTAGTACATTTTACATTCAGTTGACTGTTTGGTCTGGAGATGGCCAATACACTCTGCGTACTTGGACCAACGATACCCCTCCAATGCCTGATTTGATCATTTCAAATGTGGTCAGTCCTAGTGTCGGTCAAGCAGGGCAAACTATTGATGTCAATTATACGGTCTCCAATCAATGGAATTCTTCGAGTGGTGCTTTTGAAAGTCAATTCATTCTTTCATCCGACCAAGTTTACAATTTTGGTGATGTCTTAATCTCACAGTCTCAAAGTGAAACTGACCTAGCCGAAAATAGTAGCAGAAACATGAATTCACAGGTAACTATTCCATCGGGTACCGCTAATGGAACATATTATTGGATCGTTTGGGCTGATGGATATGGTAATGTAAGTGAAAAGAGCGAGACCAATAACAACAATGTTTCTGCAAATCAAATGTTAATTGGTCAATCTTGCCAAGATAGGCATCCAAATGGATTGGATGATGCTGGACTTGGCAGTGATGCACCTAACAATACAAATTCGGTTGTCGCACCGCTAGGAAATAACGTCACTTCACAGTACACTGGATGTATTGACGGTCTTGATGCCAACGATGTATTTTCGTTTGATGTACCGGCAAACCATTCAATTGAAATTGAAATTACTCGTCATAAAAGTTCAATGCTCGATGGTGAATTAACCTTGGGAAATAATTTTGTGGACTTGGGATTCGGATGGGCCAATAATACTCTAAAGACAACAACACTGGGTACTAGTTTTGATGGAATCGGGGGTACTTATTTCTTCAACATGTCCAGTTCTGAGGACGCCGTTGATTGGACAATGTATGTTTGGACCAACTACTCCACCCCCCAACCCGATCTGATTATCAGCGAGGTTACAGGACCGCTTAGCGCGGCTGCTGGAGATACAATTTCAATAGATTTAGTAGTCAATAATACTGGCACCTCCGGTGCTCTATCCTCACTTGTTTCAGTGTTCTTATCGGTCGATGATGAATTTGCTGACCACGATATTGAAATCGGTAATTTAAGCACTAGTTTTATCGATATAAATCAATCGCAACTGCTACAAATTCAGGCCACTATACCGGCTGGCCTACAAGGAGGAAATTATTCCCTCATCGCAATAGTGGATTACGATGAACAACTTGTTGAGAAGAGTGAAGATAATAATATTAATTTTGCAATTGAACAATTATTAGTAGATACCATGGCAACTTCTTGTTCAAGCCAAGATGATGCTGCAAGTGGAACTGATGCTGGTGCTATTATGTCGGCTTCATATGATTTGGGAGGTGACACTTCAATAACAATAACCGGCTGTATTGATGAAGGTGTTGATGATGAAGATTGGTATAAGATTACACTCACTCCTGGCCTTAATCTAACCGTGACTATGATAAATGCACCAGATTCTGATTTTGATATATATCTAAGAGACGATACTGGTGAGTGGTTTGAACGCCCTTGGTCGAGTGGCTCGGTTGATGAAGAGGTTACAACTATTGGCGACCCTAACTTTGAAGGTAGTGGTGGTATTTTCTATATCAGTGTAGAGGCTTACAATGGTGTTGGAATTTATACACTGATTATTGAAACCGAAGGCGTTGACCCGGACACGTTCAATTGCGGTCAGCAAAATGATCTCAATTTAGGCCAAGATGCGCCTGCTTCTTCTGGCCTTGTTCTGGGCGATGACCCAACTATGAGCGGCCAAGGTTGCATGAGTGGTATGGATGAATCAGATTCTTTCTCCTTTACAGTAACACAAAATTCTAACACCGAGGTTACATTCAATGCTAATTTGAATCTAGCATTTGTGGCTTGGATTGAAGATTCTTCTGGAAACATCCTAAATCAAGTAGATAATGCTACTTTTGGAACACTATTCACAACGATGGGTGGCGAAAACGAAGGGGTTCAACATACCTACAAAATCATCGTTGAATCAAATGGTGATGTTGGATTATACAATATCACCATCACCGATAAGGGGTCTGCTCCTGCAGACCTAATCATTGATTCTTTAATTTGTCCAATCGACCATACAAGCGGAAATGAAGTTCAATTTTCATGGCAAATGACCAACTTGAGAGGACCTGTTGATGGTGCTTCAATTACCGTTCACTTGGACATGTTGAATGAAACTGGAGAAGATGTTATGCGCATGTTTACCTCAAGCGTTATAGTTTCAGGCCAGTATAATAATACTGCATTTGATGCACGTTCCGAATTCTTCAACACACCTGATGAACTAACCTCCGGAATCTATTCTTGTCGCCTAACAATAGATGTTAATGATTCGGTTATAGAAAGTAATGAATCTAACAATGTGATGATCGGAAATACATTTTTCATCCAAAACGAAGAAGAGTTATGGGCTAATGATGTAGACAGAGATGGATACAATACAACCGATGCAGGTGATGATTTAGTCGATGACTGTCCAACTTCATATGGAGAATCAACCGTTGATAGATATGGATGTGCTGATGTTGATGGTGATGGTGTTTCAAATCTCAATGACCTTTGGCCACTTGATGCTAGTCAGGCATTTGATAGCGATGGTGATAGTTATGGCGACAATATGGATGGTACTGATGGAGATTATTGCCCCGAGGTGGCTGGTACTGCCAATGGCGATGGTGGACAAGGCTGTCCGATTGCCATATTGGATAGTGATTCTGATGGAGTCATTGACCAAGATGACCTTTGTCCAAATACCATAGCCACAACTACTGTTGATGAAGATGGTTGTGAAATTGATGATTCTGCAACTAATACTACCACTAATGAAACTGGTGGTCAAAATACCAATACTACTGACAACGGCACAATTGATCAGGCCAATAATGGAACTGATGGAGTCGATGATGAGGTTGATTCTGGTGAAGGAGATGCTGCTTCAAGTTCAATTTTAGGCCTATCCCCTACAATTTTCGGCAGCTTGGTTGGCGTAGTGATGATATTAGTTCTAATACTTGGATTTACTATGCGTGGCGGAAAGAAAAATGGACATGATGAGAGTTATGTCAATTCACAATTTGCAGCACAGGACTTGGCATATGCTGGCTATGGCCAACAACAGCAAGTTGTAGCACAGGCCCCAATGGCTGCCCTAGACCCTTCCATTACAGCAGAACAATTAGCATATGAACAGCAATTGACTACCGCTGGATATCCTGCAGATTACGCTCGCCAATATGCCGACCAGCACTTCCGACCTTGGTTGACTCAGAGATGAGAGTTGTAGTTGAACAAGGCAAATGCTCATGTGCTCGTGACCTTTGGAATCCTTTATGCAGTGCCTAATGGAGACCAGTGCGGGGAATATTACGATTGAACTTTACGATAAAGAAGCACCGGATACCGTTGCTAATTTCGTAAAATTAGTTAAGATGAATTTCTATGATGGTCTTCACTTTCATCGGGTTATTGAAAATTTTATGATCCAAGGCGGATGCCCACATTCCAAAGACCCAATGTCGCGCCGTGCTGGAACCGGAGGACCTGGTTGGCAAATCCCTTGTGAAAGAGGCGCTTTGAAACTAAAACACAACGTTCCTGGGATTTTTTCAATGGCAAACTCTGGACCAAATTCAGGTGGCTCTCAATTCTTTTTGACAACTGTCGATACCCCATGGCTAGATGGAAATCATGCTGTTTTCGGAAGGGTTGCTGAAGGAATGAATGTTGTTTCTGCAATTGAGAACTGCCGCAAAATGGCTGGCGACAGGCCTGCACAGCCGCAACAAATCATCCGCTGTTCCATCGTTGAGTGAGGCGTTTTCAGTGGCCATCCTTGCACTACATGGTGGTGCGGGCGGAGATGGCCCTTGGCGTGGACTCACCGATTTAGACCCTAAACGATTACAATGTTTAGAAAATATACTTTCTCTAATCGGCACTAAACTACAAAATGGTCAATTGAATGCATTAGATGCGGTTACTTTGGCCGTAGAAATTATGGAAGATGAAGAACTGTATAACGCTGGAAGAGGTTCTGTTATTGCTGCTGATAGTAGTGTGACAATGGATGCCAGCATTATGCGTGGCTGTGATGGTGCTGCTGGTTCTGTTGTAAATGTCAAAAGAATAAGGCACCCGATTAGAGCTGCTAATTTGTTATTGCATCAAGGCTGGCCAGTG
>Ga0115004_10003866_pt1 | contig 12095 bp, 10 predicted proteins | sample ArcticOcean_MG_C_10_FD_88737 | JGI IMG/M metagenome (GOLD analysis project Ga0115004, IMG submission 88737) | Marine microbial communities from western Arctic Ocean - ArcticOcean_MG_CB11_90 | ecosystem: Environmental > Aquatic > Marine > Oceanic | place: Arctic Ocean: Canada Basin | collected...
CAGGTGTCCGTGGTCAAAGACAATGGAGTAGAGGGAGTGATTCTGAGTCAGGTACAACTTGATGGCTCTTGCCTTGCCGCACCTGCAGTTGCCCACGAACGGGTTTTTGTTCAATCGAAGAAGCGACTTTATTGTTTCGGTTCAAATAAGGTTGCGCCCGCATTTATTTCCCAACAATTAGATAATATATCATCAAGTAAAAAAGCTGTATCCTTACAGATTATTCCTGCTGAGTTTGCCCTAAAATCTGGAAGTTCGCTTGCGTTTAAAGTTTATTCTTTAGATGAGAATGGGCGAAGGATAGAAGAAATAAAGGATGGGTTAAAGTGGGAAAAATGGATTCCACCAACGGCGAAGGTTCAATCAAAAGTAGATGCGGAAATTATGTCGAACGGTATTTTAGTTGCTGAAAAAGACGCACAGCTTTCCGCTGGTGCCTTGCGGGTAAGTAATGGTGAATTGTTTGGAGTTACCCGGGGTCGAGTCTTACAAGATTTACCTTATGAGGAAAATTTTGAAGAAGGTTTTTCATTAAGTCAGTTAAGTTCTGATGAAATACCATTCTCCTATGCACCTCTTGCTTGGCTTGGGGCAAGAATGCGTTGGCAGGTTCAAGATTTCGGGGGGAATTTAGTCGCGGGTAATACTCTAGATCGAGTGTTGTTCCAGAGAGCAATTAATTTTGTGGGGCATAAAGATATGAGTAATTATACTGCACAAGCAGATATTATGACCGATGGAGACCGGAGAACAAAATCAAATATTGGACTGATCAATCAGCGTTATATTTTTGCGTTAATTGGTAATAGTCAAAAGTTGGAGATTATTTCAAATTATGATCGGTTTAGACACTCTGTACCCTTTTCTTTTAAAACGAAGATATGGTATAAGCTTAAAACACGGGTGGATATTCTCGAGGATGGAACGGGAATAATTCGTGCAAAAGCTTGGCCAAAATCTGCGGAGGAACCTGACGCGTGGACTATTGAGGTTCCACACAGTACTCCACATCTGCAAGGAGCTCCAGGAATTTATGCGATGTCTCCGCAAAGCAAGAAAAAGGTCTATTTCGATAATTTATCTATCTATTATAACAACTAGTTTTTACCCTCTATGAAATCTCACATGATCAAGAAGTTTTACATTCATTTTATTTTATTCACTTTTTCATTTTCAAATCTTTCAGGGGCTGATTGGCCCGTTTGGGGAGGCGATGGAAGTAGAAACATGGTTTCGAATGAGAAAAATATTACATTTAATTTCTCACCTGGTGAAATGAATGATGATGAGGTTGTTAACATGAAAACAACCAAAAATCTCAAGTGGGTCGCAAAATTAGGCTCTCAGGCTTATGGAAATGTTACGATTGGAAATGGTTGTGTATTTATTGGTACAAATAACGAGTCCCCTCGTGATGATGGCAAAAAAGGGGATCGGGGAATCGTTATGTGTCTCGATGAAAAAACGGGTGAACTTAAGTGGCAACTTGTTATCCCCAAACTTGGGGCTGGAAAAGTGAGTGATTGGGAATACATCGGAATTTGTTCCTCCACGGCAATTGAAGGAGATAAAGTTTATGTAGTGACTAATCGCTGCGAAGTGGTTTGCCTAGACATTAACGGAATGGCCAACGGAAACGATGGCCCCTTCAAAGAAGAAGCATCCTACATAAAACCGAAGGGAATGAAAGACGCTCTAAATCCAAAATTAGATGCAGATATTCTTTGGATGTATGATATGAGGGATGAACTTGGAGTATTTCCGCATAATGTAACAAGTTCTTCGCCATTTATTGTCGGGGATACAGTTTATGTAGCGACTTCTAATGGAGTGGATTGGTCCCATACCAATATTCCAAGCCCCCTGTCTCCGAGTTGGATCGCATTAGATAAGAATTCAGGAGAACTCGTTGGAGAAGATGGTTCAGGGGCGAGTGAAAATGCACTGCATGCAGCTTGGTCTTCATTAACTTACGGAAAAGTGAAAGGGAAAGAAATTCTAATCTGGGGTGGAACCGATGGATTTTGCTACGGATATAATAATAAAACTCAAAAAGATGGGGACGGGTATGATCTTTACCAACCAATTTGGAAGGTCGATTGTAATGAACCAGATTATCGAACCGACAAGGATGGTAAAAAAATTCCTTACGCGACACCACCTGGTCCAAGTGAATTAATTGGAACGCCAGTATTGTACAAGGAGAAGGTTTATTGTGCGATTGGACAGGACCCAGAGCATGGCGATGGGGTAGGGCGTCTATCCTGCCTCGATGCAGAGACGGGTAAAACCCTCTGGAAATACACTGAAGTAGGCCGAACCATATCTACGGTATCCGTTGCCGATGATTTGGTATACATCGCAGAATATGCTGGTATAATCCATTGTATTGATGCAAATACGGGGAAAGTCTATTGGACTCATGATTCTTTTAGTCGTATTTGGGGTTCAACATTAGTTGTCGATGGAAAGCTTATTTTAGGAAATGAAGACGGGGATTTGCTCGTTATGGACCACGGAAAAACAAAACCAAAAGTAGAGACTATTAATATGGGTGCTCCAGTATATAGTTCCCCAGTGGTTGCAAATGGAGTTCTTTATATCGGTACGCAAACGCACTTATACGCAATTGGGGAATAAAGGTGAGTTCTTTATCCAAGCCAATGGGGAAAAAAGTTATCTGGTTTCTCTTTTTTCTTTTATTCCTTCTCCATCAAGATTTCTGGTGGTGGGATGATACATTCCTTGTTCTTGATTTTTTACCGATTGGGTTAGCTTACCATGCTGGATTCTCAATTGCCTGTGCGGTTTTGGGCTGGGCTGCAATCAAGTATGCATGGCCGCATGAACTTGAAGAATTTGCCGAAGAAGTTGAGGGCGAAAAGAAAGCGACCTAATGACGACACTAATCGTAATTGTATGTTATTTGTGCCTCCTTCTTGGGCTAGGTTTTTTTAGTAGTCGATTATCTCGTGGTACTAGTAAGGACTATTTTGTAGCCAGTCATAGCATCGGCCCTTTTTTGCTTTTGATGAGTGTTTTTGGAACAACGATGACCGCGTTTGCATTGGTTGGCTCGACGGGAAAATCCTTTGAGCGCGGGATTGGAACTTATGGTCTAATGGCATCGATTAGTGGCCTAGTTCATGCAGGAATATTTTTTCTGATAGGAATTCGCTTATGGGCGTTTGGGAAAAAATATGGATACATTACTCAAATACAATTTTTTCGAGCCCGATTTGAATCTGATGGGCTGGGTTATTTACTTTTCCCAATACTAGTATTGCTTGTGGTTCCTTATCTTTTGATCGGAATTATAGGTGCGGGAAAAACGATTGAACCCGTTACGGCGGGTGCATTTACAGAAATTTTCACCAATCCAACAGCGCCTCAATGGTTGGGTGGGGTACCGCCATGGTTGACTGGCTTAGTGGTTTCTTTGGTGGTTCTCAGCTATGTTTTTCTGGGTGGATCAAGAGGGGCTGCTTATGCGAATACATTTCAAACCATTGTTTTTATGGTCATGGGTGTGGTCGCTTTTGTTTATATCATTAATGGATTAGGAGGCTTAGATCAGGCGGGGAAAGTGCCAGCAAGGATTACAGATAAGGGAGTGGTCGTTCAAGATTACCACTTTGATAAAAAATCAAGGGAGTTAGTAAAAAATGAAAAACCAAAACCGATTGGACGGGTCATTGATTCCCAAAACTCGAACTTAACTGATCTACATCCCCACCTATCGCGCACTCCAATCAAGGTTGAATTTAAGAAAAAAAATCCAAAAACAGGAGAAATTTCTTTATTTGAAAGGGAACTTGGAATTCCCTTTATTACCTTTGTTTCTTATTTATTTATTCCCTTAAGTGTGGGCATGTTTCCGCATCTTTTTCAACATTGGCTTACAGCAAAAAGTGCCAAGGCTTTTCGTTTAACCGTGATAGCACACCCTCTTTGTATCATGGTGGTTTGGGTACCCTGCGTCCTCGTGGGAACATGGGCATCTGGAGTTCTCCCGCCAGGGATTCCTCCCCCCGCAGTTTTGTCTGCAATGCTCAATTTATTGGTCGGTGATCCGGTCCTCACAGGCTTGCTGACTGCGGGAGTCTTAGCCGCGATCATGTCTTCATTAGACTCTCAATTTCTTTGCTTAGGTACTATCTTTACCAATGATATTGTGGTCCATCGTGCGGGTAAAAATAAGTACACTGATAAACAAATTATCATGATTGCCCGAATTTTCATTGTGGTGATTGTTGCCCTGACCTATGTACTCGCAATGTGGGCAAAAAATGCAAATGTGTTTGATCTTGCGGTCTGGTGCTTCAGCGGTTTTTCAGCTTTATTCCCAGTCGTTTTTGCGGCGTTGTATTGGAAACGGGCAACGAAGCAGGGTGCGGTCGCCAGTATTTTAGCAGCCCTTGTCACCTGGGTTTATTTTTTCCACTTATCTGGATATGGTGGGGAGATGGTAATAGGCCCCGGAATTATTCCAGCTGCAGTTTGTTTTGGAGCCGCGGCCCTAGCGATGATTATTGTTTCTCTTATGACAAAACCGCCATCCGAGGAAACCTTAAAAAAGTTTTTTCCTCAGGTCGAAAAATTGTAAATTCCTCAAATCCTTTTTTATTGGATACATCATGAATATAGATGACAAAATTAAACAAGCCGCAGAAGAGCTAGATGCTCATGTTGTTGAAATAATCAAGTGGCATTTTTCGCCAGATACTGGCTCCCCCTTTTGGCTTGATTGGGCCAAAGAGCAAAATTGGAACCCCTTGGAAGAAATAACCAAATTCCAAGATATCTGTGAAAAATTTCCTCATTTTCAAGATGAGTGGTTGAGGGATTTACCGAATGAAGTTTGGGTTCCACAACCCTACAAGGGAAAACCCTTCAATATTTTTGAAACCGGGGGCACTACGGGAATGCCCAAACAAAGAATTGGCTGGGAGGATTTTCGAATTGATTACACTGCATTTTCGAAAACATTGAAAGATGAACATTTTCCTCGTGACCATTATTGGATGATGGTTGGGCCGACGGGCCCTCGTCGATTACGCCTCGCGATTGAACACCTCGCAAATGAACGGGGTTGTTCGTGTTATTTTGTGGATTTAGATCCCCGTTGGGTAAAAAGATTAATTGCGAGTAAGCAATTTGATCAAGCCCGCGCTTATATGGACCATGCGGTTGATCAGGCATTAACAATTCTCAAACATCGTAAGGTAAGTGCTTTGTTTACCACTCCCAAATTACTTGAAGCCTTGGCCGAGAGAAAAGATTTAGTCAAAGCTGGAATTAAGGGTGTTTTTTGTGGCGGCACCACCATGGACAAACAATATGCACGATTCTTGGTCGAGGAAGTATGTGAGGGTGGAGAAATTGGATTTGTACCCACTTATGGAAATACTCTGATGGGCCTTGCTCGGCATCATCCATTTGGCGCTGATAATGATTATTCAATCGCATACTATGCACCCCAACCCAGAGCTGTTCTTCGGGTGATTAACCCAGAGTCAAACGATACGGTGGAGTACGATACTTGGGGGCGGGTCGAATTAACAACTCTGACTCAGGAATTTTTTATGCCTCGTTTTTTGGAGCGCGATGAAGCATTACGGCGAAAACCCTGGACCGAGGCTCCATGGGATGGAGTCGCAGAAGTCCGCCCATTTGGTGCTATGGAAAAAAATATCGTAGAAGGAGTCTATTAATTATTATGAGTACACCACATATTCCATGCTTACGATTTGGGGAAGAGTATCGTAGTTTTAATGAATCCGAAGTGAAGGATTATCGAAATGGATCAGTCAAAGCCACTATGAGCCAGGTTAATGCAGGGGTGATCCGGAGAGATCTATTAAAAATTGAACAAGCCCGTGATGCATTGCAAAAGTTGAGCACTCGGGAATTGATTGATATCAGTGCAAAAGCGGGGGAATTATTCTTAAACGGAAATCTTCCATTAGGAAATGGAAGCGAGTTGCAAAGTGCCCAAGATTATTTGGAAACACTTTCTGCCACCAGTGGATTGCCTCATGTGATGGTGAAGAGAAACATGGATAAGATTCATTACGCCCTCACTCATATTGAATTGATTTTGAATGGATTGACCCGTGGAATTGATCCTTTAATCCTTGATCGAGGATTTGGAGAACAAGCGGGTTCTCCGGTTTGTTTTTATCCAACAACTAATGCACTCGGCTTAGTCATGCCAAGTAATTCCCCCGCCGTAAATTCGCTTTGGTTGCCTTCAATCGCACTTAAGATTCCCATTGTGATGAAACCAGGTCGGGATGAACCATGGACTCCCTTTCGTCTAATCCAAGCCTTTATTGCCGCAGGTTGCCCACGAGAAGCATTTGGTTTTTATCCGACTGATCATGAGGGTGCGGCAGATATTCTTCGTTTATGTAACCGAGCATTAATTTTTGGGGATAAAAGCACCACAGATTTATATGCGGGTAATCCCGGGGTTCAAGTACACGGGCCTGGCTTTAGTAAAGTACTTATTGGAGAAGATGAAATTGAGAACTGGCCCGACTTTATTGATGTGATGGCTTCTTCTATTTCAGATAATGGGGGAAGAAGTTGTGTCAATGCATCGGCCGTAATTGTGCCAAAATATGCCAAGGAAATTGCAGATGCACTTGGCAAAAGGTTAGGATCTTTAAAACCTCTCCCCATAGATGATCCCAATGCAGTTCTTTCTGGATTTGCAAATCCTAAAATGGGCGAGTGGATAGACGGAGCGATCGATGCAGATTTAGCCGTGAAAGGAGCATTTGATGCAACGGCCCAGTATCGCGAAGGCCCCCGTCTTATCAACACAGAGGGCGGTACTTATCTTTGTCCTACAATCGTACATTGTGAATCGATGGCTCATCCGCTTTCCAATCGGGAATTCCTTTGCCCTTATGCAAGTGTGGTGGAAGTGCCCCAAGCAGAAATGCTAGGAGCTATTGGTCCGACCTTGGTAGTTTCTGCGATTACGAATGATCAATCATTTAAGAAAAAATTACTGGCTGCTTCGAATATTGAACGATTAAACCTTGGCCCGATTTCAACGATGAAAATTTCCTGGGATCAACCGCATGAAGGAAATATGTTTGAATTTCTTTACAAGCGCAGGTCGATCGGAATGGCTGCATAAGAGAAGGCTTTTGTCTGGGGTAATGAAAGAAGCGAACGTAAATAATTTCAGCGAGGACTCTTTTTTTACTGAGAACGAGAAAGCTACCCAGCAAATTATTTTTGGAATAGGGGCAATCAATCGGGCAGGGGAAGCGTCCAAAAAATTAGGAAGTAATGTACTGCTTGTAACTGACTCGGGTCTTTCCTCTGTCGGACACCCTCAAAAACTAAAAGCTATTTTAGAACAGTCGAATTTGAATGTCACTCTTTTCGATCAATCTACAGAGAACCCGACTGAATCAAGCGTACAAAGCTGTGTTCAAGTTGCCAAAGAAGCTCAAGTTGATTTAATCGTGGGCCTAGGAGGCGGGAGTTCTATGGATACGGCAAAAGGCTGTAATTTTATCCTGAGCAATGGAGGCAAGATGTCCGACTACTGGGGGATAGATAAAGCACATAAGCCAATGCTTCCCCTGGTTGCGATTCCTACCACCGCAGGGACTGGAAGCGAATGCCAGTCGTTTGCTCTGATTTCAGAGGATCAAACTCATAAGAAGATGGCTTGTGGGGATAAGAAAGCCCTTCCGCAAGTCACAATACTTGACCCTGAGTTAACCCTCTCCTTACCTAATTCAGTAACCGCTTGTACCGGAGTGGATGCATTGGCACATGCACTTGAATCAATCGTCACCACCAAAAGAAATCCAAGTTCTATTCGACATGCCCAACTTGCCTTTGATTTAATTCAAGAAAATTTACCTTTGGTTTTTCAAGACCCTCAGGATTTGGAAAGCAGAGGTAAAGTATTGCTTGGAGCTTCACATGCTGGTGCAGCGATAGAAAGAAGTATGCTGGGAGCGGCTCATTCAATGGCGAACCCATTAACTGCCAGTCGTGGGGTAGTACATGGAATTGCAGTGGGCATGGTATTGCCCGAAGTTATAAAATTCAATGCAGTACAAACACAGACTAATCGTATATACGCAGAAGTTGCGAGAAACTCAGGACTTGCAGGACCGGGTAGTTCAGATTTCGAAGCGACTCAATCTTTGATTGATCGGGTTTCCCAAATTTTGAAATTGGCTAATATTCCATCCTCATTGGAAGAACAGGGCTTTATGCCTACTGATATTCAAACTTTAGCCTTGGCCGCGACTGAGCAATGGACGGCTAATTTTAATCCTCGCCCTCTAGAAGAAGAAGATTTTAAAAATCTTTATTCCCAACTTTTTTCTTCGATTCCTTGCACAAGTCAACCGATTCAAGCAAATTGATTATGACCATGAAAAATCGACTTTTACTTTTATGCACTCTTGTTTTGGCGATGACTTGCCAAAGCTTTGCTGAAAGTAAGCAAGTTGGGAATGATTGGCCTCGACATCGAGGTGGTCCAGAATTGAAGGGGATTTCCCAAGCAAAAATTGGAACAACTTTAGAACTTGATTGGGAATTTAAAACGGGTGATTTTCTTAAGTCATCCGTGGTTGTATCTGGTGACCTTGCATTTATTGGAGCAGATACTGGTACTCTATTTGCGCTATCAATAAGTAAGGGAAAAGAAGTGTGGCAGTACAAAACCAGTCTTGGGATTGACGCCCCGCCTTTGGTTCATAATGAAATTGTTTATACAGGCTCAACGGATGGATTTCTATATGCATTAGATGTTAAAAGTGGAAAATTACTATGGAAGTATGAAACGGGGGGTGAGATTATGGGGGCGGCCAACGAAGCAATTCGACCGAAATCTAAAGATTCTGTTTTAGTTGTTGGAAGTTACGATAATTTTGTTCATTGCGTGGACGCACAAACAGGAAAGCTAATTTGGAAATTTGAGACTCAAAATTATGTCAATGGAGTCCCGACAATTTATGAGGATAAATATGTTGTTTTTGGAGGATGCGATTCCGTGCTTTATGTGGTCGGGTTAGAAGATGGAAAATTAATTCGATCAGTAGAAGTGGAGGCTCCAATTGCCGCATCGGTTTCAGTGTCAGAGGGTATTGGTTATGTGGGAAATATGGATAGAGCGGTCATGGCATTTGATCTAGAAACGGGTGACATTGTTTGGAATTATCGACAGAAAAGCTTTCCTTATTTCTCATCGCCTGCGGTTACCAAAACTCAGGTTTTAATTGGGGGGAGAGATAAGGGACTCCATTGCATTAATCGAATTTCTGGTAAGCAAGAGTGGCGATTTTCTGCCCGAGGTCGAATTGATAGCTCGCCAGTGGTGGTCGATGATAAGGTGGTATTTGGATCAATGGATGGAAAACTCTACATTCTTTCTTTAAAGGATGGAAAAGAGGTTGCATCTTACGAAGTGGGCGAACCGATTTCCTCAACACCTGCTGTTTTAAATGAAAGAATTTTAGTAAGTTGTGAAGATGGAAATGTTTATTCATTTAAATCAAAATTAAACAAATGACAGACTCGACTTTTATTAAACCTGATTATCAGACTGAGGATGAAACCAAGGCTGGAAATTATTTCGTTTCAAATTACCCCCCTTTTTCCTTTTGGAACGATGAAGATGTCCCCTGTGTAACTAGCCTGCTTAATAGCCCCACTGCTGGCACCGCTCCGTTGGGACTGTACTACCATGTGCCTTTCTGTCGAAAGCGCTGTCATTTTTGCTATTTCAAGGTGTATACAGATAAAAATTCTAACGATGTTCGACGCTACCTTTCGGCCACAATTGAAGAATTAAGAACTTACGCGGAGTCGCCTTATGTTAATGGTAGAAAACCAAAATTCGTTTACTTTGGTGGTGGTACCCCCTCATATTTATCGGCCCAGCAACTTACCGAATTAACCGATCAAATGAAAGCGGTTTTGCCTTGGGATGAAGCAGAGGAAGTCACCTTTGAGTGTGAACCTGGCACTCTTTCTGAGAAGAAGCTTAGCGTAATTAAAGAATTTGGAGTGACTCGATTAAGTTTAGGGGTCGAGAATTTTAATGATCATATCTTAGGAATTAATGGACGGGCACATCGTTCGAAAGAAGTTTTTCAAGCTTATGAATTCGCTCGAGGACTTGGTTTTGATAATATTAATATCGATCTGATTGCAGGCATGCTCGAAGAGACTGATGAGAATTGGTCTGATTGTGTGGATCAGGTGGTTAATTTATCCCCAGATTGCGTAACCATTTATCAAATGGAAGTCCCCTTCAACACGGGTATTTTTAAAAGCATGAAAGAAGAGGGCAAATTAAGCGCCCCGGTTGCAGATTGGCCAACCAAGCGACGATGGGTAACAGAAGCTTATGCAAAATTAGAAGAAGCGGGTTATACAATCACCAGTGCATACACCGCCGTAAAAAATCCCGAATCGACCAAATTTATATATCGTGACCGTTTATGGGCAGGGGCTGATATGCTTGGGTTAGGGGTTTCTTCCTTTGGTCACTTGGGTGGTATTCACTATCAAAATATAACCAACATTGATCATTATTGTGACTCAGTTGAGGCGAAAAAAGCTCCGGTCCGTCGTGCCTTGATGACGCAGGAAGAAGAACGTTTTATCAGAGAACTCATTTTACAATGGAAATTGGGCCGGGTGAACAAAAAATATTTTCTTGAGAAGTTTGGGATTTCCGTAACCGAACGATTCTCTTCCATTCTCTCGAAATGGAAGGAGAACGGCGATTTACTAGAAGAAGGAGATGACCTTATTCTTTCCCGGGATGCACTTCTACGTATAGATTCTTCACTTCATGGATTTTTCTTACCCAAACATCAGGATGCTCGGTATGTATAATTTTAAATAATGGCAAACCTATCCAATTTTTCTCCCGAACTTCTTTACCCCCTTAGTTTTATCCGTCGGGTTCGGGGTATCCCAAAATTAGTTTTTCAAGAAGTGGATGCACAGGAAATACCCGAGCCCTATTATTCTTTATTAGTACATGAGGGAGATATGACCTCTCGCTTGGAAGCGTTCCACGAAGATGAAATCAAGGTGCGAAGATTAAGTTCCTCTAACGATGGGAAGGCCTATTTTCGTGAAGTTGTACTTGAAACCATGGGTACTCAAAAAGCCACAGAATACGGAGCTATTGAAATCACCCTCCAAAATTTAGAGGAAGATCTGAGGGCAGTTGTAATTGAGGCTAAACAACCACTTGGGGCGATTTTAAATGAAGCCCGTATTCCATATTCCAGTGCCCCCCGAGCCTTTTTAAAAATAGTACCAGATAATGCGATCATCGAGGCATTTGGCTCGGTGGAAGCCGATCATTTATATGGTCGAAGTAATGAAATTACCTCTTATAATGGTAATATTATTGCACGCATTGTGGAAATCTTACCCTCTCTTGAAGAACTTTCTTAATTTGTAAAAGTGCTGAACCTGATTTGAATGTTTAACTATCATGATATCCTTAAAAAAACATTATGATGCAATTGTTGTAGGTGCGGGCCCAGCTGGTTCCACAACAGGTGCACTGCTGGCAGAAAAAGGGCACGATGTATTGATCGTGGAAAAAGAAAAATTCCCCCGTTATCATGTGGGAGAATCTTTGATGCCATTTTGTTATTTCCCATTGGAAAGATTGGGCTTGGTGGATACGCTTATGGAGTCTGCCAATCCGAGAAAGTACTGTGTTCAATTTGTACGCTAGGATGGATTTCTCTCGCAGCCTGTTTATTTCTTTCAACACTTTGATCATCCATCTTCCACTACTTGGCAAGTCTGGCGTTCCGATTTTGATAAGATGATTCTCGATAAAGCTCGGTCAAATGGAGCCTCGGTAATGGAGGAAACAAAAGCAAAGGGTCTGATTAAAAATGGGGAACGAGTCGAGGGGATCAAAGTAGAATCAAAAGAGATGGGATTACTTGAGCTTCATGCCCCTATCGTGATTGATGCATCAGGCCGTGATTGTTTCGCGGCTCATAAAGAAAATTGGATGGTTCGCGATCCCGAACTTAAGAAAATTGCTCTATGGACTTATTATAAAG
>Ga0115004_10003867_pt1 | contig 12095 bp, 12 predicted proteins | sample ArcticOcean_MG_C_10_FD_88737 | JGI IMG/M metagenome (GOLD analysis project Ga0115004, IMG submission 88737) | Marine microbial communities from western Arctic Ocean - ArcticOcean_MG_CB11_90 | ecosystem: Environmental > Aquatic > Marine > Oceanic | place: Arctic Ocean: Canada Basin | collected...
AGAAGAAAAACCTACGTTTTAAATGAACAGTCAAAATAGTCTTATTGTCAAATTGGTCATTTAAAGACTAGGAATGTAATTGTTGGTTGTGCTTCGAGAGCCTCAGCAGGACAAAAAAAACTTAGACCCTAAAATATTTTCTTAATCAAATTTTAAATCTTTTAGTAATTACTCCATTTTTAGGAGCAAAAAGGAAAACTAGAGTAAATTCTAAACCAAGTACGCTTGCAATTGCGGCAGCCACAGAAGCATCGAGCCAAACAGCCAAATAGTAGCCAGCAAAAGAAGAGATAATACCCACTAAAGCGGCAATCATTAGCATTTTAGGTAATTTATCGGTTAGTAGATAAGCGGTTGCAGCAGGTGCAATTAATAATGCTACTACTAATATTGCTCCAACCGATTCGAAAGAAACCACTGTAATAACAGAAACTGCACTCATTAATAAATAGTGCCACACAACTGTTGAAACGCCAATTGTTGCAGCAAATGAAGGATCGAAAGTAGTTAAGAACAATCCTTTATAACCAAAAATTATCATAGCTATTATTAGGAGCATCACAATGCCTAAAACCCAAACTGTATTGGGTGCACTTATACCAGGAATATAAGAGATAAGCGGTTCGAGAGCCACATACGCTATCTCTCCAAACAAAACACAATCTTGGTCTATATGCACATCATCGGCATAAAGCGATATTAATATTACACCAATGGCAAAAAGCCAAGTAAATGTAATTCCGATAGCAGCATCTTTTTGAAGGCCTCCCTTTTTGTTAAAGGTTTCAATAAGGTAGGTTGTAATAATTCCAAAAGTGGCTGCACCTATCAACATAGGCAAAGAATCCAAAGAACCCGAGAACAAAAAAGCGATAACAATCCCAGGTAATACAGCATGAGAAATAGCATCTCCAATCATTGCCATTCTCCGAAGAATAAGGAAACAACCTAGCAAACCACAAGAAACTGCAGCTAAACATCCGGTTAATATGATCCAAAAATCACTCATTATTATTTTTTTCGTTTTTGTAAGGTATGTTAACGTTGTGAGGATCCTTTTTAGGGAAATTTAATAAGTGTTCTAATTTCAACTCCATTTCTGGGGTAATAATGTGTTCGATTGTTTCTGCATCCTCATGCACATGATCGGGAGCAATGCGTAAATAAGTGGTTAAATAAAGCTCCCACAGTCTATGGATTCGAACAATTCTCATTCCTGCTTTTTTCCCCTCTTCAGTCAACACCCATAAATCGTTTACCAATACAACTTGGTTTTTCCTCCTTAAGATTTTTAAACCTTTTAAGAATTTTTTTTCTGGAATTTCCCTGAAACTTTTAAGTGTTGTGATAGAGCGATTTTTAAAGAAATCATTTTCCTTTTCACCTAATTTATACAAGAGCTTAATAATATTGTCTTCCAGTATTTTTCGCTGATTTTTCTTTTGTTTTCTATTTTTTGAGATGGCTCCATTTTTTGGAGCTACTAACATAGAAAAAATTGCAATAAATGATAAAACTACAACTATCCAAGGCCCGGTAGGCATTGAAGGTGCGGTATAAGAAATAAAGGCTCCGAATAATCCTGAAACCGCACCAATTATGGCTGCAATGATGATCATTACTTTTAATTGATCCGTCCAAAATCTAGCGGCTGCAGCTGGTGTAATTAGCATGGCAGCCATTAAAACTACCCCAACAGTTTGAATACCAATAGCGACAGCCAAAACGGTAATAATGGAAAGTATTACCTCAAAGGTTCTAACGGGAATTCCAATTGTTTTGGCAAAATGGAGATCAAAAGAGATTAAAGAAAATTGTTTAAAAAAGAGGATAATCGTTCCAATCAACAACACGCTTACGATACCAAAAGTGATAACATCATTTTGAACTAAGGAAGCTGCTTTACCGAATAAGAATTTATCTAATCCAGCTTGAGCAGCATTTCCAGAATGTTGAATATGCGTTAATAAAAGAACTCCAACACCAAAAAATACGGAGAGGGTAAGTCCAATGGCAGTGTCTGGTTTAATTTTGGAGTTGGCAGAAATATAATCAACTATATAAACTGAAAGCCAACCTGAAACCATAGCACCTAGCAAAAGCATCAAGGGGTCTTTGGTTTCGAAAATCATGAAACTTAAACAGATCCCAGGAAGTATAGAATGTGCAATGGTATCGCCTACCAATGCTTTTTTTCTTAAAAACGTGAAACAGCCAACTGTTGCCGAGCTAGCTCCCAGCAATACAGTTCCCAATGCCACATAGCGAATGTTAACATCTTGAAAGGAAAAGAATTCTACTATCTGTTCAAAAATCCACATTATTTATTCTCTCTAGCAGGGAATTGTTTCTCCTTCATTAAGTCCCCAATTTTAGACAATAAGGTCAATTTACCACCATATGTTTCTTGTAATAATTCTGTAGTAAACACCTTTTCGGTAGGACCTGAAGCCACCAATCTTGTATTTAATAAGAGTGTCCAATCGAAGTAATCGATGGCAGATTGTAAATCGTGATGAACTACAATAATAGTCTTACCTTCTTTTCGCATCTCCAACAAAAGATCAACTATAGATCTTTCTGTAGCCGCATCAACTCCAGCAAATGGCTCATCCATTAAATAAAGATCTGCCTCTTGAGCCAATGCTCTAGCCAAAAATGTTCGCTGTTGTTGTCCTCCAGAAAGTTGAGATATTTGTCTGTTAGCAAAATCGAGCATATTTACTCTTTTCAGACTTTCATAAGCGATTTCTTTATCTTTTTTGGACAAGCTTTTTAGTAAACCCTTTTTACCGTACCTCCCCATTAAAACTACATCTAAAACACTTGCAGGAAAATCCCAATCAACAGATTCCCTTTGGGGAACATAGCTAATTTTGTGTCTTACATTTTCTAAAGAATCGTTGTAAAGTTTTACATAGCCACTTCCTTTTGGAACAAGGTTCATAATGGCTTTAATCAAAGTAGATTTCCCTGCACCGTTCGGACCAATAATTCCTACCAAATTCCCGTAAGGTATGGTAAAATCTACATCCCAAAGCACTGGCTTTTTGTCGTAACTTACTGTAAGATCATGGACTTCTAAAACCGGATTGTCTATTTGGATATTCATAAATTTGTTTTTTTAATGAATGGTATAAAGTACAATCTTCACATTAATTCAATGCTTCAACAATCGTTGTTACATTGTGTTTCACCATTCCAATATACGTTCCTTCTGGTTTGTTTTTTGCTCCCATCGCATCAGAATAAAGAGTTCCACCAATAAGAACCTTATGCCCTTTGGCTTCGCATCCTTCTAGTACTGCTTTTATGGATCTATCGGAAACAGAACTTTCAACAAAAACGGCTTTAATTTTATTATCGGTAATAAAATCAACGATCGTGATAACATCTTTTAATCCATATTCAGCTGCAGTAGAAAGACCTTGTAATCCTTTAACTTCCATCCCATATTCTCCTCCAAAATAACCAAAAGCATCATGTGCAGTAATTAACACTCTTTGTTTTTCTGTAATTGTGTTAATTTGCTCAGTAGTCCAAGCGTGTAAAGACGTTAGTTCTTCTAAGTGTTTTGTGGTATTGGCTCGATAAAAGTTAGCATTCGCTTGATCAATTTCAGTTAGGTTTTTACCTATAAACCGAACTACATCAGTCCAAATTTTAACACTGAACCAGAGGTGAGGATCATAATTTCCTTGAAATTCACTGGTCGCTCTTAATTGTGTTTCTGCTAAACCCTTATAAATTGCAATTACAGGTTTACGTTCAGCCATTTGATCTAAAACCTCTCCCATTTTCCCTTCTAAGTGCAAACCATTGTAAAAGATAACATCAGCATTCAGTAATTTTTTAATATCTCTCTGTGTTACTTTGTATAAATGTGGATCAACACCAGGTCCCATTAGAGAAATCACTTCTGCGTGGTCGCCTACAATATTTAGCACAGCATCACCGATCATTCCGGTTGTGGTAACAATCGTTAATTTTTCGTTTGCCGTAGTTTCAGTTGTATCATTCTGACATGAAAAAAATGTTGTACATAAACAGAGTGCAATTATCAGGATCGTGGAAAAAAAATAGTTCTTATTCATTTTTAATAGTTAGGTTTTTAATGCCCGATTTTAAATACTTGGCTAAATATATTATTGATGATAACTCAAATCAAAACAATAATTTAGCACACCGAAACGCCATCATAATACGCTAATTAATATATTTTTTGCAACATCTATACTAATGTGTCGCTGTACAGAATCAATTTTAATGTCGATAGAATTATCGAATTCATTTAGTTCCATAATTTCTACACGTGTTCCAATAGAAATATTCAATTTATCTAAGTAATTCAAAAAACTCGGATCGTCAATTTCTACCGCTACAACCTTTCCTTTTGAGTATAACTGAAACTCATTTAATGGAATAGCGGTCGTTTTAGGGAACTCCCCTTTTTCATTTGGTATAGGATCTCCATGTGGGTCGTAATTTGGATGCTCTAAAAAAGCATCCAAACGGGCAACTAGTTCTGGTGATTGTATATGCTCTAATTGCTCGGCTATATCATGTACCTCATCCCATTTAAAGTTAAGGTGATTTACTAGAAAAACCTCCCAAAGACGATGCTTTCGTACTATATGAACAGCTAGTTGAAGTCCGTCTTTAGTAAGAGAAACACCCTGATACTTAACATAATTAACCAATGATTTTTCGGATAGTTTTTTAACCATATCAGAAACTGAAGATGCTTTTGTTTGCAGTTCTTCAGCTATAGAATTTGTAGAAACACTTCGCTTCTGCTTTCCGGACAATTTAAAAATTGCCTTTAAATAATTTTCTTCTGTTTGACTAGGCATATTGCTTTTTTTACTATAGCAAAAATAGTCATTTCAATTTAATTAACATAATTTTTAGACATATCTAAATAAATATTTACATTTGCAGAATATTAAAACATCGACCACATGAAAAAGATCACCCAAATTGTATTAGCCAGCTTAATAGCAGTTGCATTAGTAGGTTGCGAAAAACTATTACCTCCAGCTCCAGAAGCAGGAGATACTATAGCAGAACCAACTGCAGGATTAACAATGGCACAGATGTCTCACTTTATAGAAGGAGATGAGTTGTTTGCCAAAATTTATACAGCAGAAGAAGGATTAGGTCCAATTTTCATACAAAACTCTTGTGAGGGTTGTCACGTTGGAGATGGGAAAGGGCACCCATTTAATACCGAAGTACGTTTTGGTAAAATCGGTGACGATGGAGAATTTGATTATATGTTAGATCAAGGAGGTCCACAACTACAACACAGGTCAATTTCTAATTACATACCAGAAACACTACCGCAAGGGCATACAACAACCTCAGAAAGAATAGCACCTATTGTAATTGGAATGGGGCATATAGCTGCAATACACGATCAAGACATCCTTGACCTAGAAGATCCAAACGATACAAATGGAGATGGAATTTCGGGAAGAGTGAATTATGTTGATGCAAAAGAATATTTCAGTCCAGACGACTTGCACTTAGCAAATGAAGATGGAAAGTACATTGGACGTTTTGGTAAAAAAGCGAAAGAAATAACCTTATTAGACCAAGTAGTTTTTGCCTTAAAAGAAGACATGGGTTTAACCAGCGATTACGATACCGAAGATTTAATAAACTATGAAATTGGTATTGGAGCAAGTGATGCAGTTGCAGAACCAGAAGTGGGAAATAACGTTGTAGACCATTTGGTATTTTACATGAGAACTTTAAAAACACCTACTCGTAGAGATGAAGAAAACCCTTCGGTTATAAAAGGTGAAGAAATTTTTAAAGAAATAGGTTGTAATAAATGTCACGTACAAGAATTTACAACTACAGTACAAGACATTGAAGCTATAAGTGAAAAAACATTCTACCCATACACCGATTTATTACTACATGATATGGGAGAGGCTCTGAATGACAATTACCCAGAAGGTGATGCTGAAGGGAAAGAATGGAGAACACCACCGCTTTGGGGCTTAGGTTTAGCAGCAGATAGTCAAGGTGGTACTGGTTACTATTTACACGATGGTAGAGCTACATCCTTAGAAGATGCAATCCTTTTACATGCAGGAGAAGCTAGTGGAATAAGAGACAATTATATCACACTTACTAATTCGAAAAAAGAAGACCTAATGAATTTCCTTAACTCGCTATAATGACTACAAGAAGAGAATTTATAAAAGGTATGGCTGGAGCTACTACTGCAGTATGTTGTGGTATTGGAATTACGAGTCTATTGGAGAGCTGTGCTTCTACTGCACAACTACAAGTTCCAATTATAGGAACAAAAATAGAAATTGACAAAGCTTTATTTATAGACAAGGATTTTGTAGTTATAAATAACTCTAAGTTACCTGCTCCCATTTATGTTTACAAAAGCGGAGACACGCACACAGCATCCCTAATGTTATGCACGCATAAACAGTGCGAGCTAAATGTAACTGGAATGACCTTAAGTTGCCCATGTCATGGTGCAGAATTCTCTAATTCTGGAACCCTTTTACAGGGTCCTGCAGAAACAGATTTACAGAATTTTAAAGTAAGCCTAAATAACACAAAGATCATTATTGATCTCAAAAAATAACGACATGAAAAAAGTACTACTCTTTAATTTACTACTAATAAGTAGTTTAAGTTTTGCACAAGATAGCACCATTACACTAATACAAGATGCTATTTTTGACCGTCCATTTATAGACAACACTACCTCTAAAACTGCATTAGGTGGTTACCTAGAAGCAAATAGTAATTATTTTATTGAAGATGGATTAGGCGAAGGACTTTCCTTTGAGATGCGTAGATTTAATATTTTCTTATACTCATCTATAAGCGAAAGAATTAAATTCTTAGCCGAATTAGAGTTTGAGCACGGTACAGAAGAAATTGCTTTAGAAACTGCCTTATTAGATTTTAGAGTGAATGAATCTCTTAATTTAAGAGCGGGTATTTTACTCCCTCAAATAGGTATTGTAAATGCCAATCACGATTCACCAAAATGGGATATAATCGATCGCCCTCTTTCGTCATTACTTATAATTCCCACTACATTATCGGAAGTTGGTTTTGGTGTATTTGGGAAGTTCTATTTAGGAAACAACACCTTATCGTACGATGCGTATATAGTAAATGGTTTACAAGACGGTATTGTTTTAAATGAAGAAGGAATCACCTCAATTTCATCTGGAAAAAGTGAAGAAGCATTTGGAGAGGACAACAATGGTACACCAATGTACAACGGTCGTGTATCTATTAGCAATCGTGAATTTGGTGAATTTGGATTGTCGTATTATGGGGGAGTTTACAACTCGTACCTAATGGAAGGTGAGGAAGTAGATGAGAAAAGATCTTTACACTTAATAGCTTTAGACTTTAGTACGAATATTAAAAAACTATCGATCAAGGGAGAGTATGTAAAAGCCTTAATTGATGTTGCTGAAGACATTGATGAGAGCTATGGTACTGAGCAGAATGGAGGATTTATACAAGCTACCTATCCAATTATTGAGAAAACTATGTTTGGATACACAAAGGCTAAAATTAATGCGGTTGTAAGAGCCGAAGCAGTTGATTTAAACCAAGGAACTTTTAAAAGCAACTTCACACACACAAGTACTATTGAAGGTAATGAAATTGGAAATGATATTAAGGCATTTGTCTTAGGAGTCAGTTTCAGACCTACATCGTCTACTACGTTTAGAGCTAACTACCGTAAACATTGGTCTACGGACATCTTAAACAATCCTCCAGCAATGATGGCAGGATTCCAGTTTGGATTTGCCAGTTTCTTCTAAAAACGAATACACAAAACATCATAAAATAAAACAAGCCCATTTCAATTTGAAATGGGCTTGTTTTGTTCTTCTTAATTATTCTTTTGGTGCAGCTTTCTTTTCTGCAGCTTTCTTAGCAGCGGGCTTTTTAGCTACTGTTTTTTTTGGAGCTTTTTTTTTCGCTGCAGGTTCCTTTTTAGGAGCTGCTTTCTTTTTAGCTACCAGTTTAGGCTTTTCAACAATTTCAACTGCATGTTTTTTCTTCTGCCTTCTAACTCCTGAAGTACCTCTAGTAATCTTCCCTTTTTTAGATTTCTGATCGCCTTTTCCCATTTCAATATTTTTAGATGTTTAGATACAAACAAGATACAAAAATATATTAGGCATTAATTGTCGAACGCTTTCTTGTCTCCAGTCCATAATTTAAAGCCTTTACCCCGCACAGTTACAAGTTCAATATTTTCGTCATTTTTTAAATATTTACGCAACTTAGTAATGTATACATCTAAACTTCGAGAATTAAAAAAACTATCATCTCCCCATACCTGCATTAACAAAGCACTCCTATCGGTAATTTGGTTTTGGTTTCTACAAAGCTCAGCTAAGATGTCTGACTCTTTATCGGTAAGCTTAATCTCTACAGTATTACTTTTTAATATTTTAAAGTCACTATCGAATGAAAGTAAACCAAGTTGAAAAACTGTTTCTAAATTTTCATTTTCCTCGGTTCGACCGAATCTTCTAAGAATAGCTTCTACCCTAGCGATTAACTCCTCTACACTAAAAGGTTTTTTCACATAATCATCTGCTCCAATTTTAAAACCTCTAATAACATCTTCCTTTAAGGATTTAGCAGTAAGGAACAGAATGGGAATCGTTTTATCGATCGCACGAATTTCTTCGGCGAGAGTAAAACCATCTTTTAAGGGCATCATCACATCAAAAATACAGATGTTGGGATTGAAGTCCATATAGCTTTTAAAGGCAGCGTTTCCGTCCTCGCACAAACGCACTTCAAATCCTCTAGTCTCGAAACATTCTTTGGTTATCATTCCAATAAATGGATCGTCCTCGGCTATTAAAACTTTTATTTTATCGCTCATAAGTCAGGCTTATTATAAATGTAGTTCCTTTATTTAGTTCACTAATAACATTGAGTTTACCTCCATGCATGTCCACAATATCTTTCACATAACTAAGACCTAATCCATAGCCTTTTACATTGTGAATATTTCCGGTAGGAACTCTATAAAACTTATCGAATACCCGAGAAAGACTTTCTTTAGACATACCAATTCCTTTATCTGAAATCTCTAGAATCACCCCCTCATTAGTGTTTTTTGTAGCAATATAAATTTCGGGTTTATCAACAAAATACTTATTCGAATTGTCTATCAAATTATAAAGTAAATTATTAAAGTGTACTTTATCAACTAAAATAATATCTGGTTGCGCATTGAGTTCACAAGTTAGCGTACCATTTTTTCGTTGAACTTGCATAGACATAGTCTCAGCTACAGTTTCAATCAAATCATTTATAGAGTGTAGCTCCATATTTAAGCTTATTTCTCCCTTTTCATACTGTGCAATATTCAGTACTTTTTCTACCATGGTACTCAGCCTTCTGAGTTCTCTTCTAGAAATGTCAAGGTATCTCAAACTGCGTTCTTCATTATTACGAACATCAAAATTCACCAAAGCTTCGAGTGCTAAAGAAACGGTAGAAATAGGTGTTTTTAACTCATGGGTCATATTATTAATGAAATCGGTTTTCACCTCAGATACTTTTTTCTGATCGAAAATAATATGCAATGCATAGGCAAAACATGCGAGTACAATTATAATGAGTAGAAAGGAACTCAGAAGAATAATCCAGGTTTTCTGAAGCAATAAATGCCCTTTATGGTAAATGTATAAATGGGTAAAATAGGGATTTGCAATACGACTTAAAATTACAGGACTCTTATAACCAAATAAGATGGTAGCTTGTAAACTGGCTGGATCCTTATAATAAATAACCTTATTATTGAGGTTTGAGATTGCCAAATTATACTCATTATCTATCCCGATAGAATGCAGCTCTTCATCGAGTATAGCCAGTAATCGATCGAAGTTTATAATTCTAGGCTGATTAACTTTAGACAGTAAGTTACTAAGTAAACTATTCACCTTTTGCATATAGTCGGCGCCCATATAATTAAGCGCATGATCAGCAGGATGGAAAACACTATCTAAGGGGTGATGATGACTTTGATGAAATAAATTAATTGAGTTAGGACTTCTAGAAGGTATGCTTTGCAAGGAATCCGAAATAAGAGAAAAGTAATCAAATCCATCCAAACTATCGTTTAAGTAACGATCTGAAGTTCGTGCTAAAACACGATTAATTTCCCAATCGAGTTCTCTTTTGTTAGCTTCGAAATAATTACTCACCCAGTACCACTGAAAGGCTATAAGTCCCAACAGCGACAAACTCATTAAAGTAACTATGATATATAGATTTCTCTTTAGCATGTTCAAAAATACAGATTAAGATGAACCATAGACTATACTTAACAATGTTTAACTTTTGGTTGGTGGTAAATCGGAAGACGTAAGACGTACCCTTCGATAAACTCAGGATGTAAATGGTAAAACGAATTAGGCCACTAGCTACCAATTACTAGTAACTATTTCTTACAAACTTATCACTCAAAACTTATTGTCAATCTGAGCCCGTCGAAGACCCTCCTAGCCTATAAAAGACTGCAAGACTATTTTGACTTATTGACTGATTTTCAGGATTTACTCTTTGGTCGAACAATACAAAGCAGCCCAAGCTGCAATAAAACACAAACCACCTAAAGGAGTTATAGCACCTAAAAAAGTGAAATTGCTAAGAGCTAGTATATACAGAGATCCTGAGAATAATAGTATTCCTAATGAAAATAGAATGGCTGCCCAGTTTAAACATTTACTCGCCTTATTTTGAAGTAATACAGCAACTATTAAAAGAGCTATGGTATGGTAAAAATGACACTGCACAGCAGTTTCAAAAGTTTCAACTCGATTATTTTCAATTAAAATAGATTCCAATCCGTGTGCTCCAAAAGCACCAATTGCAACTGCTAGTACACCAAAAACTGACGCTGTTTTTAATACCTTTTCTGAAGTCATAGGTTTAATTTACAAATAATTAGTCTTCTCTAAAACTCAAAAATAAGACATCTAGTATTTAGAAGCAATGACAAAGGTTATAAATAGTAAAAAGCATATCTTTGCAGCCTCAAAAATAGCACTATGATTTCTGCAACTAACGTTTCCATTCAATTTGGAAAAAGAGTATTATTCGACGATGTAAATGTGAAATTCCACGGCGAACGCTGCTATGGAATGATTGGCGCGAACGGTGCTGGTAAATCTACTTTCCTAAAAGTTCTTTCAGGAGAAATGGAAGCAAATACAGGTCTAGTAAGTTTAGAGTCTGGAAAACGGATGGCTGTTTTGAGTCAAGATCACTTTAAGTTTGATGAAGAAACGGTTTTAAATACGGTTATCATGGGTCATCAAGACTTATGGAAACTCATGCAAAAGAAAGATGCTATTTATACCAAGCCAGATTTTGATGAAGCAGATGGTTTAGTAGCCGCTGATTTAGAAGTAGAATTTGAAGAAATGAACGGTTGGAATGCAGAATCTGATGCCTCTAACATGTTATGTGGATTAGGTATCCCTGCCGAAGACCACTATAAATTAATGAAGGATTTAGAAGGAAGCATCAAGGTAAGAGCTTTACTAGCTCAGGCTTTATTCGGAAATCCTGATGTATTAATTCTGGATGAACCTACCAACCACTTAGATTTACAAACGATTGAGTGGTTAGAAGATTTCTTACTTAATTTTAAGAATACGGTAATTGTGGTTTCGCATGACCGTCACTTTTTAGATACTGTTTGTACGAATATTGCAGATATAGATTTCGGAAAAATAAAACTCTTTACGGGTAACTATACATTTTGGTACGAATCTAGTCAGTTAGCACTAAGACAGCGTTCTTCTGCAAATAAAAAAGCGGAGGATAGACGTAAGGAATTACAAGAATTTATTTCTCGTTTTAGTGCCAATGCTTCTAAGAGTAAACAAGCTACAAGTCGTAAAAAATTACTCGAAAAAATTGACTTGGACGACATTCAAGCATCTAGTCGTAAATATCCAGCTATTATTTTCGATCAAGAACGAGAGGCTGGAGACCAGATGTTAGAAGTTGAAAATTTAAGTGCACATTCGGCAGATGGAGAATTACTGTTCGAA
>Ga0115004_10003873_pt1 | contig 12088 bp, 10 predicted proteins | sample ArcticOcean_MG_C_10_FD_88737 | JGI IMG/M metagenome (GOLD analysis project Ga0115004, IMG submission 88737) | Marine microbial communities from western Arctic Ocean - ArcticOcean_MG_CB11_90 | ecosystem: Environmental > Aquatic > Marine > Oceanic | place: Arctic Ocean: Canada Basin | collected...
AAAAATGAAAAACCTCCAAAAGATTATAATGATGAAGTGAATTCGTTTAAGAAAAAAATTTATTCACAATTTTAGTATAAGTTTCCATATTTCAGAGTAGTTTCTATTGTTTTAACTCTTCACATTTAGTAAGTTTGTTTGCTTAACAAAGCACACAAAATGAGTAAAATAAAAACTATTAAATCTGCATTAATTTCTGTTTTTCATAAAGACGGATTAGAACCTTTGGTAAAAGAGTTACATAAAAATAATGTAACAATATATTCTACAGGAGGTACCGAGAAGTTCATTAAAGGGTTATCTATTCCTGTTACTGCGGTTGAAGATCTAACTTCTTATCCTTCCATCCTAGGAGGGAGAGTAAAAACATTGCACCCAAAAGTTTTTGGTGGTATTTTAAACAGGCAAGATCATGATGGTGATATTTCAGAAATGAGTGAATATGACATTCCTCAAATAGATCTTGTGATTGTAGATTTATATCCTTTTGAGAAAACAGTAAGCTCGGGAGCATCTGAACAAGACATTGTCGAAAAAATTGATATTGGTGGCATTTCACTAATAAGAGCTTCAGCAAAAAACTTCAAAGATACTTTTACCATTTCATCAATGGATCAATATGAAGAATTTTTACAGCTATATAAAACTAATAATGGTTCTTCATCTCTATCTGAAAGAAAGAAATTTGCTGCAAAGTCCTTTAATATTTCTTCACATTACGATACCGCTATATTTAATTATTTTAATGAAGATGAAGTTGTTTTTAAGGCAAGTGAAACAATTTCTAAAACACTACGCTATGGAGAAAATCCTCACCAAAAAGGATACTTTTTTGGAGACTTAGACGCTATGTTTGATAAACTCCATGGAAAAGAATTAAGTTATAATAATCTTCTAGATATTGATGCTGCTGTTAATTTGATGAATGAATTTCTTGGAGAAGACCCAACTTTTGCCATTTTAAAACACAACAATGCTTGCGGTTTTGCACAAAGAAAAACTATTTCAAAAGCTTATGTTGATGCATTAGCAGGTGATCCTGTTTCTGCTTTTGGTGGGGTATTAATTTCAAATACAAACATTGATAAAGCTACTGCTGATGAAATTCATACATTATTTTGTGAAGTTGTTATTGCTCCTTCCTATGATGATGATGCACTTACTATTTTAAAAGGAAAAAAGAATAGAGTTGTTCTAATCCAAAAAAACATTGAAGTCTCTAACCAGATTGTAAGAACCTCGTTAAATGGATTATTAGTTCAAGATAAAGACACTAAAACTGATACCCTTGAAGACTTGTCTTATGCAACCATTAAAAAGCCTTCTGAAAAAGAGATAGAAGACTTACTATTTGCCTCTAAAATTTGTAAACACACGAAATCTAACACTATTGTTTTAGTAAAAGACAAGCAGTTATATGCCAGTGGAACTGGTCAAACCAGTAGAGTTGATGCTCTTAGACAGGCAATAGAAAAAGCAACTAATTTTGGATTTGATTTACAAGGGTCTGCCATGGCAAGTGATGCTTTCTTTCCGTTTCCAGATTGTGTAGAAATTGCTAAAAATGCAGGGATTTCTAGTGTAATTCAGCCTGGAGGCTCAATTAAAGATCAATTAAGCATAGATTATTGTAATGAAAACAATGTTTCTATGGTAATGACTGGAACTAGACATTTTAAACATTAAAATTCAACTTGCTTACTAGCTTATTTTTACTAGATTTGTAATAATACACACGTACTTAGAAAATTAATCATATTTATGGGCTTTTTTGATTTCATGACGGAAGACATTGCCATCGATTTAGGAACGGCAAACACGCTTATTATTCACAATGGAAAAGTTGTAATTGATAGCCCATCTATTGTTGCTAGAAATCGAGTTACTGGTAAAATTATTGCCACCGGACAAGAAGCAAACTTAATGCAGGGAAAAACGCATGAAAACATCAAGACTATTCGTCCTCTAAAAGACGGAGTCATTGCAGATTTTCAAGCTTCAGAAGAAATGATTAAAGAGTTTGTTAAAAAAATCCCTGCAATTAAAAAGAAACTCTTCCCTCCTGCTTTAAGAATGGTTATTTGTATCCCTTCTGGAATCACTGAAGTTGAGAAAAGGGCTGTGCAGGATTCTGCAAGACACATGAATGCTAAGGAAATTTATTTAATCTATGAGCCTATGGCTGCTGCAATTGGTGTTGGTATAGACATTATGGAGCCGAAAGGAAATATGATTATTGATATAGGTGGTGGAACTACAGAAATTGCTGTTATTGCTTTAGCTGGTATTGTTTGCGATCAATCTGTGAAAGTAGCTGGTGACTTATTCACTAATGATATTATGTATTATATGAGAACTCAACATAACCTTTATGTTGGTGAAACAACTGCTGAAAAAGTGAAAATCACTATTGGAGCAGCTACAGAAGACCTAGAAAATCCACCTGAAGACACGTTAGTTCAAGGTAGAGATTTATTAAGTGGAAAACCAAAACAAGTTCAGGTTTCCTATAGAGAAATAGCAAAAGCATTAGACAAATCTATCCTTAGAATAGAAGATGCTGTTATGGAAACCTTGTCTAAAACTCCGCCAGAATTGGCTGCAGACATTTACAACACAGGAATATATCTTGCTGGGGGAGGCTCTATGTTGAGAGGATTAGACAAACGTCTTTCTAGAAAGACAGATCTACCTGTATATATTGCAGAAGACCCTTTAAGAGCAGTTGTTAGAGGTACTGGAATTGCCTTAAAAGAGTTAGATAAATATAAAAGTGTCTTAATGAAATAACTAGACATCTTTACTTCTTATGCAACAACTAATCTATTTTATTCGGAAGTATCGGTATTTTTTATTTTTTCTACTTTTAGAATTTATAGCATTTAATCTTGTTATTAACAACCATAGTTTTCATAAAAGTAAGTTTATTAACTCTGCCAATTCTATTACAGGTGGGTTCTATAACAAAACAACCTCTATAAGCGATTATTTTCAACTCAATAAAGAAAATAGTGAACTTTCAAACGAAAACTTACTCCTAAAAAACAACCTTCAAAAAGCTTTACAAGTTTTAGAAACAGTTCATATATCAAGAAGTATAGATACAATTCAATTTAAACAACGATATTCTTTTATTAATGGTCGGATTGAGAAAAATCAGTACGCTAGTTATCATAATTTTTTAACCATTAACCTAGGTGAATTAGACAGTGTTTTTAGCGAAATGGCAGTTATAAACAGCAAAGGCATTATTGGTATTACAGAACATGTTTCAAAAAATTATTCTAGAGTACAATCTATTTTAAATACAAATAGCAAAATTAATGCTAAACTTAAAAACAACTCTTATTTTGGGAGTTTAACATGGAATGGCTCAGATTATAATACCGTTCAACTATTGGATATTCCTAGGCAGGCAATTGTAAAAATTGGGGATACAATTATAACAGGAGGAATGTCATCAATTTTTCCAGAGGGAGTACCCATCGGACAAGTAATCAACATAAAAGAAGAGGCTACTATTAAACGAGTTATAAATATTCGCCTTTTCAATGATATGAGTAATTTAAAAAATATCTATGTTATTAAAGATTTTGACAAAGAAGAAATTATGAATCTAGAAAAAAGCAGCAATGAATAAATTCCGCATCTTTTTTTGGAGTATCCTTATCCTTTTACTACAAATATTATTGTTTAATAATATCAATTTTTCTCAACATATTAATCCATATTTATACATTACTTTTATTTTTATATTCCCTTTAAATAAAAATAGGTTCGTATTTTTGTTTACAGCTTTTATATACGGCTTAACCTTAGATCTCTTCTCTGATACTGGTGGTATACACGCAGCTTCACTTTTATTTGTAGGGTTTTTACGTTTATCTTTTATTAAACTTTTTTTCAAAAAAAACACTATAGATTACCTGCTTTTCAACCTTCATTCAGAAGCATTTGGACAAGTATTTAATTACGTAGTAACTATAACAGTCATTCATCATTTTGTTTTATTCTCCTTAGATAACTTTAGCTTTCATAATATGGAAACTGTATTCTTAAACACCCTCTATTCAAGTACTTTTACTTTGGTTCTTTATTTTTTAGGATCATATATACTGAGAAAAAAAATAACTTAATTACTATGAAAAGAAGTTTTTTACTATATTTTTTAATTTCAATAATCGGACTTCTTTTCATTGGAAGATTATTTCAATTACAAGTAGTAAGAGGAGGAAATTATAATCCTGTGAAAACTTCTGCGGTTAAAATAAAATTTGATTTTCCTGAAAGAGGCTATATTTATGATAGAAATGGAGAATTATTGGTTGCTAATCAACTCTCATATGATGTAATGATTATTCCAAATGAGGTAACTCCTTTAGATACATTAGAATTTTGCTCGCTTTTAAAAATCACCAAAAAAAACTTTATAAAACGTTACAAGAAAGCAGAAAATTATGCGCCTTGGCTAGAATCTGTTTTCTTAAAACAACTAGCAAAAGAAGACTTTGCTTTTCTACAAGAAAAATTACATAAGTTTCAAGGGTTTTATATTCAAAAAAGAATTATAAGGGATTATCCCATAAAATCTGCTGCAAACATTTTGGGGTATATTAATGAAGTAAATGAACTCGTTGCTAAAAAAGATGACTACTATCAACAAGGCGAATTAATTGGCAAAGCTGGAATAGAGGCTCAATATGAAAAAGTATTGAGAGGAAAGAAAGGAAAAAAACATTTCCGAAGAGATCGACTCAATAAAATAATGGGGCCTTTTAAAGATGGAATATATGATTCTATTGCCATCAATGGAAAAGACATTACATTGACCATAGATAGTAAACTTCAACAATATGGAGAATATTTAATGAAAGGAAAAAGAGGCGGTATTATAGCACTAGAACCCTCAACTGGTGAAATTCTTGCGTTAATTACCTCACCAAGCTATGATCCAAACATGATGGTAGGTCGTGTACGGTCGCCTAATTCAGTGAAGCTCATTGGAGATACCATTAACAAACCAATGTATGATAGAGGTCTAAAAGGAACCTATGCTCCAGGGTCTCCTTTCAAACTAGTAAATGCACTTATTGGGCTTCAGGAAGAAGTTATTGATGAAGAGACACATTTCTATTGCAATGGTGGGTATCGTTATGGTAATCGTAAAAAAGAATTTATGAAATGTCATTGTGATATTTATGGAAAACCTATTCAACTAAATACCGCAATTTCAAAATCTTGTAACAGTTATTTCGCAAATACTTATAAGAGAATTATTGAAAAAAACAATAACTCTACAAACGGAATGAATAATTGGAGTGCTCATGTTAAAAGTTTTGGTTTAGGAAACTATTTGGGGTATGACTTACCTGAGGGTGATAAAGGATTAATACCTAATGGAGATTACTATAGTAACATGTATAAATATAGATGGAATGCATCTACTAATATCTCTAATGCCATTGGGCAGGGTGAAGTGCTTACAACTCCTATACAACTAGCTAATGTAACCGCAGCGATTGCAAATAGAGGTTATTTCTATACACCTCATGTGGTAAAAAGAATAGAAAACAAAGCCATTACAGATTCAGCATTTACAATTGCTAAGCAAACCACTATTGACAAAAAGCACTTTGACCCAATTATTGAAGGAATGCATGAAGTATTTAAGACCGGAACCGCTAAGTGGGTTAATATTAAAGGAATAGATATTGTTGGCAAGACAGGTACTTCAGAAAACTTTATGAGACTTGATGGGAAAAAAATTAAATTACCAGATCATTCTATTTTAGTTGCTTTTGCTCCAAAAGAGAATCCCAAAATTGCAGTTGCAGTATTTATTGAAAATGGCGGTTATGGTGCTACAGTTGCAGCGCCAATAACAAGTCTTTTAATTGAAAAATATTTAACAGGAATTGTGAAAAGAAAATGGATTGAAGATCGAATGTTAAAAACTGATTTAAGTTCAATATATCAAAGTCAAATCTTAGCACCTAAAAAATTTGAGACAGGAACGAAATAATATTTTTTTTGGTATAGATTGGTTACTCGTACTTTTCTTTCTGTTACTTGTTGGCTTTGGATGGGTAAATATTTACGCAGCTTCTCATTCAGACGAAAGTATTCAGGTATTTGATTTTTCTTCAAAATATGGCAAACAACTTCTTTGGATTTTATTAAGCATTCCTCTTATCATCTTGATTTTATTTATTAACGCTAAGTTTTTTCAGCAGTTTTCAAGTATTTTTTTCATCCTTTCATTAGTAACGTTGATAGGACTATTTATTTTTGGTACAGAAATTAACGGGGCAAAATCTTGGTATCGATTTGGAGGTGTTAGTTTACAACCATCAGAATTTGCAAAAGCATTTACAGCGCTTGCGCTTGCAAAATTGATGAGTGATAGAAAATATAATTTAAGTATCCTAAAAAACCAACTAAAGGCTTTTATTGTCATTTTTTTACCTGCTTTTTTAATTGCGTTGCATGACCCAGGTTCTGCTATCATATATTTAGCGTTCTTTTTTGTTTTAAATAGAGAAGGATTAACCTTAGCTTATATTATTTTAGGATGCACCTCTATCATATTATTTATAGCCACTATTTTAGCGGGTGTAAAAATCATTATCGGGTCCTTATTTATTCTTATTACGACATATCTTATTTATAAGATCTACAGAAATAAACGTTTTTTACAATTTAATTGGATGAGGGTTGTAGCAATCTATTTATTTTCTTCTCTTTTTATTTTCACTGCAGATTACTCATACAATCATGTTTTAAAAAAACATCAAAGAGATCGGTTTGAAGTTATCTTAGGAAAAACCTCAGACACAAAACAAATAGGATACAACTCAGATCAGTCTATACAAACTATTAGCTCAGGAAAATTTTGGGGAAAAGGATTCTTAGAAGGAGATAAAACTCAGGGAAACTTTGTGCCTGCTCAAGATACAGATTACATCTTTAGTGTTGTTGGAGAAGAATGGGGCTTTGTGGGATCTAGCCTTGTAATACTGCTGTTTATAGCACTTCTCTTTAGAATCATACACAGGGCAGAAAAACATGCTAATAAATTTGGAAGAATCTATGGCTATGGTGTAGCCTCAATTTTATTTTTTCATCTAATTGTAAATATAGGAATGGTTATTGGGCTTATACCAACAGTAGGGATTCCATTACCTTTTTTTAGCTATGGTGGTTCTTCTCTTTGGGGCTTTACTCTCCTACTCTTCATTTTTATAAAACTAGATGCTGAAAAAAGTTATGATTGGTAAATTACCATCTTAAAATGATTTCATAAAAAAACGCTCTGAATGTATTCAGAGCGTTTTTTTATTTTATCTAATGTAACTAGTCTACAAAGTAGCTACTTGCTTTGTTAATTTAGATTTTAAATTAGCTGCTTTATTCTTGTGAATAATATTGTTTTTCGCTAATTTATCTAACATAGAAATTACGTTTAATAACATACCTTCAGCTTCTTTCTTGTCTGAAGATGCACGTAAATCTCTTACAGCATTACGAGTTGTTTTATGCTGATGCTTATTACGTAACCTTTTTGTCTCGTTACTTCTAATTCTCTTTAATGCTGACTTATGATTTGCCATTTCTTTTATGTTTGTTTTAATAAAACTTGTAGTCCGTACGGGAATCGAACCCGTGTTACCAGGATGAAAACCTGGCGTCCTAACCCCTAGACGAACGGACCAATTGCAATCTTACAGAAAATAATCCTCCGATTGCGGATGCAAATATACAACGTTTTTAAAATTCTGCAATATTTTTTTAAAAAATTTAATAGGCCTTTGCAAATAAGACTCTTCTGACTGATTTTTTACCAGATAAAATACAGAATCCAGCCTCTTCTATTACTTCATTTGGGATGCATCGAATAGTTGCTTTTGTTAACTCTTTAATTTTATTTTCAGTTTCAATTGTTCCATCCCAATGAGCAGAAATAAATCCACCTTTGTTATCAATCACTTCTTTAAACTCGTCAAAAGAATTTACCTCAGTAATATGATCATTTCTATAAGAAAGTGCTTTGCTGAATAAATTTTCTTGAATCTCTTCTAATAAGTTTTCAACATAATCAATTAACTCGTCTTGAGAAACTGTTTGTTTTTCTAAGGTATCTCTTCTAGCTACTTCTACTGTATTGTTTTCTATGTCACGATTACCGATAGCAATTCTTATAGGAACGCCTTTTAGTTCATATTCTGCGAACTTAGCTCCTGGCCTGTAGGTATCTCTGTCATCAAATTTTACTGAAATTCTTTTTGACTTTAACGATTTTACAATAATCGCTACTTTTTCAGAAATAACAGCTAGTTGTTCCTCTCCTTTATAAATAGGAATAATTGCTACCTGTATTGGCGCTAATTTTGGAGGTAAAACCAACCCTAAATCATCTGAATGAGTCATAATTAACCCTCCAATTAAACGAGTAGATACACCCCAAGAGGTTGCCCATACGTATTCTTGTTTTCCTTCTTTGGAAGTATATTTTACATCAAAAGCTTTCGCAAAATTTTGGCCTAAAAAATGAGATGTTCCAGCCTGTAATGCTTTTCCGTCTTGCATTAATGCTTCAATTGTAAAAGTATCTTCGGCACCCGCAAATCGCTCACTTTCAGATTTATATCCTTTCACAACTGGCATTGCCATGAAATTCTCAGCAAATTCAGCATATATTTCTTGCATTTGAGTTGCTTCTGCTACTGCTTCTGTTTTTGTTGCATGAGCAGTATGACCTTCTTGCCATAAAAACTCAGCTGTTCTTAAAAATAGTCTTGTTCTCATTTCCCAACGAACAACATTTGCCCATTGATTAATTAATAATGGTAAATCTCTGTAAGACTGAATCCATCCTTTATAAGTATTCCAAATAATAGCTTCAGATGTAGGTCTAACAATTAACTCCTCTTCCAACTTAGCTTCAGGGTCTACTCGAAGCTTCCCTTCATTATCTGGATCATTTTGCAATCTATAATGAGTAACTACGGCACACTCTTTAGCAAAACCTTCTGCATTCTTTTCTTCTGCTTCAAACAGGCTTTTAGGAACAAACAATGGAAAGTAAGCATTCTGATGCCCAGTTTCTTTAAACATTCTATCTAACTCTGCTTGCATATTCTCCCAAATAGCAAATCCATAAGGCTTAATTACCATACAGCCTCTTACTGCAGAATTTTCAGCTAAATCTGCTTTCTGTATAATTTCATTATACCATTTAGAATAGTCTTCTGCTCTTTTTGTTAACTTCTTACTCATAATCCAAACTTTGGCACAGATATTGTTAATTATTTGTTATAAAAATTGTAGTAAATTTGTTTATTATCAAAATACTAATACAAAACTAAAGCATTTTGAGCATAGACAATAAAATTTTTCTAATTTTTAGCTATCAATTTATGTTTTTTTAAATCTCTAATAATTTCATTATGAAAACAAATTACATCAACACAACAAGCTCAATAATTTTTTTCTATTTATTTGTGATTGTTTTCGCTTCTTCTTGCACTATTTATCAAAACGTGCCAGGTAATGATGGTATTTATTCTTCAAATACAACTGAACGCAATATCATTGTAGCAAATAGTGATGAGCATAGAGATTTTGAGCAAAATTATTTCACAAAAGAATTAGAGAGAATAGACAATATTAATGGAACAGACATACTTACAGACATAGAAACCTATAGTTCTGTGAACGATACTATTTCAAATTCAAGAGATAGCATTAGTAACTATAATACAAATAGTGCTTGGGGCTATGAAGATAGTCAGAGTGTTGTTATTAATATTAATTTAAACAATAACAATGGTTTTGGATGGGGTAATAATTGGAATTTATACGATCCATATATTGGGTATGGGTATGGTTCTTTTAATTCTTGGTATGGAAGACCATGGGGCTTAAGATGGGGGAACAGATGGAATAATGGCTATTATTGGGGTGGATACGGATATTTTAACAATCCATATAACAATTTTGGCCCTTACAATCCATATAATTATGGCATGTATGGTTATGGATTCTCAAATTGGGGGAATTATTATGGTAATGGTTTAGCCTACAATGGTAGAGGAAATTATAATTATGGCAGGAGAGCATCCACTAACAATTCTTACAGTAGAAGAAATTCTAGTTCTACAACCAGAAGAGCAAATGCTTTTGTAAGAAATAACACTAGTAAATCTAACACAAGAACAAGAAAACCTGATAACAAAACTAGTCGAAGAAGAGTAGCAACAACTAAAAATAACACCAATAACCGAAAAAGCAGAAGTTATAATACTAGGGGCAACAATAACTCAAATTTCAACAAATCTTCTACTAGGACTAACCCTTCTCCAAGAAGGTCATCTTCAACTAGAAGTTCTTCAACAAGATCTTCTAGTCCTTCAAGAAGAAGTAGCCCTTCGAGAAGCAGTAGTTCACCAAGAAGAAGCTCTTCTAAAAGAGGAGGTTAAAAATATCTAAACTAGTAAATATGAAAAAAATTATCTTTTTTGTGGCTTTTGCCGCAGTGAGTTATGCATCCTATTCTCAATCGTTAGGCTATGAAGATTTATCTACCATGTTTTCAAGAAATGATAGAAATGGAAGTGCCAGGTTTGTTGCAATGGGTGGTGCTTTTGGAGCTGTAGGTGGAGATGTAACTGCTATGACGATAAACCCTGCTGGGATATCTATCTTTAACGATAGCAATGCATCTATAGCTTTTCAATCTAGAAGCACAGATTACTTAACAACTTATTATGGAAATTCAACAACAACTCAACAAGATTTCTTTAAAGTATCAAATGCTGGTGTAGTATTTACTTTTAACAACTACACAAGTGACGAATGGTCTAAATTAGCAATGGGTATAAATTATAGGGTTTTAGCAGATTTTGAAGATACATTTATTGCTAAAGGAACTAGTGGTTTTGCTTCGTTTGATAACTTTCCGTTAGATAATAGTGAAAATCCATTAGTGTATGATATTGCAGATAATCAACAATTATCTAACTTTTACAATGGAGACATGTCCGAATTAAGCTTTGCTTTTTCAGGAGTCTATGAAGAAAAAATGCATGTTGGAGCTGGTTTAAATTTTTATGATCTCAATTTTAGTCAGCAAACAATTTTAAGAGAAAACAATAATGATGGAAATAACAACACTTTAAATGCTCGTCTTTACCAAGAAAACTTCACAACTGGTGTTGGGTTTTCTTTAAGTGCAGGAGTTATTTACAAGCCAACGAATGCTTTTCGTTTAGGTCTTAGCTATCAGTCTCCCACTTGGTTTACTGAAATCATTGAAAATACCAACATCACAAATAATGATGGTTTTTTTGGAGATACTGAAATTGAAGTAAGTAATGATGATATCATCTATGATAATACTTTTGGCGGTAATTTACCAACACAGGGCTTGCTGTATAAATTAAGAACTCCAAGTAAAATTACAGCAAGTACTGCTATAATTTTTGGAAAATTTGGATTGATCAGTTTAGATTATTCAACAAAGAACTATCGTGGTTTAAATTTATCTGGAGATGATTTTTCTGAGGAGAATTTATTTTTCGATAATCAATTAAGAAAAGTTGATGCACTTCATCTTGGGACAGAATGGAGAATTAAAAAACTAAGTATTAGAGGTGGATATATATATGAGCAAAGCCCAGATGTGAGCGCGATAGCATCAGATGATCTACAAAGCTATTCTTTGGGGTTTGGATATAATTTTGGATGGGTAAAATTTAACCTTGCTTACACCAACAGCAATAAAACCGGACTTTACGACTTTTACCCGCAGTATAATCAGGTAGAAGCTGCTGAATTAAACATAGACAATACTATGGTAACTGCAGGGTTTTCAGTACATCTTTAATTGAACTACTCAGTGTATTTTAAGAAATATTATCACAAAATTTGAAGAGCTATTTTATCTCTATTTAACATATCTATTCATTTTTTTTGCAGTAATTTTGCACTTCATTTACTAACAAGAAAAAATGAGTTCACAAACAATTACAATTCAGTCTACTAACAACGATAATATCTTAAAATTTGTAAGTACTCAAATTTTAATTAA
>Ga0115004_10003880_pt1 | contig 12070 bp, 9 predicted proteins | sample ArcticOcean_MG_C_10_FD_88737 | JGI IMG/M metagenome (GOLD analysis project Ga0115004, IMG submission 88737) | Marine microbial communities from western Arctic Ocean - ArcticOcean_MG_CB11_90 | ecosystem: Environmental > Aquatic > Marine > Oceanic | place: Arctic Ocean: Canada Basin | collected...
AAATCAGTATTTGTCCTGTCCGCCCGAATACGCGAAGGACTTTGATCCAGAACTTCAGGAGCTATTAGGTTACACCATGGGTAGTGTGGCTTGCGGCTACTATAGTGAGCTTAAGCCCGCTGGTGAGGCAAGAGAGTTGTGTCCGCCTGAGTATTCATTAGGTCGTTCGCCACGTGAGGGTGGTGCCCCGACGATCGTGAGCGAGGTTTGACACTAGTGCGCTAAAAAAAGCGCCTAGATGCGGGCAACCCGAAGGGGAACCCGAAGGGGAACCCGAAGGGGTCACACACTTTTTATGGCCCGCAGCGGCGCGAAGATTCGAACAAGCTAGGTCGATCATATCCTACACAACTGTAAGCTTGAAAAAGTGTGTGACCCCGCAAGGTTTGACAACTGTAAGCTTGAAAAAGTGTGTGACCCCGCAGGTTCTCCCCGCAGGTTCTACCACCCCGCAGGTTCTACCCCGCAGGTTCTGGTATGGCACCTGCAATCATCATCGAGCGCGTGTAAATCTGAAACGCTTTTGAAAGATGTAAAAAAGCCCGCTGCATAGCGGGCTTTTTTTGGCTTCAAAAACTGGGATAGTCCGCCGCATTCGTGAGGGATACCTAGTAGAATTACAAAAAATGGCTGGTTACACCCGAACCACCATCGCCGCGAGTATTGCGCGCAGCGGATTCCCCCCCCCTCATCTGCCAGGCAATCCCAAATAAAACGCCAGACCCACCGAGCATACCGACAATCTGGTTTGCCCAGCCTATCGTTCAAGAATTTTCCCAGTAAAACTCAACTAAACAATTTTCTGAAAAACACATACCCATCGAACAATGCGTTGATAACACTAGTGGCGAAATCACTGCGCCTATTCTCCAGATATTCTTCATAACTTTGCACATAATCAGGATTTCCGGGCACGACAATGTGCCCCTGTGCAAATCCATGACCTGCATCGTGGGCATCACCCATTAAAATCTCATGACCAAGCACATTATCTGTCGCCACCAATTGAAACCTTTCCAAAGTTTTTGGACGGGTGATTGCATCTTCATATGCTTGTTGCAGCTCGGCTTTAACAGCACTATCTCCATTGCGATAGAGGTTGGCTATCGCCCAGGCAAAGTGCCAAACGGCATGATTCCAATCGATCGCAGTGAAGGGCTCGGCCTGGTAAAGCTTGTCGATATTATCTTGATATAAATCGGCGATCGTTCTTGCAACATCTGGCGTGATCACTTGATCGCGCAGCGCCCAAATGGTCAGCTCTGCTGTGGCGATGTCTCTAGTTAATTCTTCCGTTGCAATCTTTAAGGTCTCGTCGAAGTCTATACCGTCAATAAGTACAGCCTGTTGATTATTAATATGCAGATAAGGCAATGCCTTCGTTGCGCATTCGGGGTTGACGCGCCCTGGCGAGGCCACTTTATTTTTTCCATAAAGGTTTTCATCTGACAATATCGGCAACCCGGTGTAACACCAGTTCGATAGTTGGTCGTTGTCGCTACTGTTAAGTGAGTTAGGCTCAAGCTGCCAGCCGCGAAAATCGGTTGCCGGCCCCGGGCGATAGGCTTGATAGACTACCCGGTCGACTAAAACACCATTACAATTCAACGCTACTTGATCGGGGCCAGTGGATAACTGAAAATCATCGGCTGAAAATTGATAAGCCAAGTTGGTTAAAGCGGCAGGCTGATTGACCTCTTCACTCTTACCGCTACCTATAACTGCATAGCTGTTTGGTTGGATGATTAAAGATCGATCGAATGTTAGTTCGTCGTTTTGATCGTCGGTCAGGGTGCAACCGTTCAGATCCACAGTGGCTTGAGTACTATTATAAAACTCTAACCAATCGACATCTGCCTCAGACACATTGGGCATCAGTTCGCTAATAACAATGCTGCCGGGTAGCGGATGTTGCGCAGCTGAAGCGCTTGAAACGGAATGCCCGACACCACAGGCCACTACGATACAGACCATGAACCGGATTGATCTCAGGTTAGTTGGTTTATTATTCAATTTTTTGCTCCAGTTCAGTTGCCACGCGACACAAATTCGATGCTTAAAATGGCTGTGCCCTAGACGCTGAGTAGGTGATTCCACAATACAGCTATTATACATATAGTATAATAGCCGGGAAAAATAGTCGAGAGAAGGAAGTTCAGCATGTCCCATCACGTTGCGTACGCTTGGCTTTGAGACGGTTTTGCAAACATCATGTTGAATCGTTACGGATTAGTACTACGTAAGAACGCAGCTACCTCCTATTCTCAGTTTACTCCAGCCCCCTACTCTGGCCCATTTTCATGGTCATGGCTATTCAACCATCACTGTATACAGAGGGCAGTGGCGGTGAGTTTTCAAATCACAAAATACGAGGAGACGAAGAAGGTCCTTACTACTCGATTGCACTAACAATGCGGGATCTTTCTGCCATGGAAAAGTCAGTGATATTTCTTGTCATCCATCACTAGCACCAGGAGCTCGCCCTTTACGGGTTACGCTCAATAACATCCAATTGTTAGGGTTTAGCCCAAAACAGCAATAACTTTCCAGCCATTTATCTCAGCAACTAAATTTTTTTGGCTTACGCCTGAACCGACATAAGTGGGTCAAGGCTCTGTTTGCTTTGACGTTTTTCTTTCAGCAGCGCTTGAATTTCCGCATGCTTTTTCCGCGTCAGGTTGTATTTCATATAGAACACAATGGCAATGCAGCCAGGGATTATTGCAATGGGGCCTTCGACTAGACCCAAATAGAAAATGGTTTCCTCTGGGACCGTGCCCGGTTCTGCTCCGACAGGGAAATTGATAACATCTATGGCAATACCTGCCAACAGGTGACCGATGCCTGATGACGCTTTTCCAAAAAATGACCTTGCTGCATAAAAGACCCCTTCCTGACGTAGACCCGTAGATAATTCCTGCTCGTCTGCAATATCGGCCAGTGCAGACATTGCACTGATAATTCCAATGAGAACAGCACTGATGCTAACCACGTGAAAGGCGAGCAGGCATGGCAACAATAGCGGGGAATCATTCTCCGGAAACAGACCAAGCATGCGTAAGATCACGGGTGACGTCACGGAAATTATCGTTACCACCAGGGCACCAACTAACACCGGTTTTTTATCAAATCGTTCGTGAAGCCTCGCTGTGGCGACAAAACCAACGACAGATGACAGCACACCAAACAGTACTAGATAACGAATCTGTGATGGTAGTAACTCCCAAAAATAGGTGTTCATATGCAGCCCAATGGTTTCACGGATACCCACTGTGGCACTTAGTAGCACCAGTCCGCCCAATAACGCCAGGTAGTTTCTATTTGAAAAAACTGACAGACAGTCCTTCAACAGCGCCTTTAGTGAAATTCTTGGCAGATCTAGAGGCGGCACTGGTAATCGTGGGATAACCTGCATGGTAAACACAGTTGACGCGACCATAATCAGGCCACCAACCAATGCGGCTGAGATGGCTAAGGTATAATAGGCATCTCGATTCAACATGCCGTTTTCAAATTCAGGTGTGGCGGCAAAGAAAAAGCCATAAGCGACAAAGGCAAAACCAAATCCACCGATTACCCCAAGCAGAGTATTGATACTCATCACACGGGTCCGCTCTGTGAAATCGGCTGAAAGCTCCGCCCCCAAGGCAAGATGAGGCACATGAAACAACGTCATGCTTGAGCGCATCAAGACTGTCAGCACCGTTAACCAGAGAAACAAACCAAAAGATTCCAGGCTCTCAGGCGGCGAATAAATAAAGAACAGACACAGCATGACAGGCAACGGGGCAGCAAGCATAAAAGGGTGACGCCGGCCAAGCTTTGCACGCCAGCGGTCTGATATTGACCCTACAAGCGGATCCGTCACTGCGTCAAAAAACAAGGCAATAGTTATAGCAAGACCAGCCAGCGTGCCTGACACGCCCATAATATTGGTGTAAAAGAAAAAGTTAAATGCATTAAAGGCAACGCCAATTATCGACTCCGCCGCTGCGCCAATTCCGTAGATAAATTTTAAACTTAATGGAACCCTATTTGGATAAGCACTACTGCTAACACTTTCACTATTTGACATCTAACTCCCGACTACGGTTACTTGAAGATTGACTTGGTGGTCTGAGTACTTGTGGCGCAATCGATCATGACACCCAACTGGACTGTTAGAGGCGTTCTTTGAGATTGTACCAGGCCTGTATATTTCTCCGTCACAAACACTATAAAGGTCTTTCAAATTTTCAACTTCTTAAGATTCTTCGGGAAAAATAATGGAGAAGAAATTACAAAAAAAAACCGGACCACAGGGACCGGCTTTTTTCCATATCAAACCCTCATCTCTTACAATTGATAAGCAATACCAAGCTTAAGCATTCGACCAAAAGGATTATGCGTGAAAGCATCATACCCAAGATCAACTGACGCTACTGGTGGGTCTTCGTCAGTTATATTGATCAGAGATAGAGACAGCGTCAGATCCTCAATCATGTTATTTATGTAATGCACATCGTGTGTCACCTGTTTATCAATCTTCGCGAACTGCGGCAGCCCGGGACGCACATCCTCATATGAATCCACATATCGAAGGTTGTAGTTAAATCGATGCGAGTCATTGGACCATCGAGCTGACAGACTACCCTTGAACTCCGGCTTAGGTGTGAACGGGTCACCATCGTTTAGCTTGCCAACAAAATCACCACCTGGGGCTAGTGTAAAACCTTCCAGACTGGTGAAGTCGTCAGACTTGTACTCGAGCACATAAGTACCCTCCAAACCAAGTTCCAGATCACCGCCAACAACATCCCTAAATGTATAGTTAACCGCAAAATCAACACCTGAAGTTTGAATGTCAGAACCATTGATTATATTGGTATCAACTCGCTGCAAGCCCGCCGCAGGAATACCGTCCGGTGTGATGCGAGCACGTAAAAAACCACAGTTGCTGGTGCCAACACCTGCACCCCCATCCTGACAGCCATTGGCACTATAAGCGCCAATAATCTGCGCCGCACTTTCCGTCTGGAAAGAATCTTCAAAGTCAAAAGACCAGTAATCAATAGAGCTGTAAAAATCTCCGGTTGCCCATATGGCTCCAAAATTCAATGAAACAGCCGTCTCTGCTTCCAAGTTTGAATTACCATTGACATCAACTGCCTTAAACGCCAGAGCAGCAGGAATAAATGTTAACGTTGTGCTGGTTCCCCCGAGGAAGCTCTGAGGAGGGCCACGGAACGTTGTAGAGGCAGAACCCCTCAACTTGAATGTCTCACTAAGCTCCCAGCTATAGGCAATTTTTGGATCAACAGTACTTCCACCATTATCACCGTAATCCTCATAACGTAGAGCTAGCTGGACATTCAAACTATCGGTGACTGGCAGAGCAAATTCAGCAAACACACCATAGATATCACGACTGGTGCTCTCTAGTTCCGTTGCGGCCAAAAATGCTAATCTGCCGGCACCAGATGCACCACAATCTAATGTGGCAACATGTCCAAGAGTAACCGAAACCGGATCAACAAAGGGGCACGGGTTAATCGCCCGATTAGCAATATCAGCCAATGATGAGTCATAACTTTCAGAGCGGGTCTGTACGCCTGCTGCCCAGCCAATATTGCCGCCACCAAGTTCAAAAGTCGATTCGCCGCTGAATATCAGATCGAGAACCAATAATTCATTCACTTCACCAGCCTGGGTTCGAGCGGTTAACCAGTTAATCAGAGAGTCAGAATTTGCGACCGCTGCGTTGTACTGTGGATTGACTGCGCCGGATACTGCTGAGGTCTGAATTGCATTAGAGAACGGATTATAATATTCACAACCATTAGCACCTCGCGTCCCCAGGTTTGATGCCGCGTCGCAGTTTGGTCCACCAAGCCCATCCAATGCCAATGCCATACGTTCAATAAACATGTCACTGCCACTTGATGTCCGGTCCCGTTCTGACCAGCTCAAGCTTGCATCAAAACTGATGCCATTTGCGAACTCACCTTCAAATCCACCAGAGATACGTTTTGTCTCCGTTTGTCGAACGCCCTGTTCGGGTTGACCATTTCGTCCAGCAACACCCAACATGCGGAAATTAACAAAGGCGCCCTGTGCTGCTGCAGGGAACGGCCCAACACCGTTAAAGAAACCAGGGTTTTGCGCTTTAAAGTCGATTAGGCCGGGGTGTGACGCAGAGACAAATCGATCAGGACCAAATAACGATTGCGGCGGATAAGAAGGCGAAGTTTTCCAAGCAGGGATATCCATGTCCGCCCACAGGGCTTCAAAGTGAAATGACAAAGTATCACTAATATCAACATTAACTTCGGTAAAGATTTTGATGGTTTCCTGTTCTTCAATCAAATTATCGAAGAAGGTATATTGAAATCGGCAGGTACCGCCATCCTGAAATCCACCTAACAAATTACAGTTGGGGTCAGCCTGGCCGCCACCAAGCAAATTGCCGGGAAAAGCAGGGCCAAAGGCAGGAAAAATTGAACCAGGGTTACCGATACCAGACCAACCCGCCTGAGGGTTGTCAGCATAACTCTGCAGCGCCCAATCACGCTCTTTTATAGGTAATTCATCCCGTGTTTCATATTCAGCAGAAATCGAAAAATGTACATTGTCCATGGAGCGACCAAAAATAGCGCTAAATGAATTATCACCGTCTGAATCAGAAATGTTCTGATGGGACGCACGTAACTCAATTCCCTCAAATTTATCGCGAGTAATGAAGTTCACCACCCCACCAATGGCATCGGAGCCGTATAGTGCAGCAGCGCCATCTTTGAGCACTTCTACTCGACTGATGGCAATGGAAGGCATCACACTAATGTCGACACCTACAGCTTCTGTTGCCACATGGCGTTTAGTATTGAGCAAAACTAACGTTCTAGCCGCTCCCAATCCGCGAAGATTGACAGTACTCACACCCTCGTTGCCCGCCTGAAATTGGTTGGTCTCGCCAAGGTTTCCTGAGGCGACACCGAGATTTCGGACCATTTCAAGTATTGTTGGATTACCAACATCTTCCAGGTCTTTACGAGTCAATACATCAACGGGCAAAGCCGAGTCTTCAGGTGTTCCCTTAATAAATGATCCTGTGACAACAACTTCTTCCAGTGTCACTTCGGCTGCTTTAAGGGTTGTTACAGGCAGACTGGCTATTGACAAGAACATTGCTGCCCTGCCAAACCATCTTCGTGGCTTTAATTGATACATCAGTTACCTCTGAGGTCAAAAATTATTATTATAGAATAACACTACTAACTGCTAGTAAAGTAAATGTATAATAGCGGCTGGGAGCATGCAATAGCCGTTGACTCCTTTTTTGCCTGGAAGTGCTGCACTAAGTTTTGGTGAAATGCACAATCACCTTATCGGAATGGCCAAAAGCCAGGCGCTGGTTAGCCTTGCAGGACAGGGCCTCTTGAATCAGACATGTAAATGGAAACAGGTTCTCTCCCGCCTGTCTCGCCAAGATCAGTGGTCTTGTTGTCTATATGATTGAGGATACGCTCAATAATTTGCTGATTATCTAGAAGAGTAGGCATGCTGCCTCTTGGTGTGTTGGCCGGTGGGCACGCGTTATCAAAATTTCAAATTATGTACTCATAAAAATGGTCAACAGAGCTGCATATGCGATGACCCTAGAAAAATTGTTTCAGCATTTTTATTTTTAGTTTAGTATTTATATAATAGTAAACATAAACCCGCAAGGAGTAGATAATGAGTACCCAGCAATCACATCGCGAAGGCAGAATCATTCACGACGCGGACAGTCACATCATCGAATATCCCGGCTGGTTGGAAAGCTATTGCAGCGAATACGTTAAAACCAACCTGAATCCCAGCAGAATAACGGTGGACAATCCAATATTTAAGCGAATCATAGATCAGGCCGATAAGCGTCTGGCAGGCAATGATCCGGAGCTGACAGAAACGTTGAAAGCGAATATCTTTGGTGCGCGAGAAAAGCTCAATATGTGGGCAGCGTTCGGCGCGACAAAGAAGGAAGAAAGAAGCGAATCGCTCGATATAATGGGCGTTAGCTCGCAGCTGGTCTTTCCCAGCATCGCCATGGCCCGCTTTTCGCGCACCCCTGACATGGATGTAATGTACGGCGGCGCTGACGCACTCAATCGCGGCATGGCGGACTTTTGCGCAGACGACCCCCGGTTACTGGCAGTGGGCCATGTACCCCTGAATGACCCTAAACGCGCGCAGACGTGCCTTAAAGATGCGCTGAAGTTGGGCATTCGAACAATCTGGGTAATAGCAGACTCCGTCGAAGACCGCTCCCCTGCTCACATAGACTACGACCCCCTCTGGGCAATTATGGAAGAAGCCGGCGTGGCGGTTACGCTGCACATCGGTAGCGGGGTAAACATGCCACCCAAGTACATGAATACCGGTGAAGAACGTGACCTGAAAGGAAACCCATTCAATATAGAAAGCACCAAGGCACATGACATACCTGTTTTGCACCACGCTGTAGAGCGCTGGTTAACCTGTATGATCTACCATGGTGTTCTGGAGCGCTTCCCGCGCCTGAAGGTCGGCATCATAGAACTGGGCGCTAATTGGCTTCCCACCACGCTAGCTAATTTGGACATTGGCCGTTTTCATCTTGGGAAGTTTGACGCCAGTCTGGACAAACTCTCTTTAAAGCCATCAGAGTATATTCACCGACAAGTTCGCGTCGCTCCCCTGCATTTTGAAAATACCGGCTGGATTTTACGGAATGTTGGCAAAGATATTCTGATGTTCAACACCGACTACCCGCACCCCGAGGGTGGCAGCGACCCCTTCGGTGACTATGAACGCAGCCTCGACGCCGTAGATGCCACACCACAGGAATTGGATAATTTCTACAGTAAGAACTATGAGGATTACCTGGGCTTGTAGCACTGGTGCAGCAATCCATCGCGCGGCAAGCCGGAAGTGGTTGCCGCGTGAATTCACAGTCAGTTTTTGAAGGCCTCTACACCCTTCAAAATAAAGCTGACCGTATCCTCCACCATCTTTTTCCGGCTACCGCCATAACTGGCAAAGTGTCTGCCGGCTGCTTGAGAAGCGCCGGATGCCAGAGCGATAAGATGACCAGCCTGCGAGGGTGTCAGGTGGTACATCTCTTCCACAGAGTTCACCAAAAGCTGCCCAGTGCTGCGTAAATTGGCTTTCTGTTTATCTTTGGTCACTTCGCGTACTTCCGGCTGCGCACCCAAAATATGGGTAATTCCGCCCAGAGATAACTCGGTGAAATTGAGGTTTACGAACAGTCTCACGAGATCCTCAAAACTTTCTGCTTTAGAGATCTGCTCGAAAACATTACTTGTGTACCGCGCATACTCTCTAACCCAGAGTTCCTGCAACATCTTCAGCCGCGTATCAAAATATTTGTACACCAACGGATTGCTTACCCCTGCTTCAGCTGCCAGCGCCTCCATGGTAAAACCAGAAATGCCCTGACGCTGGATCAAATCTCTGGCACTGTCCAGAAGTTGGTTTCGGCGGTCTTCCGGCGACAGGCGGGTGCGTTTCTTGCCACTCATAAACGCATTTCCTTATTCATTGCGAGCTGACGATACACTAAAGAGGATTAGTCCAAATCCCGGCACAGCGTACTACCGTTACCCTAGAGCTTACAACCTTTGCACCCATGATCAATTACCTATTCACCCCGTTGACAATGCCATGCATCAATCACTATTATATATTTTATATATTAATGGCTTGATTCCTACATAGGCGACGTTAGACAACAACCGAACCGTACACGAAGCAGGCATCCTTCGAGATCAACCACAGCGTGATGGTCTGCGTACTCTTGTACAGGGCAGCCAGCAGCAAGGAAAATTTTTCGCGATGAAGACCTTCACTAAACTTGCGTTACTTATCATCACCCTTGCTCTTGGGATGGCCACCTGGTTCGTCACATCATGGCAGAGTGATCAGGTCGATAGAATAATGGCTATGATGGATGTCGATAGAAACGGCATGCTTCAAACCGAAGAAGCCTCGCCGTTGATGCGCTTGCGATTCAGCGAGCTCGATAGTGACGGCGACGGTAGTATGGGTCGCAGCGAGATCGCTGCGTATTTACGAGTTTCGATCTTCAACGTAACACTACGCAAATGGCGCGCGCGCGGGCTGCCTGTATATCCCGATAACGTCCAGAGAGAGTCTCTGCAGGTTGCGCTGGATGAAATGGTGGAGGTTCTCGAGTTGCCTGGTGCCGTGATGTTAGTGGGCAGAAATGGTGTTGAGCGGATTCGGATCACGTCTGGTGATTTTGATGCCAATACGGTTGTGTCGGTAGCATCAGCGAGTAAATGGGTTAGCTCTGCGGTTTTGATGCGGTTGGTTGAGCAGGGCGTACTCACCCTAGACGCGCCGCTCAATAGTTATATTCCCGAATTAACCGGACACTGGGCGAACACAACACTGCGGCAGTTGTTGAGCCACTCGAGCGGAGCTGGCCGGGGCCATGCCATTGAAAATCCTCCGAGCATGCCCTACCGGGAACACTTTGAGCAGCTGATTCAAATACCAGTGAACAATGCACCGGGAGTTGAGTTTTCCTATGGCGGCATATCGATGCAGATCGCGGGCTATGCTGCGGAGCAGGCATCCGGTAAACGCTGGTCGCAACTCTTTGATGAGTTGATCGCAAGGCCCTCGGAAATGCAACAGAGTGTGTACGGCCATCCGTTTTGGCACAGTCCAGGCACCGAGGTTCATTCGCCGAACCTGGCAGGTGGTCTGTACACTTCCGGCCAGGACTATTTCAACTTTCTAACAGCACTGTTTCCCGATGCAATGGGGCACCGCTTGCTGGCTGAAGAAAGCATCGGACAAATGGAGAGCGACCAGACTTCTACATTGGTTCATGATTTTCGCGCGCCAGGCGTAATGGGAGATTGGTCTTACGGGCTTGGCCTGTGGTGCGAATCCCCGCACGAGGGGCACTGCACGCAGGTCAACAGTGCAGGCGCGTTTGGCACATTTCCCTGGGTTGATCGAGCATCAGGCACTTATGGCGTGTTGGTTACTGTGGGTTCTATAGCTGAGGTTCTGCCCTTTGCATCGAATATGCGTCGCCTTGCGATTGAACTCGAGCGTTAGTGGGAGTACTGCCAAATAAATGTAGCCCGTCGGAAATCGGCCTTGGCTATCTAAGCCTGTGGACGAATTGACCTCAGAGGTTGGGCCGATGTCAATCACGGCTAACCTGACCTACGCAACGGCAAACAACATGAGCTCTGCCCGGTATACCCAGCCAATACTTAAGATAGTGACAATCGTCAGGGGCCGCTGAGCGTGGGCGAACAAAGATTTGGCCCACAAGATACTGAGTAAAATTGAAGTCAGAGTAAATTGACAGGATATACCGACAAAACATGGCTGGTTACCTAGTCCCCATGATTAGACCCCAAAACTACGCGCCAAAATTAGGTGCTCGTTCTAACCTCACGAAACGGCACGGATTTATCAACCTTTGGCTCTTTGGGTAACCCTAAGACACGTTCGCCAATGATGTTTCGTTGTACCTGATCTGTACCGCCGCCGATCGATGTGAAGTACGCATTTAAACTTAAGAAATTCGCATCTTCGGCACGCGGGTATTGCTCACCCTCAAACAAACTTTGCGCACCGGCGATTTTGGTTCTGAGCCTGCCTTCTTCGTGAAGGATTCGAGACATCGCGAGCTTACCCAAACTCATAATCGGTGATGAGGTGCCTTGGGCAAGGTCCGCTTTGGCTCTGGCTGTGTTTAATGCATTGAGCCGCTTGTACGCGAGATACTGTGCGAGTTCTTGGCGCTGCTGCTGCTCGTCGATTTTTCCTGCTTTTTTTGCCAAGGCAATAAGCGGCTCTTCGAGTTGGGCAGAGCGGCTCAAGCGTGTATTTGATATCGATATTTCTGTCTGCCCGCTGTGCGGCGGCACGCTGCGGGTGATCGCAGATATCACCGACCCGGAAGCGATCCGGACCATTCTGGCGCATCTGAGGCAACGCGCGCCCCCTGATGCTGGGCGCCGGCAAAGGCCGGGGCAAGGGCCGCAAAACGATCTCTTTGCCG
>Ga0115004_10003881_pt1 | contig 12070 bp, 13 predicted proteins | sample ArcticOcean_MG_C_10_FD_88737 | JGI IMG/M metagenome (GOLD analysis project Ga0115004, IMG submission 88737) | Marine microbial communities from western Arctic Ocean - ArcticOcean_MG_CB11_90 | ecosystem: Environmental > Aquatic > Marine > Oceanic | place: Arctic Ocean: Canada Basin | collected...
AAAAAATAATAATATAAAAATAATAATATAAAAATAATAATATGTTTAATAATAAATCAATTCTAGTTACTGGTGGTACTGGTTCATTTGGTAAAAGATTCATTAATAAAATTATTAATAGTTATAATCCAAAAAAAATTATAATTTATTCAAGAGATGAAATGAAACAGAATGAAATGTATCAAGAAATGAAAAATCACAAAAAATCTGCCTGTCTTCGTTTTTTTTTAGGAGATATTAGGGATTATGAAAGGTTAAAATTAGCTTTTAATGGAGTAGATTTTATTGTACATGCAGCTGCACTCAAACAAGTACCAGCTGCAGAATACAATCCCACAGAGTTTGTTAAAACCAATATAAATGGTGCAGAAAATATTGTAAGAGCAAGTATAGATAATAATGTTAAAAAAATAATTGCTCTGTCAACTGATAAGGCTGTTAATCCAATTAATTTATACGGTGCAACAAAATTAGTTTCAGATAAATTATTTATATCTGCAAATAACTATGTAGGAAAAAAAAAAATTAAATTTTCGGTTGTAAGATATGGAAATGTATCTGGATCACGAGGTTCTGTTATTCCCTTTTTTTTAAAACTATCTGAATCAAAAGAAAATTTTCCAATCACACACAAAGATATGACAAGATTTTGGATTACATTGGATCAAGGAGTTAATTTTGTTGAAAGGGCCTTTCGTAGGATGACAGGTGGTGAAGTATTTATGCCTAAAATGCCTTCAATTAAAATTACCGATTTAGCTAATGCAATAAATCCAAACAAAAAAATTAAGATAGTTGGCATAAGGGCAGCAGAAAAAATCCATGAATCGATGTCTTCAAAAGATGAATCGCAACAAGTTATTGAGTTTAAAGATCATTACGTAATAATTCCTGCTTTTAAAAATACCAATCAACTAAAAAAAGAATATTTAGTAAATAAAATAAATGAAAGTGGTACTTTTGTGAAAAAAAATTTTAATTATTATTCTAATGATAATTCATTCTTAAGCGTTAAAGCTATTGAGAAAGAGTTAAAAAAAATAGGGCTTAAATATTAAAAAATAAACAAATATAGTAAAAACCTTAAACTAAGAATAAATAGTACTAGTTGTTTTGCCACTAGTTACTTTGTGTGGTTTAAAATTTTGGTTATTAATATTTTTTGAAGTCTCTTTTTATTAATTTTAAGGTCATTTTTTATTATTATATCTGGTTTTTTTGGAAGTTCCATTTTGATATCAACTCCATATAGATTTTTATTTTTTATATAAATTTTTTTTTTATTAAACTTAATTATTTCATTAATATCTGCATCAATGAATATTTCTATATAATTTTTAAGGTTTTGTTTGTTTTTTTTTCTTATAAAATCATAAAGACCAACTACAGCAAAAATAATATTTATTTTTTGATTAGTAATAAATTTACAAAATTTGTTATAACTTAATAAATACTTTTTTCTATCCTCAGCGGTATATCCTTTAAGATTGAAAATATTTCTTAAATCATCACCACTCACTACAATAGACTTTCCATAAATAGAATTTATTTCATCTTGTATTAGATTAGCCAATAAAGTTTTACCCGATCCAGGTAATCCAGTTATCCAAAAAACAACTCCTTTTGATTTATTAAGTTTTTTCATAGTGTATTATTAATCTACAAATGTTGAATTTGTTAGAATATTAATTTTTTAAAATCCTTTATTAGTTTTTTTTTGTAAATTTTTTTAAGTTTATTAATATTTGCAACTAAATATGATCTTTTCTTATTGTCTTTAAACTCAATTATTTTTTTGTAATAATTTGATATATAAATTGCTATATCTTTTAAATATATTCCGTTACCTGATCCAATATTAATTATTCCATTGAATTTTATTTTATATAAATGAAAAATAATTTCAGTAATATCTTTCATAGATATAAAATCTCTATAATGATTTAAATTATGTAAAGTAATTTTATTTTTAGCTTTCTTCATTTTATTTTTTAAATCAGGTACTAAATAATTTTTTTTTTGATTTTTATTTGTGGTGCTAAATATTCTACCAATACAATAAGTTGTATTACTTTTTTTGAGTTGTTTGACTACATACCTTTCAGCCAAAAGTTTTGTATTACCATAATATGAAACTGGTGCTATTTTAGATTTCTCACTTATTTTGTTTACTGAAGAGGCGTATACATGGGAAGTTGAAGAAAAAAAAAACCATTTAACATTATTTTTTTTAACTATATCAACAACATTTTTGGTGCCAATATAATTTATATCATTAGCTTTTTTTTTATTACTATTTACAACTTTGATTGGCACTATTGCAGCCAAATGTATTATTGCATCAAATTTTTTGTTATTTATCCATTTAAATACTTTATTTCTATCTCTTATATCTCCTTTGAAAAATGAATAGTTAAAACCTTTTTTTGATTTAACTATTTCCTTTCCTAGACTTCCAGTTCGTCCGGTAATACCAATTTTTGTTGACATTTAATTTATTAAATACTTTATTTAAATTATTATATTTATCTAAGTTGTATAAATTATATATGATTAAAAAAAAATCAAAAAAACCCTATTTCTCCATTATTACAGTTGTTAAGGATGATGAAAAAAATATTCAAAAAACAATTATGAGTGTCTTGTCACAAAGTTTCAAGAATTATGAGTACATATTGATAGATGGAAAATCTATGGATCACACTTTAAATGTAATCAATAAATTTAAAAAAAAGTTAAATGTAATTATATCTGAAAAAGATAAAGGCCTCTATTTTGCAATGAACAAGGGTATAAAATTTTCCAAAGGTAATATTATTGTATTTGTTAATTCAGGGGACTTATTAACAAAAAATGCATTAAAAATTATTCATAATAAATTTATTATTAAACCTAAAATTGATTTCATTTTCGGTACGGTTAAAAGGCACTATACAAATACAACAATACTTAAGCATGGTTACAATACCAATAGACTTAAATATAATTTTGATTTTGCAACCTCTCATTCAACAGCCTTTTTTATTAAGTTAAAATCATTAAAAAGAATAGGTTATTTTAATACAAAGTATAAGTGTTCTGCTGATTATGATTTTTATTATAAAGCTATAATTACAAAAAGATTAAAAGGAGATTTTACAAATAAAAAACAATTAATAGGAATTGTAAAAAGTGGAGGTTATTCAAGTAAAATTAGTTTTTTTGAACATTTATTTGAAGAATCTAAGATAAGAATAAAAAATAATCAAAATATTTTTTTCGTTTTTTTGATATATTGTAATGCGATAATTAAACACTTACTCAAAAAAACTATATTTAAATGAAAAAAAAATTAATTTCAATATTGATTACAAATTTTAATAAAGACAAATTTCTTAAAAAAACCCTATCAAGTATTGTAAATCAAAATTTTAAAAATTATGAAATCATATTATTCGATGATGCATCAACTGATAATTCTCTTGCTATAATAAAAAAATTTAAAAAAGTTAAATTAATTAAAAACTTAAATGCAAACAGTAGTAAGTCACCACCTTTAAATCAAGTAAAGGGTATTATTGAAGCGTTTAAATTAAGCAAAGGTAATATTGTGTGTTTATTAGATTCAGATGACATTTTCACAAAAAATAAATTAAAGAGAATACATTCATACTTCAAAATTAATGTAAATAAAAAGTTTGTTGTCAATTTACCTTTAAGTAAAAAAAATTTTTACTTAAAGAAAATTAATCCAAATGCATCAGTATGGCCAACTATTTTTCCAACAAGCTGTATTTCTTTTAAAAGAAATTTTTTTGACAATTATTTAAGATTCATAAAAAGGAACAATTTTAAGAATCTTGAAATAGATTCTCGTTTAATAATGTATGCACACCATTATTGTGATGATTTTAATATTATAGATGAAAAATTAACAAAATATGTAGATGATGAAAAAGGCATTTCATCTAAATATAAAAAATTTTCATTAAATTGGTGGTTAAAGAGATATGAGGCTTTTCAATATTTAATGTTTATATTGCGAAAAAAGAAAAAAAATTTTATATATAGTTTTGATTATTATTTAACAGGAATAATTAATTTTTTAATTAGAATTTTTATAAGATAAAAAAAATTTGATTTTCTACTTAATATATTAAGGGAATACCACACAAACGTATGAATATAAGGTCTGATAAATTTTAATGCTTTTTATTTATTATCCATTAATTTTAATCTCTATTTTGGGTTTTGGTTTTTTTACTAGCAAAAAAATCATTAAATTAAATAATTTAAATTTAGGCTATCAAGGTATTATAGGGATATTTTTCCTACTATTAATTTCTTATATTACTACACAATTTATAGCGCATAATGAAATATTTAATTCTATAATTTTAATAATTGGGATTATTTTATTTATATTTTATTTCAAACAATTTAATATCAATAAGACTAATGCTAAGTTGTTAATTATCCTATTTATTTTATCTCTTATATTTATATTAGTTGGAAAAAATCATGATGATTTTCACTATTATCACTTTCCCTACATAATAACATTAATTGAATATTCTCATCCAATAGGATTGGGAAATTTAAATCATGGATTTAAGACTCACTCATCAATATTCTTGTTATCATCTTTATTTAGTTTGCCAGGAGCAAAATATAATTTATTTCATTTAGCACCTGTATATATTTTGTTATTTTCAAATTTTGTATTATTAAAATTAATTTTTAACAAGAAGATTTTTAAAAATGAGATCTTTGTAATTTATTTGAGTTTGGCATCATTCACATTTATTAATATTTTTTTTTCTAGACTGGGCGAGCATGGCACTGACAAGTCAGCTATGATTTTAATTATTTTGCTACTAGTCAACTATATTTATTTTGTAAATAAAAAGATAGAAAGTATTGATAGTAATTATTTAAAAATATTTACTATTATTTTTACAATTATAATTTCATTAAAAGCCATGTATATAATTTACATTATATTATTTATTCCTTTAATTATTCATGTGTACAATAAAAAAAATTCAATAAGTTTGTTCTTTAATGTAAATTTATTTTATTGTTTATTGTTACTTGGATTTGTAATTTTAACAAATTTTTTCAATACTGGATGTCTTTTGTTTCCAGAAAAGAAAACATGTTTTTTTGACATGCCCTGGTCATTATCTTTAGACACCGTTGAGTATTTAAGAATCCATTACGAAAATTGGGCTAAAGCGGGATCTGGTGCAGGATATGCATTAAAGCAAGCTGATAAATTAAATTATATATCAAACTTTAATTGGGTAGAAAATTGGATTGAGAAATTTTTTTTTAATAAAGTATCAGATTTTATTTATGCATTATTTTTTATGTCAATAATTTTTGTTACATTGTTCAAATCTTCAAAATCACAAATAATTTACAAAAGAAATTATAGATTAATATTTTTTTTATTGTTAGTTATTTTGACAATTTGGTTTTTAGTTCACCCTCTATTGAGATACGGTGGTTACCACTTGTTTTTTTTGATTATTTTTATACCACTAAGTTTTTTCCTAGAAAAATTTAGTAAAGGTATAAAAAACTTAGACCGGAAAATCTTAACAATTGTCATGATTACAGCTTTTGTTTTTATAGGAAGAAATGCAAGTAGATTGGCTAAAGAATACAAGATATATTCGTATAACCCACTTATTAATGTTAATTATCCTATTAAAGGTGGAAAAAGTGGGTCCTTTCGTATGCAGAAGCGTATTGAAAAAATAATCAATGAAAAAAAAGCAAAAAAAATTTACAAAAATAGATATATGTTTTTTTAAAGCATTTTACATATGAGTTTATTATTCAAAATTATCGATTTTTTATATCAAAAAAGAAAATATTCTTTTTTAAAGAAAACAATTAATAAAAATATGGATGTTCTTATAGATGTTGGAGCACATCATGGAGACACAATTAATGAATTTTTAAAAATTTTTTCAATAAAAAAAATATATGCTTTTGAGCCAAGTAAAAGAAATTTTGATAAATTGAGAGAAAAAACCAAAAAGATAAAAAAAATTTTTTTATTAGAAATTGATATTAACCAGGTAGGATTGGGACAAAAAAATGATGTATTGATTTTAAATGAAATCACTGACGGTGTATCTAATACATTTAATAGCTTAAATTTAAATTCAAAATATTTTAAAAAAAAAAAAATATTACAACATTATTTGGTATAAAAAAATTTATTGACAATAAAGTATCAAAAAAAATTATTCCTTTAAATGATTTTATGGTGCAAAAAAAAATTAATAATGTTGATCTTATCAAGATTGATACAGAGGGTTTTGAATACAATATTCTTTTAGGTCTTGAAGATTATATAAAAAAAATTAAATTTATATTATTTGAACATCATTATGACAATATGTTAATTAAAAATTATAAGTTTGGAGATATTCATAAATTACTTAAAGATAATGGTTTTAAAAAAATCTTTAAAACTAAAATGCCATTTAGAAAAAGTTTTGATTATATTTATGAAAATAAAAACTAATTTAAATTTATATATTTTATGAAAACAGTTATTTATTGGTCACCTTGCTTGAGCAAAGTTGGTACTGTGAAATCTACACTTAACTCTGCTATATCTTTATCAAATTATTCAAAGAATAAATACAAAGTTAAAATAATTAATACTTGTGGAGAGTGGGATGAGCATTGCAAGTTATTTAAAAAAAATAATATTGATGTAATTAATTTTAGATTTAAATTTTTCCCATACCTACCAAAAAAAGGTTTTCTAGCTAGCAGAATTTCATATTTAATAATTATATTATTTTCTACTTTTCCTTTAATAAAAATTCTAAAAAAAGAAGAACCTGAATTTATTATTATGCATTTAATCACTTCCTTACCAATTATATTAAATAATCTTTTAAGATTTAAGACTAAAATTATTTTAAGAATATCTGGCTATCCAAAGCTAAATTTACTTAGAAAAACTTTATGGAAAAATTCCTCTAAAAATTTATTCTGTATAACTTGCCCCACAAAAGATTTAATCAACGATCTAAATAAAATAAATATTTTTAATGATAGTAAGATATTTTATTTACAGGATGCAATTATAAATATTAAAAGTTATATAAAAAAAAAAAGAGAAACTAATAATGATACTGATATCAAATTAAATGAACATTCAAATTATTTTTTATCTGTTGGTAGATTAACTCGACAAAAAAATTATTCATATCTCATTTCTGAATTTGCTAATTTTTTAAAATATAATAAACACGAAAAATTACTCATTATTGGTGAGGGTGAAGAGAGAGAGAAATTAAGGGTACTTATAAGTAAAAAAAATCTTACAAACAATGTGTTTCTAATTGGTAGAATACAAAATGTTTACCCTTATATGAAAAATGCAAAAGCATTAATATTATCGTCTTTATGGGAGGAGGTTGGTTTTGTAATAGTAGAGGCTGCACTTTCTAATTTATTTGTGATATCAAGTAATTGTCCAAATGGACCTAAAGAATTTCTTGAGAATGGAAAAGCAGGATATTTATTTGAAAGTAATAAAAAAGATAATTTGACTGAGAAGTTAATATATTTTATTCAAAAAGAACAAAGTTTAAAAAGCTTAACTATTAGAGCAAAAAAAAACTCAGCAAATTATACGCTATTCAGACATTACTTAAATTTACAGAAAATATTATCAAATGAAAACTAAATATAAAATATTAATCGCTAAAATAATTTTTAATCTGATTTCAATAGTTAAAAGAAAAAAGATTATTAGAATAAAAAAAAATGATATTAATTGGGAGTTAAATTTATCTGAGGGAATAGATTTATGTATTTATATTTTTGGAAAATTTGAATATGAAATTATTAAAACAATTTCAAAACATAAATTAACAAAAAAACCAATATTTTTTGACATAGGTGCAAATATTGGAGCTCAAACATTGCAACTAAGTCAAAGTTTTAAAAACAGCACTATTCATTCTTTTGAACCTACTAATTTTGGATTTAATAAATTAAAAAAAAATATATTTTTAAATAAAAAATTGAGTAAAAAAATTTTAGCAAATCAACTATTTTTAACTAATAAAAAAAATAGTATTCCCAAAAAAATTTATGCTAGCTGGAATCTAAATAATAAAAAAAATGTACACAAAAAACATTATGGATCATATAAAACTACAAGTAATTCAAAATCTTTAAAACTTGATGATTATATAATAAAAAATAAAATTTCAAAAATAGATTTCATAAAGCTAGATGTAGATGGCCATGAATTAAATGTCTTAAAAAGTGGATATAAATTTCTAAAAAAAAAAAAAACGCCTATTATTTTTGAAGTCGCGCCCTATTTATATAAAGAACATGGATATACACATAATGATTTAATTAATTTATTAAGAGAATTAGGATATAATTTTTACAATATCACTGATCTTAAAAAAGTTGAAAATATAAATCAATTTATTTTGTCGATACCGGACGGAACAAGCAATACATTGGTAGCTAAATAAAAATGTCTTTAGTAAGTATAATAATGCCGTTTTATAAAAAGGAGCCCTATATTGAAAACTCTATTAAATCGATTTTAAATCAGTCCTATCAAAATTTTGAAATAATTTTAATCAATGACGATGTTGAAAATAAAGATTTTATAAAAGGAATCTCTAATTTAGATGAAAGAATAATATTAATAAATAATAGTAAAAATTTAGGAGCAGGTTTATCTAGAAACAAGGGAATAGCAGTATCAAAGGGAGAATTTATTGCTTTTTGTGATTGTGATGACTTGTGGAAAAAAAATAAATTAGAATTTCAGTTAAGTTTTATGAAACAATTTAATCTTAATTTTAGTTTTACTAGTTATGAAATAATTGATGAAAATGATATTTTTATTAGTTTTAGAAAAGCACAAAATAATATTGATTTTGCTAAACTTAAAAATTCTTGCGATATAGGGCTATCTACGGTGATTTTAAAAAAAAATATTCTTAATGATAATAAACACCAATTTCCTAATCTCAAGACCAAAGAGGACTACGTTCTTTGGATGAAATTAGCTTTAGATGGAATTAAAATGAAAGGTATTGATAAAAATTTAACTAGCTGGAGAAAAAATAAAAATTCATTATCTTCATCAATTATTCAGAAGCTTATCGATGGATACCGAGTTTATAGGATTCATTTAGGATATGGTATATTCAGATCATTATTTTATTTAGTAATACTTTCTATAAATTTTATTTTAAAAAATTAGTATGATTTTTATTTATTTAGTATCTTTAACAATATTTATTTTACTTATTAATAAATTTTTGATTAAAAATAAAATATTGATAAGTGAAACTGGAGATGTACATCAAAAATTTGCTTCAAAATCTACAGTACCATTAACAGGTGGTGTTTTTATTTTTCTTGGGTATCTCAATTTTCTTGATGAGAAAATTTTTTCCTTCATACTTTTTACATTTATAATACTTATCTTAGGAATTTTTTCTGACCTAAAACTCATAAAGTCAGCTAGAAATAAATTTTTAATACAAATTTTATTAATCTCATTTTATATAATATTTAATGATGTTCAAATAAATGATACCAGAGTACTTTTTTTAGATAATATTTTACAAAATAATTATATAAATTATTTATTTGTTGCCTTTTGTATCCTAATTATTATCAATGGATCGAATTTTATTGATGGGATGAATACACTGTGCATTGGGTATTATCTTTTAATATGTTCAATTATTTTTTATTTACAGTTAAATGAAGTAATAATCATTAAAGATATATCAATATTTTATATTCTTATCTTATTACTAACTGTTTTTTTATTGAACCTGGCAAATCAACTATATTTAGGAGATTCTGGCTCATATTTACTTGGATTTACTTTTTCAATTTTTTTAATAAGTGTTTATAATTGGAATCAACATATTTCACCATTTTTTATAGTTTTATTGTTGTGGTACCCAAGCTATGAAAACCTATTTTCAATTATTAGGAAAAATGTACTAAAAAGATCTCCAATGTATCCAGATGCAAAACATATTCATCAACTAATTTTTTTTTATATTAAAAAGAAATATGATTTAGATATTTTTTTAGCCAATATATTGACTGCACAAATTATAAATTTTTATAATCTGATAGTTTTTTCGCTAAGTTTAAATTTTATTACTAATTCAAAAATTCAAATACTCCTAATCTTACTTAGTATTATAGTGTATACGACAATTTATTATAAATTTTTTAAATCTAAGTATCAAAAAAATGTTTAATTAAGTGATGGAAACAAGATACCAGAACTAAAAAAAATTTAAGTTAATTTCTTGGTATTGATTAAAAAGTTGTGCTATTAGTTAAAACTTAAGATTAAATGAAAAAAAAAATTGCATTAGTTTTTGGAGTTACAGGCCAAGATGGTTCATACTTATCTTCCTTTTTAATAAAAAAAGGCTACTTAGTTCATGGTGTTAAAAGGAGATCTTCGTCACTAAACACGAGTAGGATAGATCATATTTATCAAGATCCTTTTGAAAAAAAGAGAAATTTTTTTTTACATTATGGTGATGTGACTGATGCCATTTCTGTTTCTAGTCTAATTAAAAAAATTAAGCCAAGTGAAATTTATAATCTTGCAGCACAATCACATGTATCAGTTTCTTTTGAGGTTCCAGAGTACACAGCTAACGCAGATGCAATTGGAGCTCTTAGAATACTTGAAGCTATTAAATTTCATGGATTTCAAAAAATAACAAAATTTTATCAAGCTGGAACTTCAGAAATGTATGGAAAGGTAAGGGAAATCCCTCAGTCGGAAAAAACACCTTTTTACCCAAGAAGCCCTTATGGAGTAGCAAAGGTTTATGCGCACTGGATAACTATTAATTATAGAGAGGCATATAATATTTTTGCATGCAACGGGATATTATTTAATCATGAAAGCCCTGTTAGAGGCGAAACTTTTGTAACTAGAAAAATTGTAATAGGACTTTGTAAACTCAAGTTAAAAAAACAAAAAACGCTATATCTAGGCAATCTAAATGCAAAAAGAGATTGGGGACATGCAAGAGATTATGTTGAGGCAATGTGGAAAATGTTACAAAAAAAAACGCCTACCGACTACGTAATATCGACAGGAAAACAATATACAGTAAAAAAATTTGTTAATTTAGTTCTGGATGAGCTAAAAATAAAATTTACCTGGAAGGGTAAGGGGATTGATGAAAAATGTTTTGATGATTCGGGCAACTGTATAGTTGCTTGCGATAAAGAGTATTTCAGACCACTGGAGGTGGATACGCTGCTAGGAGATTCTCGAAAAGCAAGAAAAGAACTAAAATGGAAACCTAGAACTTCCATAAAAGAGCTTGTAAGCGAAATGGTTAATTATGATTTTAAGAAAATTAGTGATAACAACCCCTATTAAAGATTTAACTGTTATTGCAATCTCTTTAGAATTAATAAAAAAGCTATTAGGTCGATTAATAATGACTATTTATTGAAAAAGCTGATCAAATAAAGTTTTCTTTTACTTTACAATCTTAATTTTCTTAAGTATAAAACCCACGCCGGTGATTATTGCGAAGGGGTAATACCCGATCCCATTCCGAACTCGGAAGTCAAGCCCTTCAGCGCCGATGGTACTTTGTCTTAAGGCACGGAAGAGTAGGACATTGCCGGCTAATAAAAAAATTATGAAGATAAAAAGCTCATTAAAATCACTAAAAAAAAGAGACCTTAACTCTAAGTTGGTCAGAAGAAGAGGAAGAGTTTATATAATTAATAAAACCAATCCAAAATTCAAAGCAAGACAGAAGTAATTTTTATGGACAATAAAAACCATAAAGAAACTTGGGGAAATTTTACAAAATTTGTATTATGGGGAACTGTCGCTGTTATTAGTGTTTTGGTTTTAATGGCAATATTTTTAGTATAAAGCTTTCCTATGAGAATCGTTTCAGTTTTAGAAAATCAGCAAATTGAGAAAAGAATTGCAATCACACCTGATATAGCTAAAAAATATATAGCTCTTGGATTTGAGATTATTTTATCTGAAAAATATGGTGAG
>Ga0115004_10003883_pt1 | contig 12067 bp, 8 predicted proteins | sample ArcticOcean_MG_C_10_FD_88737 | JGI IMG/M metagenome (GOLD analysis project Ga0115004, IMG submission 88737) | Marine microbial communities from western Arctic Ocean - ArcticOcean_MG_CB11_90 | ecosystem: Environmental > Aquatic > Marine > Oceanic | place: Arctic Ocean: Canada Basin | collected...
CTCTAATGCAATATCATCCATCCTCTGTTTCTCTTCTATTTGAGTCATCAAATTACTATGTAAAAGTGGAATCCAGGTTTCGGTTTCTGCTCCAAGGACAGTCATGAATAATTCTGATCAAAGCCAACGTTTCCTTTTTGAAGATCACCCTATTCGTGGCCAACACGTCTCATTAGATCAATCCTGGCAAGAGATTGCCCAGCAAGGGGGATTAAAGGGGAGGGGATTAAGCTTATTAGGGGAGGCGTTGGTAGTAGTCGCTCTTTTGGTGGACACACTTAAGATCGAAGGGAGCGTTACCCTTCAGATTCGCGGCACAGGGCCGCTGGAGCTTCTGGTTGTAGAGGCAAACTCAAAACATGAGATCAGAGGCACTGCTAGGCAGGTAGGCGAGATTGATGAGCAAGCGGATATCCAGCAGATATTTGGTAGTGACGTTTTGGTGATCACCATTAAAACGGAAGATGCTGAGCCCCATCAAGGAATCGCACCACTGCGCGGTATAAAGCTGTCGGACGCGCTGGAGTACTATTTCTCCACATCCGAACAGCTGCCTACACATTTTTGCTTAACCTGTGACGCGAAAAATGCAAGTGGCATGTTGATCCAAAAAATACCGGGCAAGCTTAAAGACGACGATGCTTGGGATCGCGTATTGCATTTGGCTGCCACCGTCACCGATGACGAATTGCAAAGACTAGCTTTAGGAGATCTCTTGCGGCGACTCTTTAATGAAGAAACATTACGACTCTTTGATTCTCGCACTATCAAGTTTGCTTGTAGCTGCTCGCGAGAACGCACCGCTGCGATGTTGCTTTCTCTAGGCAAAGCCGAGGCAAGCGAGATACTTGAGAGCGAAGGAGAGATCTCGGTGAGTTGTGAGTTTTGTAGTGCGAACTACAGTTTCGATCAAATAGATGTTGAACAGGTATTTGGTGAGGGTGGAGCAGCGCCACCGAATGCGACGACTCACTAAAATCGACTCAAAGTACTAGGCCTTTTTATTTTCACATTTGTTTTTATAAAAGTGCCGGTGAAGTAGCAGGTCTAATTGTATTCAAGGAGTACATATGTCGGTACTGACAAGAGGGTGAGATCGCGGAATTACTTGCCAAGGTTCAGTTCGGCGAGTGATGCTGGGGTCAGCCGGTCGTATCAAGACCTTGGTCACCAGCGCGATACCCAACAACACCGGCATCAAAATCATCGAGGAATCGCAGATGCTGCTAGTTGCTTCGGAGCTTGCAGATAAATCCAACCTACCCAGCATTAAGCAATTCTGCGATATTCCCTATAGACCGGTGTCCAGAAGTTGCGCTCGATCGAGGCAAGCAGTTCATCGTCAGTTATTTCCCGCGCAAGGTCCTGCGCAATTGCAGTCTTGGCAACCGCAAATGCAATCTTGCGGCTGATCTGTGGCAACGCTGTCAGCGGAGGCAGTACTGCGCTGGATTGGTCTTCTTGCCCCGGCGACAGTTCGGCTAGAGTCGTACTGGCGACCATCAACATCTCGTCGCTCACTAGCCTGGCTTTACAGGAAATAACGCCGAGGCCGACGCCTGGGAAAACATAACTATTGTTACATTGTGAAATTTCAAAAGCTTCACCGTTGTGTTCGACTTCCTCGAATGGACTGCCGGTGGCAACAATAGCTTTGCCGTCAGTCCAAGCTACTACGTCCTGCGGATGTGCTTCCACATGTTGAGATGGGTTGCTTAGCGGTAGGATGATCGGGCGAGGGCAACCTGCGAGCATCTGCCGAATCACTTCTTCGGTGAACAGCCCGGGTTTGCCTGAGACACCGATAAGTATGTTTGCTTCAGTATTGCTGATTACATCCATCAGGTTGGCATAGTCACTGTCCGAAGTAAGTTTCCACTCTTTTACAGCGGATGATGATTGTGCCAAGCGTTCTTGAAAATCGAGCAAATCGGTCATGCCCCGGGTTAGCAGGCCGAAGCGGTCGACCATGAACACCCTGGCACGAGCTTGTGCACCCGTGAGGCCTTCGATAACCATCGCGTTGATAATGAGTTCGGCTATGCCGCAGCCCGCTGAGCCAGAGCCCACGAATACGACTTTCTGATCACGCAGCGCTTCGCCTTTCTTTCGGCACGCTGAGAGTAGGGTTCCCAAAGTCACTGCTGCGGTGCCCTGAATGTCATCGTTAAAACAGCAGACGTTTTCGCGATGTCGCTGTAATATCGGCATTGCATTCGGTTGCGCAAAGTCTTCAAACTGAATCAGCACGCCAGGCCAGCGTTTTTGTGCGGCATTGATAAAGTCATCAACGAAGGCGTCATATTTAGCTTTTTCTATGCGTGGATGGCGCGTGCCCATGTAATAAGGGTCGTCCAGTAGTGTCTTATTGTTGGTTCCTACATCTAGGGCCACAGGCAGCGTGTAAGCGGGGCTGATTCCACCGCAGGAGGTATAGATAGATAATTTTCCAATGGCGATGCCCATGCCGCCAACACCTTGATCACCTAGGCCAAGCACGCGTTCGCCGTCGGTTACAACAATTACCTTGACCCTATCCTTGGTGACACTGCGCAATATCTCATCCATAAACTGTCGTTCTTTATAGGACGCAATAATGCCGCGGGCACTGCGGTAGATATCAGAGAAGTGCTCGCAAGCCTCACCCACAGTGGGTGTGTAAATGATCGGCAGCATCTCGACAAGATGTTCATTCAGCAATCGATAAAACAGGGTTTCATTGTTGTCCTGCACTGCGCGCAGATAGATGTGTTTGTTGATTGGTTGATCGAAGCTCTTGTACTGCATGTAAGCGCGCTTTACCTGTTCCTCGATATTCTCATAGCGTGGTGGCAAGAGTCCGATAAGATTGAAATTGAGGCGCTCCCTCCCGGAGAAAGCCGAGCCCTTATTCAATAAGGGTGTTTCTAGCAGAGATGGACCTGCGTAGGAGATGTAGATGGGCTTGGTGGGAGTCATGACTCTCTCTTTCTCTCAATAAATAGTTTAGTTGATGGAGCCTCTAGAGGCGAAACCTGCGTCTAAGCTTCGCGATGAGCTGAGAATACGCCTGCTCGAACGCATTGTCTTTATCAACGTCTAGTCAATTGTAATTCAGATTGAGGAGCGCGTCTTGACTCAATCTCTTTTCCAGCACACCGTTGACTGCAAGTCTTGTAGCGAGGATTGCCATCCTCTGAATATAACCACCGCGGCGGTATAAGCATGGCCCAAAACAGGTTTCTAGTGTACTTTTAGGGAATTCGTTCAATTGTCTATCAAGAAAAATATCGGGAGGTTCTCCGTGCTCCTTAAGAAATACCTTAGTCGTTTCTCTGGGCTTATCGTGTCGGGTTTTTTGTTACTTTCACCGCTGCTGGCCTCTGCGCAGAATCTGGAAAATGGGCAGCAACTCTTTCAAACTCTCTGTGCCCGCTGCCACGGCATGCTGGGGGAAGGGTCTGAGGGCCCGAGTCTTACGCGGCCAAATCTTGTTCACGCCCCGGATGACGCCGCTCTCGTTTCACTGATCGTAGGCGGCATTCCCGGAACAGGCATGCCAGGCTCGCGGCAACTGCGTGGTCAGGATGGACCTGATGTGGCGGCCTATGTTCGCAGTTTGGGTGAACTACCCTCGGAAGAAATGCCCGGTGACGCGATAGCAGGGGCGCAGGTGTATAGAAGCATCGGCAACTGCTCTAGCTGCCATATTCTAAATGGAGTGGGCTTCGGTATCGGTCCGGAACTCAGTAATGTAGGTCAACGACGCACCGCAGCGTATCTTCGCCGTTCAGTAACCAGTCCCGAGGCAGATCAACCGCGTTTGGTGGATCGCTTTCGCGGTTCGCTACAAGCCTTTCTGACTGTGCGTATCGTTTCAGAGCTTGGAACTTACGAAGGTATGCGCATCAACGAAGATGCCTTCACCGTACAGATGCGCGATATGGCGGGTGAGATAGTTTCCTTTGAAAAATCCGAGTTGATCAGTTACGAAAAGGTAGAAGGGCATTCTCTTATGCCGGGCTACAACTCTGTGTTAAACGAGAAACAGATAGACGATGTGGTGTCCTACCTCATGAGTCTGAAATAAAGATTGGAGAAGAATGAGATGAAGTTATCGTTATTATCAAAAACCAAGTTGTTCTCTGCATTCTTCCTTCTCTGTTTAGGAAGCAGCACTGTTCTAGCCGACACACCCTTCGAGGCACTTCTCGCTGATGAGAAAAACGGTGCAGACTGGCTTTCTTATTCCGGTGGATACAAGTCGCAGCGGTTCTCTCCGCTGAGCCAGATCAATACAGTCAACGTGGATCAGTTGAAAGTGATGTGGGCGTATCAGATGCAGCCTACAGGAATAAGCGGGGCGGCTCTGCAAGAAACGACACCTCTTGTGGCGGGTGATGTCATGTATATAACGGAATCGCCTAGCAGCGTGACCGCTCTGGACACGCGCACGGGTAGGGTGTTGTGGCATTTCGTTCCGGACATTACCAACGACGTTTTAAATATCGGTTTTCCACGAATTAATCGCGGTGTCGCCCTGTTAGATGACAAAGTGTATGTGGCCACGTTAGATGCGCGCCTCTTCGCTCTCGATGCGCGGACCGGTGCCGTGCGTTGGGAGACTACGGTGGCGGATAACGACGTGGGCTTTTCGCTTACTCTGGCTCCGCTGGCGTTGGATGGAAAAATTGTAGTGGGTGTGAGCGGTGCTGAAGCCGGTGTGCGCGGTTATATCGACGCCTACCATTCCGAGACGGGCGAACGCCTGTGGCGGACATTTACTGTCCCTGCACCTGGCGAGCCTGGCAGTGAAACCTGGCAGGGCGACGACTGGCAGACCGGTGGTGGTTCCACTTGGCTAACTGGCTCCTACGATCCAGAGCTGGACTTATTGTATTGGACTACAGGAAATCCGGCGCCAGATTGGAACGGCGACCTTCGCCCCGGGGACAATCTGTTTACCTGCGCGGTGTTGGCGCTAGATCCAGATACCGGCGAGATGAAATGGTTCTTTCAATACACACCGCATGATACTCATGATTGGGATGCTAATCAGATTCCCGTGTTGGTTGATGGTGAGTTCGAAGGTCAGCAACGCAAGCTCCTTGCTTTGGCTAACCGCAATGCATTCTATTATTTACTGGATCGAGAAACTGGAGAGTATCTGTTAGGTGAAGAGTATTCATTCCAGACATGGTCTGAAGGTATAGATGATAACGGCAGGCCAATAGTAATTCCCAATACAGAGCCAATGCGCGAAGGGAACCTGGTTTGGCCTAGCCTTCAAGGTGCTACCAACTGGTTCTCTCCCTCGTACAATCCGCAGACCGAACAGTTCTTCGTACCGAATCGCCGCATGGGTGCAATCTACTTCAAGTCTGATGTGGAGTACGAGCCGGGCATGCCATTCTTAGGTGGAGGCGAACAGCCATTGGACGGTGATGATGCATCTGGAGCTATCTTGGCGCTTGATGTGATGACAGGCGAGCAGCAGTGGGAGTTCGAGTTGCAGACTCCGCCTTGGTCAGGCGTGATGGCGACAGCAGGAGGCCTGGTGTTTGGTGCCAGTAACGAGGGCAATTTCTTCGCCTTGGATGCGGAAGATGGAGACCCTCTCTGGTTTTTTAATTCCGGTGCGCACATTCGCACCAATCCCATGGGGTTCTCCGTGGATGGCAATCAGCGCGTTGCGATTACTGGAGGGCAAACCCTATTTGTATTCGGCTTAGAATAGTCAAACAGATTAGGGCTGGATAGATCAGATATGGATAAGCAGGAGCTAGCGCGGTGCCACAATAGTTTGTCGCTGGAACTCCAGGCCTTCAATGCCAACGCGAACAACATCTCCCGGTTTTAGATAACTTGGTGGAACCATTGCATCGCCTACGCCAGCTGGTGTTCCTGTAAAGATAAGATCACCAGGATGGAGCGTCATGAACTGGCTGAGGTGACTAACAATTTCCTTCACACCGAAGACCATGTCGGCGGTGGAGCCTTGTTGGCGCATTTCTCCGTTCACTTCTGACCAGATAGAAAGGTTCTGCACGTCATTGATATTGTCGGGAGTCACCAGATAGGGCCCCACAGGTGCGAACGTATCGGCGCTCTTTCCCTTCGTGAATTGTCCGCCACGCTCGCGCTGAAAGGCACGTTCGGAAACGTCGTGTCCAACGGTAAAGCCCGCGATGTAATCGAACACTTCACTCTCAGATATGTATTGAGTGCGGCGGCCAATCACAATGACGAGTTCTGATTCGTAGTCGAGCTTATGACCATTGCGCGGCTGAATCACATTATCGAAAGGTCCTGTCAAAGCTGAGGTGGCCTTCATGAATACGAGCGGTTCGGTAGGTAGCTCTACTGCCATTTCCGCTGCGTGATTCACATAGTTGAAACCGATGGCGACGATCTTGCCTGTGCCAGTAACTGGCACTCCGAGTCGAGGATTGCCCTGAACGACAGGCAATTCACTCATTGGAATTTGCGCAATTTCTTCGAGTGAAGCCTCGGATAACGTGTTGGGAGTTATATCGTCGATATGCGTTGAAAGGTCACGAATCTGACCCTGTGCATCGACTATGCCCGGACGCTCTTCGCCTACAGGGCCAAAGCGGACCAGCTTTATTTCTGCGGCATTCAATAAGCTGCCAGATAAAAGTAGAACAAGCGCTGTAATTGATGCGGTAAGTACTCTCTTAGACATGATTAACCTCGTTACCATTGTTGCAGTCGAAAATCCGAACGCTAAGAGTGTAGTCAAAAGTGATCTTTTTGTCTTGTCTATAATACAAAACGGATCGCTAAAGAAAGCTGGACACTGATTAGCCCTGCAGTGCGGTCTATATAACCGGTGGGTTCCACGGGTTAATTCTTGTACGTGTTTTTTACGATTACTTAGGTGCTGCCCAGCCATCTGTACTAGTTGAGCCGGCGATATAATAGACAGTCAGCAGATGGTTTCTTACAGCTCGTGTCGGCCTAAGTGACTTTCGACTGAGGCGGCTATCTTGTAGCCAACTTTGCGGTAGGGCTCTGGAGGCATCCAGCTAGCTTGGCCAAATAATTTAGGGACATTTGGCACCTTCATACCATGAGCTGCTTCGGCGAGCAGCTTTCCGAGGAGAGTCCCCTTAACTGTTCCGCCACCGTTGCAGCCTGCTGATACATAGAGCCCGGGCTCAAATTCGCCCCACACAGCACCCCCATTGAAAGTAAAACCGACAGCGCCGCCCCAGTAGTGTTCGAAGTCCAAACTCGGCAATTGCGGAAAGCGCTTCTTGAGGCGGTGTTGGAGTCCACCGATGATCTTTTCTCGATGCGCTTCCCTCTCATAACTATGCATAGAGCGCACCATCAGCCTTCCATCGGTGGTTCGACGTAGAGTGCTGCCAAGTCGATGAGTAGGGAGTAGCCCCCAGCTCTCATCGCTGCCCAGTTCATCCAATACCGACTTCTCTAATACTGGAGTTAAGCCAGCATAAGTATGCATCGCCACTAGGCGAGAGCGGCCAATACCTAGCTCCTTGCTGAAGGCATTGTTAGCCAGCACTAGTTTACGTGCAGTGATTACGCCGTTCGGCGTCTGCACCTGCCACCCTCCAGATTGCTGAGCTAGTTTCAGCGCAGCTGTATTCTCAAATAGTTGTACCGATTCGGGCAGAAGTGACGCGAGCGCGCGGATCGCTGCTGCAGGTTGTGCGAGGTAGCAGTCGGGAGAATAGAGTCCCTCCTGATAAAAGTCCGAACCTATTCTTGATCTAAGTGCAGTCGCATCTAAGCTTTCATACTCGAGATCAGCAGCTTCGAGGAAGGCGCGATAATTTTGCAGCGACTTCAGTCCAATTTCACTAGCGGCTGCGCGATAGGTTCCGGTCTTGGTTATGTCTACCTCGTGACCGGAGGCATCAATCTCGGCGAGGATTTCTGCCATGGTGCTTGCTGTGAGGCTGTTGCAGAGATTCATCTTATCTATCTGATCTGGATTGGCATCCTCGCCTAGCGCGATTTGCAATAAGAAACCAGAATTTCGTCCGGGATTGCCTTCGCCAATTTCACTGGCATCTATCAAGGCAATACCAGCTTCAGGAGACAGGCTATGCCAACGTTTAGCGGCGGATATTCCGGTCCATCCAGCGCCGATGATTAGCACTTCGACAGAGATATTTTTTTCCAGAGCAGGCCTTGCGGCACGCGCAGGCAGTATCGCGTTCCAGCCGCTCTTCAATTTGTAATCGGGAAAAGTCTTCTGATCAGACATAAGTAAATTGTTGCCAGTCTATAGTTCTATCACTAAGGCTTTCTTGGGCGGTAATTTTCCCGCACAGAAATCAGCATAAATGTCGGCGAGTTCCTCAACACCGTCCAACTTCTCAACTTTTATCCAGTGGGTGCTGCGTTTACATGAGTCATAGATGAATTGTGATGATTTGGAGTCGAATCCTTCGTGCCCCCATTCTTTTATGCGCATTTGAATATGGCTGGGCGCGAAGAAGAACTCTCTCTTATCCGCAGGGATGCCTGTATCTTTTCCGCCTTCGCTCCAGTGTGTTAGTCCTACGTTTAGGCAATGAACTAAGCTGTCGCCGAGATGTGCGTATATGTCCGCTAGTAATTGCGAGTTGCCTGACATGTCCACAATCACCGTAGGTATCGATGCGTCGATTTCTTCTAACGCGTCATAGTTGATCGTGGCGTCATACAATTCAAGGCCCGCAACCCATTCTTGGTTACGCTTTGAGGTGAGGCCAATCGAAGTGGGGGCATCGGTGTCTGCGGCTAGTGCGTAGCCCAGTCCAATGCTGGTCTTGCTCGAAGCACTAATAACGATAACTTGCTTTGCGCCATGCCAGTCATTGTGTTGCAGGCTGTCCCATAAGCAGAATGAGGTAATATACAAGGGCCACAGGAGCATACGCATATTGTCCATGTTGCTGTCATAGTCTGCCTCCTTGCCCACTCTTCGATAAGTGTTGTAACCCGGCGGCAATTTGGAGCGGTGATCGGCGCCATCAATCAGCCGGTTTTCTAACACCTTTACGCTCTGCATCTTCAGGTAACTATTGGTAGGGTAGTAACCAAATATTCGCTCACCGGCGTCGACGCCCTCTGCGCTGCTAGCCACCACATCGGCGAATCCCCATACAGGAATGATGCCCCAAGTTTCAGTCTCGTTGTTCGAGGTTGGGAAGAACTGCCAGTAGCCTAATTGATCGCCGGCTGCGGCATAGGTAACGTTGTTTGTGCTGAATCCAAACTTATCCACCTTCAATAAAACCTCCCCGGCCACGAGGGGAGTGCCCGTATCCAATTCCGATTCAACTACTCGGCTTTGCGTAATATCGCTCTTCAATATTTGTAATTCGTTCATCCAGGGTCCTTTGCTCTTCTCTGATACTCGTTCATATCTGCTAGTATAGAATACTGTTGAGTATGCACATCGTGCGGATGCCATTGAGTATGATGCTTAAGTTGCGAATAGGCTAGATTAAGGTGGTGCGTCGTTCGAGGAGCGGGGGTTATAGCTTTTTGATTCTGTTTGCTCAGAATCAGACGCAAAGTTTGTTGCGCTGGAGCACCCAAATTTTTCAGATGATTTACAGCGGTATAATGGGGAAATAGACGATACTCGAATAATTCCAGTTTAGGCAAAGCCGCTAGAATCTCAGCAGCTGCTCTGAAAAGTTCTTGAGTTAGCTCTTTTAGCCCTTGGCTGCTGTAATTCCTTCGATAAGATTCAGCGCGGCTAGTTGTGACTGGCGATTAATTTTGATTGAGAAATCTCCTTTCGTACTGCCCGACAAATTTCTAAAAATGCGAAAACTGTTACCTTATAAGACGAGTTCTGAACCGAACATCTTGCGTTCTATTCGTACTTGACGAATATGCTCCACGCAGAATTCGATTTTTTTCACTGATGTCTTGAATATTCCCAGCACGGAGTCAGTTTTCTGGCACTCAATTTTAAGGGTGTCGTTAGCGAAGGGTAGCAAGCCATCAGATTCTAAAAGGCCCGAACTATCCCAGACGTTGAGCGCCAGATTTTATCGTCCATGTGTTGGTCTTCGTAGTAATGTCGCGCGAATCCACTACTTCGCTCCAGAGTCATCTCAACAAACTCTGGCGCAAAACGAACACCGGCATAGTGCCCTAGCAGAAATAGGCCCAAGGCGGATGCTACATAGCCCGACCAGAAAGCAGCCATTCCAGTAAAAATATTAATGATAAAGCATAGAATCATTGCAGCGACGGAAGTCGCACAATGGGCTTTGAATTTTTGCCAGAGATGTTGTTCTTTGTCTTTAGTACGATGCCCTTCTTCGAGCGAGCGAATAGCACGATCAATCTGTTCATCATCGACGCCAAACTTTTCAGGCTTGCCAGTTTCGCTGAAAGGCGGAAGCAGTATCCTGAGCCACAAAAAAGGGGCCGTCTAGGCCCCTCTCTACAAACATTGAGCGCAGGTCTTAGTCAGCGGGCTCTAAGCGAACAACCGAAGTTGGGTCGCCGTTGCGATCGGAAACAGCTAAGTAGATGTAGCCATCAAGGCCCTGGCGCACGTCACGGATTCGACCGATGTCATACACAAGAGTTTCTTCTACAACTACGTTACTGTAGTCGTCAGACAGTTGTAAGCGAGCAAGTTGCTCCCCGACTAAAGAGCCAGAGAAGATGTTGCCATACCACATTGGGAACTTATCGCCTGTGTAGACCATGAGGCCCGATGTGGCGATTGACGGTACCCAGAACTGCGCAGGTTGTACCATGCCTTCTTCACTGATGCCGACGTGGATAGGTCTGCCAAATGCACCATAGTTTGCGCCGCGACCAACTACAGGCCAGCCATAGTTATTGCCAGGTTCGATTCGATTAATTTCATCGCCGCCTTGCGGTCCGTGTTCAGACTCCCAAAGGTCACCTGTCTCCGGGTGAATCGCTAGACCTTGAGGGCTGCGGTGACCGTAGCTCCAGATTTCAGGAAGCATGCCTGACTGTCCGACAAACGGATTGTCATTCGGTACAGTGCCATCATCATTCAGACGCACAACAACGCCCTGGTGATTGCTGCGATCCTGTGCAGGATGAGCGCGCAGAGCGGCTTCATCTCCAACCGGAGGAGCCATGCGATCGCCTAGCGTTAGGAACATGTAGCCATCGTCATCGAAAACTATCTTGCCGCCGTAGTGTCCAAATCCGACTGCTTGTGCTTCGAAGATTTCTACGACATTGGTCAGCCGGTCATTCTCAAAACGACCGCGCGCAATAGCGGTAGCGGAGCTGCCTTCAGTTTTCTTGGAATAGGTGAGATAGACCCAACGGTTGTCGTTGAAATTTGGATGAGGCAATACGTCAAACAAACCACCTTGGCCTTCATAAAATACATCTGGAACTCCGGGAACCGCTTCAGGAAGAAGGCTTCCATCACGAACGACTCTCAGGCGGCCGGGTTTTTCTGTAATGAGCATATCGCCACCTGGCAGCCAGGCCATAGACCATGGTTGTACCAGATCTTCAGCTACTGTCGCTACTGTGTAGTCATGGTTGGCTGCATGGTATACGTCCGACTGCGCGTTAACGCCAGCCGCAGCAGCTGCCAGCAGGGCGGTACCAGCAAGTTTTAACAAATCGCGAAACATAATGTCTTCCTCTCTAGTTTGAATTAATTCAGGCTCACCTATACAAGATAGGCGAGCCTGTTAAGCGGGTACTTCCTGGAACTAACCCTCTATGGGAATAGTTGTGCTAGTTCAGCTTTCGCGTCTGCACTTGCCGTGTGATTGAGGCTTGCGATAATTCCGGCCAATGCCTTTGCTCGATCAGGAAGCGGTCTTGCCTGGAGCGCTGCCATGGCAGTTTTGCCTTCCGCATTCGTAGCATGCTCGATATTGACTACGGCGCTGGCCATAGCGTGTATAGCGCCTGCCAATGCGGAATCGCCGATGATTGCATTGAGTGCCATTTTGTCAGCATCCGAAGGAAAGTGGTTAATGCTGGCAACGATGTCAGCAATTTGCTTCGCTGCAGCTGCATTGGCTGGGTTGTCTTGGGCTACTGAAAACTGCGAAAACAGTCCGATAGCGGCTATCAA
>Ga0115004_10003884_pt1 | contig 12066 bp, 6 predicted proteins | sample ArcticOcean_MG_C_10_FD_88737 | JGI IMG/M metagenome (GOLD analysis project Ga0115004, IMG submission 88737) | Marine microbial communities from western Arctic Ocean - ArcticOcean_MG_CB11_90 | ecosystem: Environmental > Aquatic > Marine > Oceanic | place: Arctic Ocean: Canada Basin | collected...
ATGTTTATATCAACACGCGCGACGATTTATTATGTTCTGAATTTTTCCATTTTTTCTTTCCCCAAAGACGAAAGACCAGGAATAGTTCGTTTTTAGATTTTAGTTCCCCTTGCCTGCTGCTGAGTGGTTAATAATAAAACGCCATCACTACTTTTCTTCTTCTATTCGTAGAGTTGAAATTAAATGAAACAGAGAGAGAAGAGAGAGAGAGAGAGAGAGGAGAATAGTCATAATAGACACGAGGATAGTGTAGCATGACGTCATCATTATCGCTATCACAATCATTAACAATAGCAAGAGGAGGAGTACACAGATTAAGAGGAAACGTGGTCGTCAATAAATCTGGTGCAAAAAAATATCAAGAACAATCTGGACCACGTCTTAAACGAACGACGAGAGTAGTAGGGGCTAGAGCAGTAGTAGGAGATAATAATAATAATAATAATGATAATAATAATGTCAACGAACGATCGTTATCATCAACATCGACATCAATATCATCAACAGTAGCATTAGTATATCCATTAGCAAAAACGAGAATAAATCCAACAACAGAAGAAAATATGAGTAAAGACGATTTAACCGCAAAAGCAATCATTGGAGAAGTATTACGCATGTCAGTCCGCGATTTTCTACCAACGGTAATGCTTGTGTTCGTTGCTGGATTCTTCGCTCAAGCTTTAAACCTCGGCGGGACGTTTTTATTAGCCTTGATACAAGTACACGAAGTCGAAGTTATAGCGGCGACGTTCGTGGTCATCGTCCAAGCGTGGAAGTTTTTGTGTCAATTTCTTGTTCGAATCGCGACGTTTAAGAATGCTTACGTGGGAGATAAAGAAGAAGACGAAATTAGAAGAGAAGCTAACGATAATGGTGCCGTTGTCGCTGATTCAATTGTCAAGGAGGATATGTATGCCAAATTGAAGCCAAAATATGCATATGGCGTTTTAAAACAAGGATTTGAGTTGTACAAATCTATTCTCGTCATAGACTTGCGTCGAACGATTTCGATTGCATGGAACGGTATGATCACCATTCCAATTCCGTATTTAGGTATAATGCGGTGCTTAGACTTGGCGCTTTGCGTTCCCGTGCGCATATTTGAAGGTAAACAAGGTGGTGATAATCTCAAACGAAGTACGGAGCTCATGTTAGGCCGAAAAATATTACTTTTCAAGACGTTTGTGTATTTATCGGCAATCGCTTCGGGTATAGTCGGGTTAATAATAGGTTTATTTGCCCTTCTCGTGCCAAGCTTAGCGAATGTTTTACTACCACCACTTGGCGCTGATCCCGCAGCTCTAGGTGGGGCCGCTCAAGGCTTAGTTACAGGGACGGCTTTCGAGCGTGTTTGGGACGTCGGAACAGCGACTGAGCGGTCGGCAACTATTTTGTTACTTCTCATTGCGGTCGTATTAAGTTTTTTCTTCACTCTCGGTTTTAGACAATTAATATACGTTTTTCACCGCGAATGTGCAAATAGATGGACGCCACCTCCTCCTCCTCCGCCAAAGAATCTTCCAAAGTGGGTGAAGAAGTTGCAATTCTGGAAGAAGAAAGAAGAGCGTTAAAAAATTAGTGAATATATGTGTAGAGTAGAGAAAGATGAAAAGAGCATTGAAATTAAAAGAACAGTAACCGCAACACGAGCTTTAAAGAGTACCACCCGAGAAATAGCAAAACCATCATGGAATATTCAGCCATGAACCTAAGGTTCACTCGAAAACCTCTCCTACGAAGTACGTCGAGAGCACGACCAATAATATTCAAAACGAAAATTTGCGCAATCTTCACCACAGCTTTGCAAACGGCCCAATAATCCTTCTTATTCGAACAATCGTTCCAAGTTTTCGTCAATTGCGGGAAAACATCGACTTCCTCGCCGTTACTTATTACTACCTTTTTAACGCCATCAAAGTTAAAACTCGTGTTCAAAAACTGAGAAAGATATACTAGTATTTTCACCAGAGGACCAAACTCTGTTTCGCCAATAGGCCTATGCATCCAATCGCCGACATACAAGTCGCGCGCACTTTTAAATTTTAACTTTTTATTCCATTCAAACGATGAAGTACCATCAGTGACTTTTCTATTTTTGGCCGATTGTGCTGCTGAATTTTTGAGCAGCGAGACGTCGGGTGATTTTTCCAACGGAAGCACCGCAAACGCTGATTTTCTAAATTGAGGCACGAACTTTCTGAGGATACTATTAGACGAAGATTCTTGCAAATCACGACTGAGCCGAACTAAAAGTGCGACTGCAACCTGAGGTAAACCATCTGGGCCTAAGTCAAACATAGTCAGCTTTTGCAACACAAACTGATTGTCTTGATGATGTCCTCCTTTGAAACTTGTTGGCATTTTACCTCCTGGCGTACTTAGCATATTGTTTTTTCTCCTCGATAGCGGGGAATTAAATAATCCCGCATTCACACCTAAACGTCCACTTCTATTTCTAAGAGGCGTTTGTTGTTGTTGATATTGTTGTTGTTGTTGTTGTAGCCCTCCTGCAATGGATGAAACATTCCTATGAGTACCGAGCTCGTTTTCTGTTTTCAACGCGGGCGGATCCCAATCCGCGAGCTGATTTTGAATGATTGGAAACATGTGATCGTACGGAGTCAAAGTTTCTTGATTATTTATTCGATTTGCAGTTGCTTTTAAAGGATCCTCGATGTATTTGTTAAATCCTTCTTCGAGAACATTAAGGACGGTAATTAACTCTGGAGACTGTTCGAGATTTTCAAAGACTCGTACTAAAATAAGTGCCGTACCTTCTGGGTCGCTCGGCACTAGCTTACAACACAATTCTAAAAAGTGCTTCATCAAATAATGATAAAAAGGAACGTTCGATAAAAGATGTGACATAAATTTTGAGTCTTGCGGACTATGCAAAAAGTGAACGTTTTCTTTTATCCAAGGCGTGATGTACGCCACCCATAAATTTGTAATAGGTTCCAAAGATCTCGTCGACTCGATTGGCCATAACGTGAAAGCGTCGTGTAAAAATCTATACAACGGGCGCTGCAATCGTTCTCTCGCGCGGATAAAAGCAGGAGAGCTGTATTCATTTTCACCGAGATAAATGGCGAGAAGAGTAACAGCGTTCACTAAGTTATCATCAGGGGGATTGTATAAATACCTCGAACCTGTTGAAATATCGCTTTCGCTGAGCCAAAATTCAATCAGAACGTTTACAATCATCTCCCCTTCTGTCACGATATTACCTCCCATCTTTTCATTTGCATCGTCGGTTTGTCTCGGTTTGAAAAAATATTCCAAGTGCGAAATGAGCAAATCTTGATACGGATGCCTGCTGTTTCTTATTCCTCCTCTTTCTCTTTGATTCGAGCTTTCGATTTTGCTCAGATCGTTTGCTTTCATGGTCGTATGTTGTAGCGCCGAAGTCTTCAAAGATGATAATTTTGTAGAAGGGTTCCACCCACTGCCACCACCAGGCGTTTGTAATTGATCGTGCGTCTGCGCTAAAGTTGGTCTCTGCGAATGCATGAACTGCGTTGCCGCCGCCGCTGATGCAATATGATGAGTCGTTCTATGACCGCCGCCGGATATGTTTCCAACTCTTTGTACAAAATAAGCGTTCCAGAAGAGAAAGTAATGATATAATCCAAGTTGAACTAAGTATCGACCATTTTCTGGATCTTGTTTTATTTTGCCTCTAAACAACGGATTTCGACTGAGTTCTATAGCGCCTTGTTGTGTTTGTAACATTCTCTGCGTCTTCTGCGAAAGTCGTTCGAGCGGGAACGCGAATTGAACTAAATTGTTCGAGTCTGCGGAATATATTGCTCGCATTAATGGACCTTCAGGGCTTAGAAACTTCAGTAAAAGAGTAACTTCTTCCTTATGATTATTATTTGTGTTCGTTGTATTATTCGTGTTCGTATTATTCGTAGTAGTTGTTGTTGTTGAAAAATCTCTTTGTTGTTGATGTCTGTTACCATTACTACTACTGTTTATGTTACTATTCGTATTATTATAATCGCGTGCTGATGAGACGGATTGTAACCATCCAGACCCTGATTCATCGAAATTGAATATTTGCCATAACAAAGTCTGATAACAAGTCGAGAAGAACTCTCTTAAGTTCTCCCTGTTCTCTTTCAAACATCGTTCGACTGTTTCGATCGAGTCCTTCAAAGATTGTTGTCGTTGTCGTTGTTGTTGTTGTTGCGATGTCGTCGTTTGTTTAGACAGTAAGAATTTATTGAGCTCTTGCGGTGTCAGAGATTGTTGCGATGGATTTTGTGCTCTATCGCTATTCAACGTTCTCGTTGTTTGTGATTCTTTCCTATCGATGATAGTAGTAGTAGAAGGCCCATCGGCGCGCGCTTGCATATTATTCATTAGAGAAGAGATGATGATGAGATCTTCTTTCTCTTCTTTCTCTTCTTTCTGCTGCTGCTGCTGATGGTTCTTCTTCTCTTCTTCTCTTCTTCAATCAAAACATCGTTCTCGTTTGTCGTTTCTCGCGTTTGTCGTTTTCTCTTTTTTGATGATGCCAAGTTTTAGGGTTCACACAAAAAATCAGCCTCCTCTGTCAGTTCTCCGCATCATCACAGCACTCCTCTTTTTTCCAAAACGCAAAAGTAATAAGTTTGTTGGAACAACAGCACACCTACTGACAACTGACTACCATCCTGATGATGATGATGATGGCAAGCTACACAAGAACACCTTGTTTTGTCTGCACATCATCGTCATCGGTGTCGTTATCCTATCCAACGAGATCACGCTCTGTCGCAAACGTACGACGACGACGACGACGACCACAAAATCACCCTCGTCACGATAACAAAAATTTTCATACTATTTCTTCGTTCATGGATGATAAAGTATACGACGACGATAATGATAGCGATAATGAAAACGGTAATGAAAACGACAACGACAACGATAAATTAAACAGTTTAGTTCTTAGAAGAATTCTGAAATCGCGCTCGACCGGGAGATTAGATTTAACCGGCCTAGGTTTAACCAAGTTCCCAATGGAAATCTTTGAAATCACGAACCAAGATGCTCCTTTGACGGATTTGCAAATATCAAATAATAAAATATATCACATTCCTAATGAATTAGGCGATTTACAACTACTCGAACGCTTAGGATTAGCCGGGAACAGGTTAACGAAACTTCCCGAATCTATTGGTAACTTGAAAAGACTTCAAGGATTATGGGCGCACGGGAACTTATTAAGAACTATTCCAGCGTCGATTTGCGAATGTACGTCGTTAAGGAATCTTTCTTTAGCTGGTAATAGAATTAAATATTTACCGAAAGACTTATCGAAACTCGTAGCTTTAGAGGAGTTGAGTGTGCCTGGGAACCAGTTAGTGGAATTACCGAGTCTTGGAAAAATGTTTAATCTTTCCGATATCGATTTACACGGTAATTGCGTTGAAGATTTAGAGGCGAATGGGAATGATTTCAGGTTTTTGAAAGCATTGGAGACTTTGAGCGTACAAGGTAACAGGCTAAGAAGCATTCCAAAATCTTTAGGAAATTTGAAGCGTTTGCGGAACTTGAACGTAGCGGAGAATAAAATTCAATCAGTGCCGGAAGAGTTGAAAGATTTGCCAGTTTTGACATCAATTTGGTTATATTCAAACGATTTACACTCGCTTCCAAAAGAGTTGAAAAAATCTCAATCTTTAAGGCAGCTATGGATTGAAGATAACGAAATGTTGACCAAGAGTGAAATCGAAAACTTTCTTCAAACCATGCGCGAAGCGAAGATGTTGAAAACGTTAGGAATAGATACCGAACAAGCTCGAAAAGTAGGCTTAGGAATGGTTAAAAATATGGGCAATATTACAGTCTCAGAAGTCCCGAACCGAAGCAAAGGATATTTTAAAATTGTAAAATGGGACGGTAATCAAGCGGCTTTAGATGACTCGATAAGAGCTCCCGTATTGATTGTTTCGTTCGGTAGCGCGCCCGGGGTTCCGAATTGGGGCGGTTTGTTGAAAAAATTGCGCAAAAAAGTTGGCGAAAGAGATGGAAAGAGCTACGACGTCTTGTACGTATGCGACGTAGAAAGGAGTTGGTACGTTGGAAACAAATTGACAGGAAATGTAGAAGAAGAGATGAAAAGGTGGTATGAGCACATTGAAAACGAATGTTCAAAATATTCGAGAGTTTTATATCTCGGTGATTCCATGGGAGCGACGGCGTCTTTATTATTTGCAGAACACGCAACGAGAGTACTCGCCTTTTGTCCACAAGTAGATTTATTCACCGCTAGTATTAGACCATCGAGAAGTGCTAATTGGATGCGTCAATATAAAAAGCTATTACTTCGAGGGGTGTTGAAAAGCGAAGCTGAGATTACCATTCATACTGGAAGTTGGGCGCACGATGTTGAACAAGCTTCGATCATTACTTCTTCTTCAGAAGATTCGGACACAGAGAAAAAGAAAAAGATTAAGAATAAGACGTACCCAGTAAATAATCACCGACTTGCGCTCATACTTTCTGAAGATGATACGCTTGTTAATATCGTCAAAGAAGCTTTTGAAATTGAATTCTTCAAAACTTTAACGCCCGCCTCATCATCAGAGTCTTCTTTAGAAACGACGACGACGACGAGTTCTCAAGCCGCGTCTGATTTCTTATTGAATTCGTTCAAAGCATTTTGAAAGATTCGAATTGTATTTTCAAAATAGTATAAGATATTTCTTCTTCTTATCTGCTTCTTAGTCTAGTCATGTATATAATTCCTAATAATTTGCGCTAAAGAGACCGGTGCTAAATCTATTGCGGTCTCGTCATCTCTATTAACTAAATCGCGACTGGCGCCACGCTGTAACAAATTTAGTACACATGCCTTTTGATTGAACATCGCGGCAAGCATTAACAAAGTGAAACCGTGGTTATCTCGCCAATTAGGGTCAAAACCGTTGTTCAAAATTTGTTCGAGAGATTTTGAATCCCCTAATTTGATTGCTTCTCTAGCCCCAGGTCCATCAATTGTAAATCTATTCGTCGTCTCGTCTATGTTTATATTATTTTCTACAAAATTTTGCAAATGTTCGCTCTTCTCGTCGATAATTTTGTCTATATTCTCTGATGATGTCGTTGGGGGAAAACCACGTATAGGCGATGGAGACAATCCGATTGTTTTATGAAGCGCCGCGCTTGCGAGATGAAATTCTTCGAGAGATTTATCGTTTGGAGTACGCCTATAACTACTCGTCATTATTGGCGTTTCTTCTTCCCATGAATCGTATCCGCCGTACATATCACCACTCTTCGTCGTCGTCGTCGTCGTTTCTGGTTGTTTAGGTGTGCTACTCTCTCCTTGTTGTTGTTCTCCACCGCTCTTTTTCTTGTTCGTCGTAGATTGTTGTATGATCTCAAAATTCTCTTTGATATTAGTAAATATACCGCGTGGATATTCTTCGATGCCAATAAAGTTACACACTTCTTTCAAGACTATGAGTTTTCTGTCCGATAATACGAGGTTTAGAATCTTCTCAAATTCTACTCTTCGCTCTTCTGATACGATTTCTGTTACGTTTAAAGTCTTCTTAGGAAATTGTGGAAGACGAGCTCCTATGTCTTTCGATGTGACGAGTTTATAAAGCTGCAAAAATTGGGAAAATCTTCGAAATGACTGGAACTTGACGAACTTGTTATCATTATTATTAATCGTTTCAGTCTTTTGCGTTATAGTCGTCGTCGCATGTTTCGAAATCAAATGTTCGAATTCTTTAGAATTATCGTAGTCTTCGTTATCATCATTCTTTGATGATAGAATGAACTCGCAAGTGATTGGGTAAAACTGGACTATTTTATTGTTATTCACGGTCTTATTCACAGCCCGTGCGACTTTGACCTCGATTAAGGTTATCATTTATTAAATTGAAAACGAAAAGGCAACCGGTAAAAAATAACCTGCTGCTGCTGCTGCTGCTCTCTTTCCAGTTTCCACAAGTTTGGACTTTTGGACGTTCGACGTTGGAGGAGTTTAATTCTTCCTCTTATACTATATTCATTTAAAGTTGCTTTATTTGACTCTCGAACTTGTTCAATTTATTAAACAAAAAAAGTTAACGAACGCGATGTGCCTTTTGTATATATAATTGAAAATTTGATACGATGAGCGTTTATGCAGTATACGCGTTCTTCTTACAATTTTTTGGATATTTCTTTCTTAGCGGGACACTTGAGTGTTTGTTTTATAAATCTAATAATAATAATAAGAAAAAAGAATGGAAAATACAACCGAACGAGCGAACGCATGGTATTATTTCAAAAAGTAGAACAAGACTATCAATACCGTTATTGGATTTCTTCTTTGGAATGAGCAAACACGATGTTGAAAGTAAAAAAAGACATCCAATGCATGCAATTTTTGGAACTATAAATTTAACTTGTTCAAGTCTATTTTCAGCTATCGTAACGGAGCTAACGATTAGAGGAAAATCGAATATAATCTTAAACAATAATAATAATAATAATGCGTTTGAAATTATTCGGTGTTTATTTCTTGCATTAGGTTTACAGTCATTACTGGAGTATCCTTGGCATCGATTAATGCATACGCGTTTTTTCTATCGCCGGTTTCATAAAATTCACCACGAGTACAAATCGCCGTGTGTTTATTGCGATTTATTTATCCATCCTATGGAAGCGATTGGGTATTATTGTATTCTTTATTCACCCGCGTTTCTTATTACGGATATTCCAAAAGAGGCGTTCTTGATGTATATCGTCCTTCTAGGTATTTTCGGCGTCTTCGACCATTCAGGAATTGCAATAAAACTTCCATGGTTCATGTTCAATTATGATTCAAAGTTCCATGATTTGCATCATAAACTTTTCCATGTCAATTATGCGTTTCCTTTTCAGTTTCCTGATTTGATTTTTGGCACACTTTCACGTGTATCGTAGTTCATTAGTCCGTTTAGTTTCTAGCGCGCGTTTTTATTAGACACAATTGTCAAACAGTCAAACATGTCAAAAAAAAAAGCTAACTTGCTCACACCTCACAGCTCTGCTGGAAATAGAGTAATAGACGATAGAACCCCTTACACAATTAGCCCACTCAGAAGCTCCTATTATTATTACATAATAATAATAAGATAATAATAATAATAATGAATAATCACACATTAGAGGCATTTCGCGACGTCGCTGCGTACGATTTAGATCGTCTCACTAGGGGTGAAGCCGAACAACTTAATCGATATGCGTTAAGCTTACAAGCGCAGGTACGTCTTAGTGCGATGCTGATGAGGACAATTTTACTTTACTTTCTTCCGGTCGTGTCTCCCTCTTTTCTCTCAAGTGTCGTCGTCTCTCTCTCAGTTTATTACTGTTACTATTAAACTTAAACAATCAAAATAATATCATTAAATCGTTCTCTCTTTCTCTCTTCCTAATGAAATTAAAACTGAACAAAGCTCGACGATGTTATTTACGAACGTAACGAATTATTGGACGAACAAAAAGAATGGATCGAGGCCGAGGAGAAAATCGAGGAAATGGCTATAAAAGAGGAAGAAGAGTGGTCAAAGATGGAGAAAGAACTCGAGCGCTCGAAGATTGAAAGAGAAAGAATACAAGAAGATTTGGACAAAGAACGATTACGCACGCGCGAGCTTAAAGACGAACTAAGACATGGTGAATCGAATGATTTCGAACTCATTAAAGCTACGCGTTTGGCGAAGCAGTTGGAGAAGAATCTCCAGGAAGCGTTAGAGCATGTAGGTGCATTAACAAATTCAAACGCTAAATTAACGAAAGATCTCAAAAAATCTGATACTACAAAAGCGAACGTTGAAGAAGAGCTCGAGGAGAAAACGGCTCATTTAAAAGCCTTGGATGCAGAGAACAAGAAACTGAAAAAGCTTTATGAAGAACAAAGCCCGGCTCTCGAAACGGAGAAAGTGAAAAATGACAAACTCGTGAAAGAATTAGCAAAAAAAGAGCAAGAAAATTCTAAACTCCAACTCGAACTCGACGCTAAATGCAAAGAATTAACTGAACAAGCAAAATTTGTAAAAGAGCAACAGAAATTCGTGCAAGATTTGCAAAAAGATGTTCAAGAAAAGCAAGAAGAATTACATAAATCAGAAACGCAAATTGAAAAACTCGCAGCGGAGAATGTTAAAAAGCAAAAGCAAGCCGGGACTGAATTCGAAAAAGAAATTAATCGCCGTGAAATTGAAGTCGAAAAAAGAGAGAAGCAAAGTGAAAAACTTCAAGCGCGTTTGAACGAAGTAGAAGAAAAGTATAAAAACGCGCTTAACGATATCGCTGGAAACGAACGCGAGTTTATTGCAAAGGAGAAAGCGATGAAGGAGGAAGTTATGAAGAAAGAAAAAGAATCGTTGCAAACAACAAAGATAGTGGAAAAAGAGTTAGAAGATGCGAAGAAGACTTTAGCTATGAAAGAAAAAGAGCTCGATGGATTGGAGAAAAGCGCGGAAAAAGACATTTTGAAGAAACAAGCCGATATGGAGAAGTCGCTCAACGAGAAATTTGCAAAGAAAGAAAAAGAATCGTTGCAAACGACAAAGATAGTGGAAAAAGAGTTGGAAGATGCGAAGAAGGTGATAATAGCGCGAGAAAAAGAGCTCGAGTCGAAGTTTGACAAGAACGCAAAAGAGCTCGCGAACGAATTAGCTTTGAAGGAAACAGAGCTCAACGAGAAGGAGTCAAATATGGTAAAACAATTTGCGAGAAAAGAAAAAGAATTAGAGACGAAGGAAAAGATTATGGTGAAAGAGTTTGCGAAAAAACAAGCCGAACTAGAGGAACGCATGGAATATGCAGAAGAGCAGCGCATGCAAGAGCGCGTGGAAAAAGAGTCTGAGCTTGACGCAATGAAGAAAGATCTCACGCGAGAATTGGCATCAAAAAAGAAAGAGCATGATGAAAAGTTAGCTCCACAAGAAAAAGCAAGTTTACAAGCGGCTGCAAAAAAAGATCGTGAAATTCGTGAAAAGGAGAAAGAGGCTAAAAGAAAGTTGGAAATTAAAGAGAAGGAAGGGACTGAAAAATTAGCTGCGCAAGAAAAAGAAGCACAGGCTAAGAATCTCGCGCTGATTGCTAAAGAAAAAGAGCTCGCGAAAGAAAAATCAAAACTTGACAAGAAGAGTTCGGCTGCGGCGACAACGTCACCATCCTTTTCGATTTCAGCGCTCTTAAAGTCTCCTTTAAAAACGAAGTCTCCAGCGATTGATATAAAAAAACAAACGCCTGCGGTGACCCCGGCAGTTGTTGTTAAAGCTGAAATAACCGCGACGACGGCGACGACGACTAAACAAACACCCGCGAAAACGGAGAATAACGATGTTATTGTTGATGCAAATCAAGCAGATATCAAGAATAGTGCCGGTGGATCGAGTTTTATTTTACAGAGCGTTAGGAAAATTGCCGGCCAAGGCGCACATATTGCGCACTCGTTTTTGAAGCCTTTAGTTGGAGGTTCTACTGAAGAGTTTTCTCCGTTGGATACTAACGAAAAATTGCCTCCAAAGGAAAAAAGTGCGAAAAAGTCAATGCCGAAAAGCAGTATTGCCGCCGTCGTTGAAGAGTCTAATGATCTTACGAGAAAGTTCAACGCTCAAAAATCGCCGCTTTCCAGTAGAGCAATTTTGGCCTTGGCAGATTTCAACGCACCTCCTTCAGACTTAGAAAATAAGGAGGAGGGAGCGACGACGATTGATGAACTGGAGCCGACTACATTGAAAAAGAGAAAAGCACTTCCAGTTCCAACGATGAGTGATGGACCTTCTACGAGTAACAAAGCAAAGCGCAAGTCGTTTATTTGGACCAAAACCTCTTCTGATAATGAGAAAACAATTGCAAAGACGGTTCACGATGCTCTTCTACAACCAACAGAGACGACAGAAACGCCTGAACCGCCGAAAGAGACAGTTACGACGACTGAAGTTGTTGCCGATGAAAAGAAGAAGCGTGGTCGTAAACCACTACCAGCAGCAGCAGCAGCAGCAGCAGCATCGACGAAGTCAATACCAGTGAAAAAGACCACGACAACGAAAAAGTCGACGGTAAAGAGTACTCCAGTCATCG
>Ga0115004_10003890_pt1 | contig 12059 bp, 10 predicted proteins | sample ArcticOcean_MG_C_10_FD_88737 | JGI IMG/M metagenome (GOLD analysis project Ga0115004, IMG submission 88737) | Marine microbial communities from western Arctic Ocean - ArcticOcean_MG_CB11_90 | ecosystem: Environmental > Aquatic > Marine > Oceanic | place: Arctic Ocean: Canada Basin | collected...
CCCATGAAAACCTCTTCCTTGGTAATGTCGAGCTTAACTTGACGCATTAATTTAAACGCGTCTTCCACTACTTTTTCACCCATCTTCGCTCGCTTGTGAAATTCTGGAATCGTTGCATAGTATGCAGAGGAGGCAATTTCTTGCAGACCTTGAAGGTTACCGAAACCGATCGGCTTGCTAGGATAAGGTACGGGCGTCATTCCAAGAGAGGAGAATTTAACATTCGTTTTATCGGGATTGTTATAATGTGTTCCCCATGCTTGCATATTATTGGCGTCCATATTCGCGGGTTCGACATCGTCGACGAAACGGCGGAGCGCCTCGAGGTTTTCCTCGCTGTCCTTGGGCATTTTCTGGATGATGGAGAGCACCCAGTCGTCCCTCGCCTTTTTCGGCAAAGCCTCGAAGCTGAGATCGCCGAAGACTTCGGCCGGTTTCCCATCTTCCATAAACATGTCCTTACCATCATAACTATCATCAAAGTTATCAAAGTCGAGCAGTCCTGAGCCTTGATGAAAGCGGCCGCATCCTGCGATGGCGTCGTGCATGCCGATGCGGCGGAAGCCGTCACGTAGCTCGTCGTACACGAGGATGGATCGCCAGTCGGTGTTGTAGTTTTCGTCGGGCGTGACGTGGGGGTACATGGTGTTGTATTCGCCGATTGTCCTTTGTCTGGACAAGAGGTTGTAGGGCTCTTCGAGTTCCGGCAAGTCGAAATGTTTGGCCTCGTGGATGAGCATGCCGCTGGCGACGTCCACTGCCTTTCCGGTCTTGTTTCCTAGCGCGGACTCGTACATGGCTTGTCCCCTGGGGCCGGCGAGGAAGTACTGGAAGTTTTCCCTTCTTACTCCTGCGACGTATTTCTTGACGCCGTCGTCGACGATCCAGCAGTCCGGCGTGGCACCGGCAAGCTTGAGTTGTTTGCACGCGTGGGAGGTGAGCATGTCGAAGCCGTAGTTCGACTTTTGAAGCTGTCCCCATGACTCGACTCGCATGTTGCGTTCGCGCTGCAAGGATGTGGGTGTGATGTGCTTCCCGTACTGCTGATGAAATACGTCGAGCATCGTTTTGCTCCTGAGAAGCGACTCGATGACGGACGCGTACAGCGCGTCGAGCTGCGCGTTCTTGATTTGTTGCAGGTTCATAGAGAACACTTTCTGGCCCTTGGGTGTACGCCAGAAGCCGTGCTCCACCATGAAGGCGAGTCCGTATCGTACCATGTGGTCTCGGCGAGTGCCGTGGCTTTGACTCACGAGGCGACTGACCCCTTCTTCGGGAACGGGGCCGAGAAGACTCTTGGAGAAATGAAATTCATCCCAGGTGATGGTGAGATCGGTGTTGTCGACCTCTCGGATGGGAAGGATGATTTTGGTCGGAACGGTGTCCTCTTCGGTGACCAGATCGATGAGGATGGTGGTGAGGTAAGGGTTGTGTCCCTTGTAGATTTCGGGTAAACTGAGAGATGAGGTCGGGTAGGGGTTATGCTTTTCTCCGAAGTAGGTGGACCAAGGATGGTCGCCGGTAGTGGCGGCGGCGGCCGCATCCGCCGGCGGGAAACAAACGATTCCTGCCATGTCGCACTGAGTAGCTGATATGACATGAAAAGCTTATATCAATATATACTGTGTTTGCTTTTTTTTGTCGATGAAATGTTTATTGGGTTTATTCACATAGGAGCGCTATACGTGTACACATTTATAGTGTGGATTATCGGGGCTACGACGGCGCTCGTATACAATCGGGTGCACACAAACAAACATCGTCCGATGATGCGCATCAAAGTTCCGAGGCATCAGATACCGGCGTGAGGATCAACCCAGAATTGAGTGACGCGGGTACAGAGGGCTTGGAACATTTTGACCTGCTCGTCCAAAAAAACATCCATATCCTTGTCAACTGCCTGCACGAAGCGAAGTTCTGTGTTGCCCAGCTCGGCGAGGCACTGCACGGCGAAGCGTTCCTTGCCATCTCGGACATTGAACGTCGCTTCGATCTGTTTCTGCACGTGCGTGGGGTGCTCCACATCTCCGTCTTCGTCAAATATGGTGAATTTACCGTCCACCGAGCTCTCAATTTCTTGATTAATGCGTTGCTGGAACGATTCAAAAGTCCCCGGTTGGACGTAGGGAAAAGCATTATCGTGAGTGATCGAGAGCTTCAAAGCCCGGCAATAGTCCTTGTAAACGTTTCTCTTGAGGATGCACTGAACTACGTCCACGCGCTTGCACAAACCTCGCTTCTTGTTCGCCTTGCTGAAAACATGCGTGCGTGCGTTGCTGTCCGGTCCGTTCATTTTTTTATTGTTACCAATCTGCATGCCGCAATATTTGACGAACTCGCAACCTTGAATAGCCTTTATTAACTCGATGGTCTCGATGGACCAGATGTTGCCTGCGTAGATCCGAGCGAAGATCGCATCGAGGCGGTGACGGAGAGCCAAAGGACCCAGCTTCTCGAGCGTAAGATCACACTCGTCCTGGTTATAGTACTTGAAACAATTCATAAAGATCTTCGTAAGCAACGCGTGCTCGTCGGTTTCCAAGACCTCAGATTCTTCGACGGCGTCGTCGGATGTAGGAAACATGGAAGCGATGGGCGCGTCGTCGTCATCATCGTCGTCATCATCGTCGTCGTCATCTTCGTCGTCAGCTTGGTCGTCGTCGTCGTCATCGTCGTCGTCATCATCGTTGGGCTCGCGCTCGGGCTCTTCGTCCTCAAGCATTGCGTCATCACTCTCCTCGTCACTCGAGTTCGCGTTCATGAACTCTCCCGCTGACAGCGTTTGTGCGTTTTTAATGTGCGTTTGCAAGAAGCCCATTTTGTGAATAGATTTGTGGTTGGTATTTGAAAAGAAGTTGTCAAAAAGACTTTTACTAGCCATGCACAACTAAATATTTCAAGGATTTGATTTAATACCCAAAAAAGATACTTGCCAAAAGTTGTTCAGTTTTTGCACCCACCCCTTTAATTTTAAGATTCACTTTCTTTTTGTTCATAGTTTTTTTCATGGATTCGACCGTAGCGAACTGAGTCGCGATCACTTTGGCTTTGTTTTTGGATATGCCTCGGACAGCACAAAGCATCGCTTGCCACGTGCTTTCCGGCGTGCAGTTCGCACTCTTTTTGACCTGAGTGGTTTGCGACGCAATGTTCTCGAAATTGAGAGTGGCCGCGAAGAGCGGAATTTTATCTTGCTCACACCTTTCCTTAATCCAGAGCACTGTCTGCAAAGTGTGCGTGATGTTAGCCGTGTATATGAGCGAAATGCCTTCGAGTGAAAATTTATTCAAAGTGCAGTTGATGTACTTGTTCGACATAGTTCCGCTTTTACCATCCCAACTAATATTCTTGGGCGCCTCTATGAGAAGGACAGGCCTGGAACCATGTTCAGCACAATATTTGAGCATCCGTGTCGTCTGCTCAATGAGATGACCGGACTGAATGGAAGATAACAGGTCGCCCCAAGCTTTCCGCTCGATGACGACTACAGGTGTATCATCTTTTTTAATTTGAAAATCTCCCACGTCCATGGTCTTTATTTCAGTATTTTCAAATTTGCTAACCTGTCCTAGTATCTCGGGCGGTTCGCGCGAGTCGATGAGCAAACTGATCGTCATTTTTGCACACTAGAACTTCCCGGTCTGGTCACCCCAAACGGCCCAGTGCGCGTTAGCCGATCCCCTACAGAACAATTCTAGACCTCGTGTGCATTTCTTATCATCTTCCCACGGCGCGTGGGGGTGACGGGAGCGCACGTAGTCGAGCAACTCGATGGCGTTCCGCCTCTTCCCATTCTTCCCCACCTTCTGTGTAGAAACGTTGCAGAGCGGACTCGGACCGTCCTCGTACACGGTATCCTTGGCGTCGCCGTACTTGTTTAGCCCTTCCTTCACGATCCAGCTGTTGATACTGAGCTTGTCATTTGGGAAAAAACTTTTCTGCACCCACGCCCCCTTTTTGTCGAAAAAGCCTGTTTTGCCAATGATACGGTCGCGCACTTCGATGGGCTTGACCGAGTGACTAGTCCTCGGACCGAGGAAGACTTGATCTGGCCTTTTCTTTGTATCGATTTTTTGAACGAATTTCCCCTTGACAGCGACGAGCACAAACTCCGAACCGGGGCGCGAATAACTTCCTAACCCCATCATGCACGGTTTCGTGGCATCATGCACGGCTGTTTTGATCCAGTTAAAGGCTACCGTTTTGTAGGTGAACCCCCACGCTGTAATCAATCTGAGTGCTCGGTTGAAAGTCGGACCGGAACACCACATAAAAAGAGCGCTGTCCTTTGTGGTGATTAGGTTTATTTCTTCTCCCATCGCCATCAGTTGTGTGTCCGTCATCAAGCCGTAGTGGTTATTTGCCACTCCCGACCCCACTTTCCTAGTGTACTCAAATGGCGGGTCAGCGTATATAATGTCGAAGCGTGCTCTAGGAAGACCTTTGCATAAGGGAAAATCAGCCGAGTCGTAAACTGGCTGGATCTCATCGGTGGCGAAGTTTGTTTTGTTTCCTTGGATCGTTTCATCTATTTTCCTTTTCTTTGTGTAATTTTCATCAGAATCAGAGTCTTCAAAGTCGGACAGCATCAGCATGATAGATCCTAAAATTTTCCAAGAAATCGAGTCGACTCACGCACTAGCAGAGTTCGTAATTTTGCAGGACAAGATGAGGAGTTTTCAAGAGTTGTGCGCTTTTTCCACAAAATTCCGCAACAAAGCGTGCTCCTCCCCACTCAACCAAAATTGCAACTTTCCTTCCTTCGACCTGTGTCACAATATATTTGAGACAACCGGGAGCTTAATTATACTCGGCAAAAAAAATGATAGATTATTACTCAAAAGTGACACCAGCAGCGTACTGGAGGTGTACTCAGCGAAGGACCATGTCGCGCACAAAGACATGAAGGCGTTTAGGAAATGTGCGTTTCTGGTTACTACTCTGGAATTGGTCAAACATTTCTCGAAAGTAGGAGCCCCTCGAGCGATGACAAAATTTGAAAACTTCCATTGGAAACGAATCATCGTGATGACCCCTTTGTCGGCCAGCGATTTGTCGTTTCTCCAAAGCTGTTTCCCGGGGTGCTTCATCTGGATGCTCGTTTCACAGCCGAGCACAGGCTTTCCGACCATTTACGACACCCCGTATTCTAAGTCTGATGTGCTAGTGAGTTGCTTCAAGGTCAAGCACGTCGACTGCTCGCCCGTGCTTCTGCACTGGCAGGACGACATCACTAACTTGGACAATAAGTTCTTCATGCAAACGGTGCGCGAACACAACCGGAAAACGTCAAGATGCATCGTGTGCTTATCCAAGAGTAAAGTGGACTGTATCACGTCATGTGGTCATGTTTTCTGCAAGTGCTGCTGTGTGCGAAGCGTACAGATAACGGGCGGCAAGTGTCCGGTTTGTAAGCAAGAAGTGCACGAGACGAAAAATATTTTTTCACTCAGGAAAAAAAGGGAAACCGAAGAGGAGAGTATCTCGCGGATTTACGGGCAACTTGCGTTTCAAAATTACTTTCTGGCGATAAGCGCTGGTGGCCCAACGTTACATTTCGTGGAAACGAAAGCTGATGCGGAAACACTGGGGGTGCTCTTGAAGAGAAAACAATCTCGCTCAATTACCGACGTGTTAGTAGCACCTAGCGTGAAGCCCATACAGGCCTTGCGATTCAACGCGTACGGCAAATACAAAACTATCGTTTACAATAGCAACACTAAAATGCTTGACGATTATCTTGGAATCGTGGCGAGCAACTTGGGGGCGGAAGAAATTTTCAATATTCACTTCTAATCATTAAAACAAGACTTCACGAATTCGCCAATGACAGGCATATTGGGGAGCGGGGCTACCACCTCTTTTTGTTCAGTTTGCTTTTCGGAGATACGTAAACCCGTGCATATCGTTTTTAGCTCGTTTGTCCTCTTGGTATCTGCTTCTGGAACAGTACCACGACTACTCAACCAGCTATCGTTCGTGATGTCGTGCATATCCTGCAAGAACGAGTTTCGCTTATTTTGGTGGTACAGCGCCTCTCCCCATTCTTGCATCGCGTACCGTTCATCGCCGTAACTTTTTTGACGCATCGCTTTACTGTTAGCCAGCAACCACTTGCTCTCTCGCGTTGATGGTAGCGTCGCAGAGAGTTCTCGTTCACAAGAAAGAAGAATGTCTCTCATGCCGGCATCAATCTCGTCTACTCCACTAATGACACTCGTCGCGTACGCCGCGGTAGTGAACTTTATTATGTCATCGTAAAACCTTGACTCGCAAAAGAAGATATTTGCAGGGACGGGCTTGCGCCACTTTTTCAAACATGACAACGCTTCAACGCTCAGGGTGTGCGCTCGGCACATTTTAGTCTGAAAAGCGAAAGTATTGAAATCTGTAAAGAAGTTGTGCTCAAGGCAAAAAAGGATCTCTGTAGCAAGAAGCGCCTGTGACTCGAAATCGAGACATGTGAAACATATTATCTCATCTTGCACCTTCCAGGGGAAAACCAGAACTTCCTCGAAAGAAAAACGTGCCAACCGCAGCTTCTCGAACTGACTCGCCCAGCACTCGGCGTAGTCAACGAAATCTGAATAATTTTCGGGCGATTCACTCATTTTGTTCCTTTTGATTCCGATTTCTTCGATCTTGAAATCCAAAATATGAAGGGGTTTCAAGATCGGAAATGCAGAAAAAACATCTTTCTTGAACATTTTTCCTTGTTCTACCTCACTATTTTATGAGCGAGATGCAAGCATTCGCCAAGGGGCGGTTTACGTTGCCCCGCTTATTGCAGGTCGTGAAGAACGCCAGGGAGAGCACGATAGACCAAAGTGTGTCACTCTTCTGCAAGCAGAATGACATCACCCTCTTAAATACGGATTTCGCAAAATTTCACGTAGGGAGTAAAAAAGTCATAAAGGTTCAGCGAGGCGCGGAAATATGCTACCTAAAGTGCATGCAAGTGTACTCTGCTGCACTCGTTGCGAGTTGTGAGAATTCCTACAATCGTGAAGCGGATGGGCTCTTGTACGGCAACCGGGCGCTCGCGGAATTGGTGGTACCTTCCCTTTTGAGGGAGGTAGAACCTCGCTTCGTTCCCGCGACGCATGCATTCCAGTTTCTGTTCGTACAGAACGCGATGTATGTTTTCATATTAATGAGCGATTGTGGAATAACCTTGGATGAATACGTCTTCAACCAAAAGAACTGGTCAGATGGAATCGAGTTCTCAAGGAAAATGGAAGGTATCGTACTTCAGTGTTTGGTCGCGCTGCAGACGTACCAAAGATCTGTCAACTTCTGTCACGCTGACTTGCACAGAGCCAATGTCACTCTGAAGAACGTGGACGAAGACCGGGACTTCGTCGTCGTTTTATCCTCGGGTGCCAACAAAACTTTTCATCTGGACAAAGATATTCCTCAGATTTACTTCGTGGATTTTGAGGAGGCTACGGCTACCGCACATCTTGAAAACACCCCCCCTGGAACTTCGAGCGAGCATAACACATTTACTGTGTTCGGCACTACGAATAGCATGATTCACACACAAGACAACTGCTACGACATTTTTCGTCTCCTTACCACCATGGCGAATAATTCGCTCGGAAAAACGATGAGCCCTCCGTTTGTTGGTATAAATGGTTCTGAGTGTGTCATCTCCGCATATCTTGAGAGCCTCGTCGGGCGCGCCTGCTTCCCACCAAATTATCATAACAACTGGCACGCACTGATGTTATCAACAACCACGAACATTGCGAACAGGGACATCCCGAGTCACAACGCCAACCTGATGCGCTACCCCTTAACGCCCGATGGGATTCTATCGGAAGCCAACTGGGACTTATGGGGCCATGCTTCCCTTGCTCATGCTCTTCGCGAGACATACATGCAAAGAGTGTTCCTCATGAGGCAAACCAGAGTTCTTCAAATCGAGCCAATATCTTGGTCCAATTATCGGCAACTCAACACGGAGATGTTCGACGCGCTTAAAAAGTTTACTCACAAAATTGTGAAGCATAAGGTAAAGGCCTTTGAAAATCAACACATGGGGTTGCTCGACACCAAGACTATTAGACGAGCAACGTGGAGAACGTGCATAGTGACACAAAAGGCAATTTCACTGTTTTACACCTACGTGGATAGTTTGCAGAATGGTGCGTACAGCGCTTTGACGGACGTCGCAAAAATCATGGACATATTGTTCGCCCTCTTATTTCTGCTTCAAAGGGATGAATGTACACCAGAGTTACAGTGCTCTCCAGAAAGCATGCAGAAAATAAAAAATGTCTATGTCTCGAACAAAAACAGGCGTGTCCCAATCGAACTAGTAAGTTTAGAAGATGCCATGGGCACGTCACAAGAGGCATGGTGTAACATTATCACCGAAAAATCGGTCGAAAGGATGGTTTACATGCAGCCGGTGACGGAAGCGTTAGTGCGTAATTTTTTCTTCAAATAGATGTTTCAAATAACAATTTCGGATGAGTTTCTTGAAGATTTTGTTAGAGACTATATTCCTACACAGAGTACATTTCAGCGACTGTCCAGCGAAAGGCAACAAAATAGTCCCCTTCAGTTATGAACGCAGACGAAGACGATCTTTGCAAATTCATCCCTGAAGAAAAGGAACGTCCGGCAAGGAGACTTTTGTTGCTGAACATCGAACAAGTTGCGCAATTCTGGTTCTTATTGACTTACGAAATAACGCACGAACTCGACTACCTTTATAATAACACATGTCTCCCTTCCACACTCAGCCGCCACGAGTATATAACAGATATAGTTTTTGGTACATGAGTTATCAAGATGAGCACTGAACTATGTTTGCACGAACTTAAAGATGTAAGCCACAAATGCGTGGACATACAGCAAGAACAGAGGTACCTACCTCGAAAAGACTTGTTCACCTCATATATTCAAACGCTCATTAAAAAAAAACAGATTATGGATTACTTGACCAATGTTGCTTACAGGCCAAAGGGTGATGCCGTAATTGTCAGAGCATGTATTAAGGACCCAAACTTCACATGTGAATTACGCGACGAATTCAAAGTAGTTGTTAAATTTTTTGATAATGACACGGAAGAAAAAAACAGGACTAAACATGAGTATCCTAATAGGACTAAGGAGCAAGAAATATATTCCTGTAACGTGAGTAACTTTAAACATCCTTTTTTTACATTCCCGCTTGCGGCCGGCACCGCGTGCGTAGCGGACTTAAAAACTGACAAAGCAAAGCATTTGATGCGACATATTTTGTATCATTTTAATTTAAAACCCAGCCGTAGTGTACCGTTTACCGTTCTCGAAGATTGTGGAGCCATGACATTGAGTGACTACTTCAAAGATAAGTCTTTTCGAGGTATGTACCCAAATCACCACGCAGCAGTACTTCAGATGGTATTAGCTTTGAAGTATCTCGCTGAAAAGAAAATTGTGCACGGTGACATGCATTGGGACAATGTTTTATACCCATCCTACTCAGATTTGCAACATAACGACGACTGGGACTATGACTCGCAGCTTGAAATACTGATTAACGATACACAGTCGATAAAGACCTCTCGAGTTATCAAAATATTCGATTGGGACTTATCATGGGACTCGGACGGCTTGGGAGCTATGCGTAAAGACTTAATAGGTGCGAGAGATTTCTCAAATTTGGACGAAATTTACGATAAGGTTGGGTTTCTTCGCTCGTTACTTCAGCACGGTTATTTTGTGGAAGGAGTTCATGATGACAAAGAAATATTGGATATTTTCAAAGATACTGAGTACAAAACGGAAATATCCACGACTCTCGATAAAATGGATGATGAAAAAATGTTAAGACTAACCCATTTAGAGTTAGAGTTTATACTATCGTCAGATCCAACAGACCCATTACAACGGAATTTTAAAATAAAAAACATAAAAAAAAACGACGCCGAGAACACCTACATAGTAACGTTTGACACCGAAACCATTAATACATTGCTCTTTCACACATCACATGATGCTCGTCATAACCGGAATCAGATTGACTTACAGATTACATTTCAAGGAGGCGAAAACGGCTTCAGTATCAGTAGTGTAGACGGGCCGAAAAAGGTTAATACATTGTACCATTGCTTCTATTACGACTCTGGCTGGAAGGAGGGCACGTTCCACTTCACGAATCGAACCACGTTTAACCATGTTTATCCTCAAATATCCGATATGTCCAAAATCAAGACAATTCCAGAGGGTGCAAGTTGGAAAAAGTCAGCAGAATTCTATGTACTAAAGATTAACTCGGCAGTGGACATTGTTTACGAATATGCTCTCGAAAAGTTTCGCTAGTGCGCTTTGATTTCGATGGATCATACTACAGAGATTATGACTGTTGCACCCAACTACGAGTGTATGGCGGGTTTAATTCCTTTCATCATCGTTTTTCTACGAAACGGATCATGGATCGCTCTATCCGTCGTACTCAACGGCCTAGCCTTTCACTACACGCTCAACGAGAAATTGAAATGGTTCGATATCTTATGGAACGTCGCGTTTGCAACATTCGTTAATTTTGTCGCGCGAGACTTTATCGTGTCCGCTTTGACTATGACCGCATCCGTAGTATTTGTTTGTAACTCGCTATGGCCAGGTGTGGACAGGAACAAGATTCATGTCGTCGGTGTGCAACTTGTCTTGTGCCTCGCTTTGTTGCGATCAGGTCTCTAAGCTATTTACGCATAATCTCTAGGTTTTCTCTCAAAGAAGTGCGCTCGGTGTGCGCAGCGGGCTCTTGCTCGGTGACTACCCGCGCATGCTCTTCCGCTCGTTTCTTCTCGCGCTCTTCGCTCGCGTCCACATCTTCGTACGTTTCGGCAACTTTCTTACACGCACGATACGCGCAGTATCCCAGACAGACCATCATCCCGAAATGTTTAGTTTTTAGCAAAGAAATACACATATATTATAACTCATTATTTCTCATTCAATTTTTTCAAAACGAAACCTTCGCAAGGAAAGTTTTTTTTCACGAATCCTTCCAACGCGCCTATATATAAGTAAGTAGCGGAAACGTACATGTCTACATCCGCCCCCGAATCGGAATCCCCTGCCAAAAGAGCAATCGATCTGGCATACACCGACCGTCCTTACAGCGCCATCAAATTCGCGGACCTGTGCGAGCTGTTCGAAGCCGTCCGCGGCGTGAACCAATACAATAAAATTCCCACGCTGCTCGACGCCTGGCATAGGACGTTCTGCATCACCGAGGGGCCGCGAACCGGCGCGTTCGACCTGTACCGCCTGATCCTGCCCACGGTGGACAAGGAGCGCACCGCGTACAAGCTCAAGGAGAAGGCGCTTGCGCACTGCCTCGGCCTCGCACTGGGCCTGAAGCGCGGTCATTCGCCGGACTTCCTCAAGCTGGAGGGGTGGCGCAAGAGCGACAAGGGCAACTTCGCGCAGACGGTGTACGACGTGTGCAAGGGCCACCTCCCGCGCGACGTGCGCCGCGCCACCGTGGGCGACGTCAACGCCGCGCTGGACCGCCTGTCGGAACTCAAGAGCGTGAAAGAGAAGGTGCCCATCCTCAGATCCCTCATCGACAACATGGACGCCGGCCAGGTGCGCTGGCTCGTGGCTATCATCATCAAGGACCTCAAGCTGGGCGGGGCTGTACCTTCATCGTTCATAGTTTCAAGCCTTTGCTTTTCAAACGCCTTCCAAATATTGCTTTTCAAATGCCTCCCAAAAATGCACCGCTACAGGTGGGGTACGGCGAGATGCCCATCATGCGGCACTTCCACGCGGACGCGGAGAACCTGTACAATGTGTGCTGCGACCTGCGCCGCGTGTGCGAGACGCTGCACACCAAGGACGAGCGCTTCAAGAAGCATGACCCGCACCCGGGGCGGGGATGTACACCTGCTGAGTGCCTTTATTTAGTAATTACCCACACCAACTTTTAGGAAAAGTAAACAAAAATTAGGAAATGTCGCTACGACGGGGAGATGGAAACAAAACGTTCTTAGTTCAAAAAGGCCACGGTTCAAAAAGGCCAGGCCCGTCGAGCAGCGCGACCGGCGGCTGCCGGG
>Ga0115004_10003891_pt1 | contig 12058 bp, 11 predicted proteins | sample ArcticOcean_MG_C_10_FD_88737 | JGI IMG/M metagenome (GOLD analysis project Ga0115004, IMG submission 88737) | Marine microbial communities from western Arctic Ocean - ArcticOcean_MG_CB11_90 | ecosystem: Environmental > Aquatic > Marine > Oceanic | place: Arctic Ocean: Canada Basin | collected...
AACCAAGACGCTTGAGCTTTCATTACTTGATATGAGTGAGCGCGCGGCTAAATTAGCGGCTAAGTTAGCTTCCAAAGCTAATGATTTAGAAGCGCTGAAGCTTCAGCGTAAAACTCTAGAGACAGAGACAGAGACAGCATTAGGACAAGGAAAAAGTAGCTCTGAATCTATAATCCAAGGCGAAAATGTAGTGCTCAAAAAAGTTACCTTCGGTAATCACCGTCGCTCATAATGTGCCCTAGCAGGATGCTAAAATGCCTTTCACTCACCAACTATTGGCTGTTTTTATTGCCCTTATATGGGGCACTAATTTTGTTTTCATCGAGTTAGGATTAAACGACTTACCACCATTTTTATTTGCCACTTTGCGCTTTACCTTTGCTGCATTGCCGCTGATTTTTGTTTTACCTCGCCCTAATGTTCCATGGCGTTATTTAATAGCGTATGGATTTTTTATTGGGTTCGGACAATTTGGTTTACTGTTTTGGGTGATGGGCAGCCACATATCTCCAGGGCTGGCTTCTTTGGTCATTCAAGTACAAGCCGTTTTCACTATTTTGCTTGCCTTAGTATTATTTAAAGAAACTATTCGCTTACCCCAGGTGCTGGCACTTATTATCTCTTTTGCTGGCATTGTACTCATCGCCATACAGAGGAACTCTGACGCAACCCCTATCGGTTTGGCGGTGATCTTGATTGCTGCCTTAAGTTGGTCTGCTGGTAACCTAGTTGCAAAGAAATCTGGCAAGGTTAATATCATTGCCTTTTTAGCATGGTCTTCAATATTTGCCATACCCCCACTAGCCCTTATGTCTTATTACTACGAAGGGACAAGCCTCATTGTCCAGAGCCTAGGTTCTGCTCACTGGCAAGCGTGGGCCATTGTATTATGGCAAACCATCGGTAACACGCTCATTGGATACGGTGCATGGAACTTATTATTACAACGCTATGCTGCTGCGCTAGTGGTGCCCTGGGCATTACTGGTACCTGTGTTTGGTATGGCAGCTGCTAATATTTTCCTTGGCGAGAGTATGCCATGGTGGAAGTGGGTTGCTGCTGCGTTGATCATTGCCGGACTAGTGCTAAACTTACGCGCAACTCAAGCACCCTCTGCTCCCATAAAAGCAAGTTAGTAGCAACTAATAGAAATAATTAAACACTATAAAGCCGCCAAGGCCTGATGTACCCACACCAATACCAAGTTGCAGGTAACCTAAAAAACGCTCAATACGCTTATTAGAAAGGCTAAAGGGAAAGCTAATAGCGGCTGATAGAAGCGCCATGCCAGCGATAGAGCCTATACCAAACAGTAGCATGTAGCCCACGCCTAACCAAAAGTTTTGCGCCGTATTCACGGTTAATACCACTAACGCTGCAGAACCTGCCATTCCATGCATAATACCTATCATTAAAGTACGTACAGGGAAGGGCGTTTTATGCTTATGTTGGTGAGCACTTACATCGGAATGAGCAATTCCTGCGTGGTGCTTGTGTGCGTGGAGGTGACGTTTACCATGGTGTTGATGCACATGGAAGTGAACGCCATTACGGCTCATGCGCCAAAGTACATTTAGGCCCAAATACAACAGCATAAAACCTACTGCGCACTCCAGCACTGATGCCACATGATCAGGAATTAAGGTGTCTGCTAGCAAAGCTGCAGTGCCTATGACAAACAGTGTAATGGTATGCCCCAAGCCCCACACAGCTCCGTGACGCAGTGCAGCAGACGTGCCTTGCTTCTGGGTCACAATAGATGCAACAGCAGCCACGTGGTCAGCCTCTAAAGCGTGACGCAAACCAATCATAAAGCCCACTAACAGAGCACTTATTTCCACCTAACTTCCTTTATTTAACAGCAAATTTTGCTGCGTATTAATTCAACGCCTGCAGGCGATATATACTCATGTTTATACGTTGGTGATTCTGGGCGATCACTACTTCGCCACCCAATTGGCGTAACATCACCTGGGTTTTTTGGCCATAAAGGCAGCGCCTAAAAATAGTATAAGATTGCTTGTCCTTGGCCTTTATTTCCAATAGTGCAAACTCATAAAGATCTGGCAAACTAAATTCTAAACCTGACTCCGTGATCTTTAGGGATGTTTTAACTGCAGTAAGCCTTAGGCTCAGTGCCGCTGGATCTGACAAATATACGCCAAATACAAATTCAAGCACGTAATCGTAGACCCGCTGCATAGGCGTCAAAATATTAAGCTTTAATAAACCGCTTAGCGCAGTAACCCGTTAGGCCACCTAAGGTAATCCAGAACACGCCATTAGCAATAGCTGTGGCGTAGATAAACTGAACTTGTAAACCTTCTAAAGTTGCAACAGCTTGCGTATCAGGGTGCATAAAGCCATGGACTTCTGGCTGTGGCGCACCTACAAGCCAAGGCGCAGCAATAAACACAATGGCCACCAACTTAGCAATACCTGGTAAAAACACTAAGCTGAAAATAGCCAATCCCGTAGCTACAACAGCCAAAACCCACCAAGATTGGCGACCTTCAAGGGCTGCAGCTTCCATGCTTGGAATTTCTGGAGACAGGCCTAATGCCGGAACAACAAAAAAGGTGACATAACCTGCCAAACCCCAAACAACACCCTTAAACCAAGAAATGTTTAATTGAGCTTTGTCTCGAGCCATGAACATGCAAGCTAATAGAATCATAGCAAATCCAAAGGACGACAACACATTAGATAACACTGTATAACCAATGCGCTCTAGGCCATCCTCAGGACTCCAAGCTGCTTCGCCATTGGCGTTAACATGGGAGTGAGAATGACCATCATTGAGGGCTGCCACCACTTCTGGTTCGGCAATTTCAAACACTTCGGCCGCATAGATAATAGGCGAGACATGTAGAGCTTGAACAGCACTCAACACTAAACCTGCGACCAAGGCAACACCTAGCGCAGTTAACACCATAGAACGAAACATAAGAATTACCTAAAAAAAGGAGTTAGCCCTTAGTGGCAAGGAAACGCAAAAGAGTGACGAGTATCGTGTGCTGCATTGTGTGCTACATCCATAGGTGCAAAACCAACACCCATCAATACAACCATACCTAAAATTGCAGCAGCAGCCATCTGTACGCTGTTAGGTGCTAATGCTCGGCTAGGTGCAGCAGTATTAACTGTAGAAGTAACTGTAGACGTAATCATGTATTTCTCCACGTGCTCACCCGCACGATTAAAACTAGTGTTAGAGGGTATAAACCCATAAGTTGTAGGCCGGTCTCCGGGCTCACAAGCAAGGCTTGTTTACCGTTGCGGGGGCAGCACAGTTCATATAGAGACTGTTTCCCGTTAAAGCTAAATTCGTGTAGCCACCTACGGGGCCTACTTTATGCCAAAACGATTATTTTTTGAAGCGTTAATACGAGAGGTTTCATTCAACACGCGACCCATAGCACCAAATTTAACTTAGACCCTGTATCTCAAAGTTGAATTAACAGTTAATTTTCGCTCAAACTTCATGCCAGGTACTCGAAATAACGTCTCCACCGATGGTATGATGTCAGGCTTAATTGCATACCTCTTTAATAGTGAGATTACCATGACTGCGTTTGGCACCCAATTTGTCCCTGAAATGGCATTAGCCACCTTTGACGGCCAGCAATGGAGCACTCCAAGTTTAGTGCCTAGCGATAGCATCTCATTACACCCTGGTGCTCACGTATTGCATTACGCTAGCACTTGTTTTGAAGGGCTAAAGGCGTTTAGTCACCCCGACGGTAGCCATCACATTTTCCGAATAGACCAAAATATTGAGCGTATGGCCCAAAGCAGTCGTTTACTATCTTTACCTGAAGTAGATGAAGCTATGCTAAAAACTATGATCTTAGATCTTGTTAGCCGCTATACTGGTGACATCCCAGCGCCTCCTGGCACCTTGTATTTACGTCCAACTCACATAGGCACAGAAGCTGCTATAGGCAAAGCTGCAGCGGCTTCTGCACCATCTATGTTATACGTTTTGGCATCCCCAGTAGGCGACTATTTTGCTGGAGGCGATACCACCTTAAGAGTATTAATAGACGAAGAAGGTATGCGTTGTGCACCGCACATGGGCATTGTTAAAAGTGGTGGTAACTACGCCAGCGCCCTACAGGTATTGAATAAAGCCCGTAAAGAGCACCAAGCAGACCAAGTGTTATTTTGCCCCCATGGCGACGTACAAGAAACTGCTGCCTCAAACTTCATCTTGATTGACGGCAACGAGCTAATCACTAAGGCACTAGATTCTTCATTCTTGCACGGCGTTACTCGGGCATCTGTATTGACATTAGCCACAGAAATGGGCTTAACCGTAAGCGAACGCAACCTATCTGTAGAAGAACTGTTAGAGCGTAGTGCTAACCCAGGCGCCGAAGCGGCTCTTTCTGGCACTGCTGCAGTGCTAACACCTGTGGGCACCTTAATTCACCACAGCAAAGACTACACCGTAGGCACTGGCAAGCCAGGCATAACCACACTTAAGCTACGCAAAGCCCTGAATGATATTCAGTTTGGTGTGGCTGAAGACCGCTTTGGCTGGTTAACTCGAGTTTAAGCTTTCATCCGCTCCGACTTTGGATCAAACAAACAGGCCGTATACAAAGTTGCAGGGCGCATTTCACCTAAGATTTCTATCTCAAAGGCTGCGCCCTCAACAATCATCTGCGTAGGTATAAAGCCTAACGCTACAGACTTTTCACTAAAGTGCGCATAACCGCCAGAGGTTACAAAACCCACTACTTCACCGTCTTTCCAAATGGGCTCGTCTGCCACTACATCCGCATCTAGTGCATCTACTATAAAACTCACTAGTCTACGTTTTCCAGTTTTTCCAGGCCTTGCAGCCTGTGCTAGCTCGGCCAGAGCTGCGGCCTTGCCAATATAGTCTGTGTCTTTGTGGTAATCCATAAATCGATCCATGCCCGTTTCCATGGGCGTGTAATCAGGTTTGTACTCTCGCATCCAAGACCCAAAAGACTTTTCTAAGCGCAAACTCATCATAGCCCGCATACCAAACGGCTTAAGATCAAATGCCACACCCGCATTAGCTAGAGTGTGGTACAAGCTTACCTGCTGTTCCGCTGGCACATATATTTCGTAACCTAAATCACCGGTATAGCTCACCCGCTGCACTATGGCGTCACACTGCCCCACCTCCATTTTCCGTACAGACAAAAATGGCATGGCACTGTGAGAAACATTGAACCTAGTACACGCTGCTAACAAATCACGAGCCTTGGGCCCTGCAATTTGAAAACCTATACGGCTCATGGAGATGTTTTTAAGGGTAACGTTTGCAGCTGGTAAGTATTGTTCAAACCAGCGCATGTGTAGATCTTGAGCACCGAACGAAGCAGTGAGTTGGTACTCATTTTCTGCGATATGAGAAATAGTGAAATCGCCCATGAGTTTTCCCGAAGGGCTAAGCATGGGGCTTAGGGTGATGCGACCAAGTTGTGGTAACTTACCTGCCATAACCCGATCTAGCCAATCACTAGCACATGCACCAGTAACAAGGTATTTACCAAAGTTATGTACCTCATTAATACCCACAGATGTGCGCACCGCGCGGCATTCATTGCCAATGGCATTAAATGCGTTGGAGCGCCTAAAACTTGGAATTTCTTCTAGAGGCTCGCCTTCAGGAGCAAAATAATTCACATGCTCCATCCCATAACCTTGCCCAAACACAGCTCTTTGTTGCTGCCATATTGTATAGGCTGGCGTAGTGTTAAGAGGCCTGCCTGCAGGGAGCTCTTCATTAGGGTAGGAGATACTAAAGCGTTTTTGATAGTTTTCTCGCACCTTGTTACGGGTATACGCTTTGGTGCAATAGTTGCCATAACGTGCCACATCCATAGCAAAAACATCTCGCGAAGGCTCTCCATGGATCATCCATTCAGCCAGGCTTAAGCCTACACCGCCGCCTTGGCTAAAGCCTGCCATCACAGCGCAGCAAGACCAATAGTTTTGTAGCCCAGGAACAGGGCCAACCAAGGGGTTACCGTCTGGCGCAAAGGTAAACGGCCCATTAACGATGGATTTAATGCCTGCCTTTTCTAAACAAGGGAAACGCTTAAAAGCAAACTCAAGGGCGTCACCAATGCGATCTAAGTTATTGTCTAGCAACTCATGACCAAAATCCAAACGGGTGCCATCTAAGGCCCACGGATCACAATCCTGTTCGTAAATGCCAATCACCAAGCCTTTACCTTCTTGGCGCAAGTAACTTTCCCCAGAAGGGTCCATGATGTGAGGCAGCTCTTCATCACGGGTAAAGACTTCTGGTAGGTCATCAGTGATCAAATATTGATGCTCCATGGGGTGGAGAGGTAGGAAAACCCCTGCCATTTCACCCAATTCACGGGCCCATAGGCCCCCTGCATTAACGACATGTTCGGCATGAATAATGCCGTTTTTAGTAGTCACGTCCCAACTGCCATCGGGGCGTTGTTTAAGGGAAGTTACTGGGTTTCTTAAATAGATCTCTGCGCCTTGTATTTGTGCCGCTTTAGCATAGGCATGAGTTGTACCCGATGGATCTAAGTGGCCATCCAATGGATCATATAAGCCACCTAAAATACCATCCGTATTTACAATAGGGCTCAGCTTTTTGATTTCTTCTGGGGTAATTATGTGTGTGTCTAAGCCCATATGTCGGTGTTTGGCCCTTGCCGCTTTAATAAAATCCATCCGTTCTGGGCTATCCGCCAGGGTAATGCCACCCACATGATGCAAGCCACAGGTTAAGCCACTAATCGCCTCAAGTTCTTTGTAGAGGTTAATGGTGTAGCCTTGTAATGCCGCCATATTGGGATCTGAATTAAGCGTATGAAAACCTCCTGCGGCATGCCATGTGGAACCAGAGGTAAGCTCTGAGCGCTCGATAAGGCACACATCTGGCCAGCCCAGTTTGGTGAGATGATAAAGTACGTAACAACCCACTACACCGCCACCAATCACTGCTACTTGAACATGAGATTTCATATTTTTTTGTTCCTGTACTTTTGTGTATTTTTATTTCTGTATTTTTATTTCTAAGCCGTGCTGCTAGGCCACTTCCTAGGCCACTATCCTAGACTAAGTGCCGGGAACTGCACCACCTTCACGGGTACGTCGTTCCACAAACTCGGCCAGCTCATCGTCTATGGCTGCATCTAATTTAGGCTCTTCATAATCCTCTAGCATTTGCTTCCAAATTTTATTCGCTCGTTGCGTGGCATCCATCGCGCCCGCATCACGCCAATTCTCAAAGTTAGACCAGTTAGATAACAACGGCGAATAAAACGCATCTTCATAACGCGACATAGTATGAGGTGAAGCAAAAAAGTGGCTGCCGGGGCCCACTGCAGCAATCGCATCCACTGCTAATGCGTCTGCGCTGGTATCCATGGGTTTCAAAAAGGCTTGTTGCATTTGGATCATTTCGGCATCTAAAATCACTTTTTCATAAGAGGTGCATAAACCACCTTCAATCCAACCTAAGCCATGTAAAACATAATTCACCTGACCCAACATGCATCCCCATAAAGACATTTGAGACTCATACGTGGCTTGGGCGTCTGGCGCATTGGAGGCGTTGGCGTTGGACGCACGCAAAGGAATGCCATACTTACGCGCCAACTGGCCAGACACAATGGTGGCCTGGCTGTATTCGGGGGTACCGAACGCAGGCGAGCCCGATTTCATATCCACGTTAGAAGTAAAACTGCCGTACATGGCCGGTGCGCCTGGGTTAACGCATTGGTGAAATGCCAAACCTGCCAAACATTCTGCATTTTGCTGAACCAAGGCGCCAGCCATAGTGATTGGTGCCATGGCACCTGCAAGAGTGAATGGGGTATAGATAACAGGTTGATTATTTTCGGCCATAACAATGGCGCCTTCCAATAACGCACCATCATAAATGAGTGGCGAATTGGAATTCACTATGGTGTGTATAGAAGGCTCTTTCAGCAAAGTAGCATGGTCTATGCCACGGCCAATACGCACGATATCCATGGCGTCTTGCATGCGCTGCCTGCCCAGAGCATATCCACCTACAGGCTTGGTAGTGAGGCGTGCTATGGCTGCACCTGCCACAAGGTGGCGAGTATTTACATTAACATCACACGGTTCAACTGGAAAACCCGCCTGTAGTTGAACACTGTTAAGGCTTTCACCTAAGCGCAATAAATTACAAAAATCATCATAATTACCTGAAATGCGCCCACGATCTAAATCAGACACGTTAGGGGTACTAGCCACCATAGCAAAGGCTATTGAATTGCCTCCCATGGCAATATGTCGGTCTGGACGACGGCCATGTAGTATAAATTCACTAGGCGTGGTGGAGATCGCTTGCATGATCCAATCTGGATCAAACCTAACCCGCAGCCCATTGTCATCAATCATCGCACCTGCGCGACGCAAAATATCCACCGCCTTCGGCGACTGAAAATCCATACCAGTTTCACATAACAGTTTTAATGATGCCTGGTGAATATCTTCTAATTGATCTTCACTTATTAACTGCATGGGCGCGTATGGATTACGCATTTGCTGTGAGGGGGCTTGATTGGTGCCGCCACTAGACCTTGTTAATTTACTACGATTAGCGCGAGAACGTCTCATTGGCATACCTATTAACTTGCCTTAAAAAGCCATCATAGGTTATTGTTTACCCCCTGAATAATTAATATTTTGTAGCCTAACCATGAAATTATTTTATATATGCTGCGCTTACAACTAAGTCATTATCGAGTTGTGCAGGCTGTACGTATTCATGGCACCGTATCTGCCGCTGCCCAAGCTTTAGGCTTAACACAGCCTGCGTTAAGCCACCAAATAGCAGAGGCAGAAAGGCGCTTAAGTACTAAATTATTTGCCCGCGTAGGTAGGCGCTTAAGGCTAACATCTGCTGGGGAGTTACTTGCCACGAGCGCTGACACCATTCTTATGGAGGCAGGCTTAGCTGAATCCACCCTTATGGGTAAAGCAGATACAGAACCAGGAGAGATTATTCGTATTGGTACTTTTGCCTACAACAGCTATCGCTGGCTGCCTTTGTTTTTAAAGCATTTGCAGCACCAATGGCCAAACTTATATTTTGAATTCATCACTGACACCAGCAAGGTGCCTATGCGCAGCCTATTAGATGGGGATGTAGATATTGCCATTAGTGCAGGTAGTATTACCTCCAGCCGTGCCCACACATACCGGTTGTTTGATGATGAACTACTGGCTATCTGCGCGCTAGACAGCCCCACACCCACCTGTGGCTATATGCTTGCAGCAGACTTTTTAGATGACCCTTTCATCACCTATTCAACCATTTATGAAACAGGGTTCGAAGAAGAGCTGCTGTGGCGTCCAGCAGGCCGAAGACCACTTAATTATTTACGCTCAGGTAATACCGAAGCAGTGATAGAGATGGTGAAGGCTGGCTTTGGTCGCTCCATTTTAAGCCGCTGGGCAGTGCAACCTTACTTAGATGACCAAACGTTAGTGGCATTACCTGTCACCGCACAAGGCATGCCGGTGCACTGGAGTGCATTAGTTCGCAAAAGACATCAGAGCGTTGAGTTACTCAATGAAGTGTCTGAACAGCTACAAAGGTGGTGTACACTCAACTTTAAGCATCAAAATACTCTTTTAAACCATTCAGACACTGCTTAAAAGGCAGTCTTTATTTATTGAGTTGCTTTTCAATACTCAAAGCCAAGGCTACCTTCCCTTCGGCACTGTAGCCTTGGCTGCGGGTCTCGATCTGAGGTAACTCGTACAGGTAGTTAACCATCATACCAGCAGATTGCTTCATGCCATTTTCTGATGCATCAGCCATCCAGTTCAATCGCTCTATCTGAGCACCATTACTAAGGTGGAAGTGGGCTACTGGGTCGCGAGCATAGTTTTGATTGCGGCTTTGCTTCTCTTTGCTAAGGTAATGGGCTGCCATTTTTTGAAGGTGCTCAGGCGACCTTGACGCTACCCCCTCATCCAACAAAGAAGATTCTTGCGCAGGCTCTATGCTTTCTAACCAACGGCAAAATCCTGGAATGGGAGAAAGAGTTGCAAACTGTGTAAGCTGTGGAAATTCCTGCTGCAGCGTTTTAACGACTTGCTTGATTAGAAAATTACCAAAACTGATGCCCGCAAGACCCTTTTGGGCATTGGAGATAGAATAAAATATGGCCGTATCAGCTAGGCGAATATCTTCCAGCGGAGCAGATTCGTCTAGTAGTTCTTGAACATTGTTTGCCATGCCTTTAACCAGAGCAACTTCAACGAAGATCAATGGCTCTTCAGGCATATTAGGGTGAAAGAACGCGAAGCAACGGCGGTCTGAATCAAGGCGATTTTTAAGGTCATTCCAACCCTGTATAGCATGCACCGCCTCATAGGCAATCAGCTTCTCTAGCAGTTCAGCACTGGAGCGCCAGTTGATCTCTTCCATTTGCAGCAACCCAACATCAAACCAAGCGCTTAGCAGGCGTTTTAAATCTGCCTCTAAGGGCACAAGCTTAGGATGTTCTCGGCGTAATCGTAACAATTCAGCACGCATATCCACCAAAAATTTAACGCCTTGAGGAAGCTCATTAAACTGCGTCAGTAACTTCATTCGTGGTGGCTCAAGGGCATTACGAAGTTCCGCCTCTAGTACTACGCGCTGGCCAGCCTCAGCTGCCAACCAAGATTCTATGGCCTGTGTTAGCCGAGCTTCATCTACAGAGTAAATATCCGCCATCAAAGACAGAAATCTAACCCGTCCTACGTCATTAAGCTCTAAGAAACGCCTACCAAGTTCTGCCGCTCGTGTTCTTGCAGCCACTTCTCCGCCATTATCTTTAAGGCAGGCATCCATCCAAGTTAGTAATACCTTTTCATCGGCTTCATTCAAATCTGGATCAAGAGATAGCTTTTCTAATAAGTCATGGTGCGGCGGCACATCGCGCCAAAACGGCACCCACCGTTTGATGGTCTTCTGAAATAACTGGTTGGCTAACTGCTGCATGTTGATCCCTCTCTAAAAGTTAGCCAAAGTCCATCTCTCGATTATTGGCACAAAATTTTTCTACATTTGCGCGGCCACTTTATCACTATTGAGCCCACACACATCAGCTTGACTTGTGGGTCGCGGATAATCCATTTTATGGCTTGTTTTAAACAGAAATTTTAAAGGGGATAGGAGCATGGGTATAGCGGTTAATACACGCAGTGTGATTAATGTAACCATGAAAATAAAAACATGCAGAAGGCATCACACCAAAACGAGCAGTGAGTTGCGTATTTTGGTGTGCTATTTTTCTATAACGACTATAGCCTAATAATTAGTGGTTCTCGTCTATATCTCGTTGTACACGGCGGGTATGTCCACGCAGATCAGAAGTGAGCGCCGACAGTTCATTAATAAGCAAGTCAACTTTATCGAGTTTTTGTTCAAGCATTACCGTTTCGCTTAGGTCTGGTGTGCCAACCTCTGGTGGTGCGTCAGAGCCCGCAATTAACCATAAAACCGGCACATTTAAGATGCCTGCCAGTTCTATCAATCTATTGGCTCGGGGGCTTGAACGACTAGCCTCCCAGTTAGCAACAGTGACTTTTTTAATGCCCATTCGCAACGCTAGCTGTGCTTGTGTAAAGCCGCAAGCTTGACGGGAGTTAATAATACGAGTACTTAATGTAAGAGCTGATGTAGTAGGTTCGCTGTTAGGCATGGGATCTCATTTAGGTTGTAAGTGAGTCTTTACCATACTATATAGCCCCTTCAAAATCAAAAATGAAGCGCAGTACAAAGCATTGTTGTTAGCAAATTTCAGGACGGTAGCCAAAACTATCATCCCACATCACGGCGTATCTTGTGCATCGAGTGCGCACCCAAATAAACTCTAATGATTTCGCCAACTTCTGCAAACTTGCAAGCAACAGCTTTTCGAATGATTAGTTTTAACAGACTCTTTACACGATTTCCTACAGACTTACAGCCTCTTAAGCCTCAATTTAGGACAGGCAGATTTCAGGTTAATTGTCGACTTAAGCTCTCCAGTCCGCGCAGTAGCATTTGGCTCGATTC
>Ga0115004_10003913_pt1 | contig 12023 bp, 11 predicted proteins | sample ArcticOcean_MG_C_10_FD_88737 | JGI IMG/M metagenome (GOLD analysis project Ga0115004, IMG submission 88737) | Marine microbial communities from western Arctic Ocean - ArcticOcean_MG_CB11_90 | ecosystem: Environmental > Aquatic > Marine > Oceanic | place: Arctic Ocean: Canada Basin | collected...
GACCTATCGTAATGCCAGGCTCTAGCAACTTTATAATTACGCCAATAGCGCCACACAATTTAAATGTACGACCACTCGTTATTAGTGATGAATACAAGGTAAAAGTGAAGGTTGAAGGTAGGGCAAGTCAGTTTTTGGTAGCCCTAGATTCTCGAATACAAACTATAGATGCTGGCATAGAATTAACCATTAAAAAAGAAGCATTTAAAATAAATATGATTGAGACAGAAACTCAAGATTTTGCCAGTACATTACGCAATAAATTACTCTGGGGTTTAGACAAAAGAAATTAGTTTTATAAACACAAGTAAAACACTATATTTGCAGACTTTTAGAGGAATTTATGACTAAGAAGTACTTCTTTTTAATTTTCACTTTATTCTTATTTAGAATAGGGTATGCCCAAAAAAACGAATTTGGTTTTTTTGTCGGTAGCTCTGGTTATTATGGAGATGTAGGTTATGAGAAAGCCGAAAAAACACTCCTTCACCAATCTCCTGCCATTGGGTTCATGTACAAACGAAATGCCCATGATTTCCTAAGTTTTAGAACGAGTATTCTGGCAGGGAAAATTAAAGCGAGCGACAAATGGGCTTCGAACCCAAATACAATAGCAAGAAATTTAAGTTTTGAATCGTCTATAATTGACCTTAACATTGGTTTCGAATTCAACTTTTTTAAATTTAGTACCCGCAGAAGAAAAACGACGTATACTCCTTATTTATTTGCAGGGATTTCGGGAGTTCTATTTAACCCAAAGGTTATGGGGACTCAAATAGAACTTCAACCACTAGGAACTGAAGGACAAGGAACTAACCTTCCGAATACAAGTAACAAATACAATCGTATAGCACTAGCTATACCTTTTGGCTTTGGTTATAAAATGAATGTGAGCAAAAAATGGTCTCTTGCTTTTGAATGGACTTGGAGATCGGCTCAAACAGATTACTTAGACGATGTAAGTACTGTTTATATAGATCCTAGTTTACTTAGTGAACAAACTGCACAGTGGAGCAACCCATCTGCTACAGAGATTACACATGGAAAAAGTAGAGGAAACAAAAACAACAACGATTGGTATAACTTCACAGGGATTACCTTCAGCTATAAAATTAGAAATAAACCCAATAAATGCCCTAAAGCATTACTACCCTAAATGAGCTTATTGTTAAAAAACATTAATACAGATAAGATTCCACAACATATAGCCGTTGTTATGGACGGAAATGGAAGGTGGGCTAAAAACAATGGTCTTCTTCGTGCTATAGGACACAAAAGCGGAGTTAAAGCCGTTAGGGAAGTAGTACAGGCATGTAACGATATTGGAGTTAAACATCTTACACTTTACACATTTTCTACTGAAAACTGGAACAGACCTAAAGTAGAAGTAAATGCCTTGATGGAATTGATGGTTGATTCTTTAACAAAAGAGCTGGCAGGCTTTATGAAGAATAACGTGAAAATACTAACCATTGGCGATACCGAAGACCTACCTAAAAGATGTAAACGTAAATTTGCAGATGTAGTAGCGATGACGGCAAATAATTCTGGATTAAATTTAATTTTCGCACTGAGTTATAGCTCTAGAAAAGAAATTACATCCGCAGTAAAAGCTATTGCAGAAGCGGTCTTAAAAAACGAAATTAGCCCAGAAGAAATTAATAGTGAATTAATAGACAAGCATTTATATACCTCTGCAATACCAGATCCTGAGTTACTTATTAGGACTAGTGGGGAACTAAGAATAAGCAATTTCTTGCTTTGGCAATTAGCTTATTCTGAATTATATTTTACTCCAGTATTATGGCCAGACTTTAAAAAAGATGACCTCTATGCTGCAGTAATCGATTATCAACAAAGAGAACGAAGATTTGGAAAGACTAGCGAACAGATCAAAAAATAACATGAAGAAACTATTTTTTATCCCTTTATTATTCCTTTTTATTACACCCGTAACGGCACAAATAAACTTGGGGAATACCATAGAAAACGTGTCTTATGAAAGACCTGTAGAATATGAAGTAGCTGGTATTACCATTCAAGGAATTACCAATCTAGATAAAAATGCAATTATCACTTTATCTGGCTTAACAGTAGGTGATAAAATTATGATTCCAGGTGAGGAAATCTCTAAAGCGATCACCAAATTGTGGGCACAAAATTTATTTGCAGACATTCAAATTGAAGCTAGTAAAATTCTAGGAAACAATATATTCCTTGATATTAGACTTCAAGAACTTCCTCGATTATCTAAGTTTGGATTTAAAGGCGCTTCGAAATCTGAAGTTGATAAGATTAGAGAAAAGGTTGAGCTCGTAAGAGGTAAAATTGTTAACGACAACCTAATAAACAATACCAAGCATATTGTTACAGAATATTTTACCGACAAAGGATTTCTAAACACTCAGGTAACTATTAACCAAATGGTTGATACAGTCGTGGCAGCAAGTGTAATTCTTGAAGTTGACATTAACAAGGGAGAGAAAATAAAAATTAGTGAAATTAATTTCTCGGGGGTAACAAAATTTAAAACCAAAAAGTTAAAACGTCAGTTAAAGGAAACAAAAGAAAAAATGTTTTTTAGAATTTTTAAAACTTCTAAATTCCTAGACGAAGCATACCAAACCGACTTGCAGAGTATTATAGCTCTATACAATGAAAAAGGGTATAGAGATGCGCGAATTGTGAAAGAAGAAATTGTAAATGTTTCTGATAAATTAATCGGTATAAATTTAACGATTGAAGAAGGTTTACAATATCACTTTAGAAATATTTCATGGTTGGGGAATACAAAATACAATTCCGAATACTTAAATCAAATGTTAGGAATTAAAGCAGGAGATATATACGACCAAAAAATGATGAGTGAGCGTTTGCAAATGAGCATGTCTGGAACAGACATCAGCTCATTATATATGGACGACGGTTATTTGTTTTTTAATATCGATCCAATAGAAATTCTTGCTGAAGAAGATTCTATAGATTTTGAAATTAGAATTTACGAAGGCAAACAAGCAACCATAAATAGAGTTACAGTTACGGGAAACACCAAAACTAACGAGCACGTAATAATGCGTGAGATTAGAACTAAACCAGGTGAATTATTCAGAAGGTCCGATGTTATTCGTTCGCAAGAAGAACTCAACAGGCTTAATTATTTTAATCCACAAACTTTAGGAGTTACGCCTAAACCAGATCCTCAAACAGGAAATGTAGATATTGAATATGCAGTAGAGGAAAAACCATCTGACCAGATTGAATTACAAGGTGGTTGGGGTGCTGGGAGAGTTGTAGGTACATTCGGATTAACCTTCAATAATTTCTCGCTTAAAAACATATTAAACAAAAAAGGCTGGGCTCCACTACCTTCAGGAGATGGTCAGAAGATATCTCTAAGAGCAAGCTCTAATGGTTCGTACTTCCAAAACTATTCTTTTTCTTTTACAGAGCCTTGGTTAGGTGGAAACAAACCAAATTCTTTAAGTTTTACGGTTTACCACTCAATTCAAAATTACAGTACCGATGCTCTTGAAAATAGAATGGATATAACAGGAGTAACTTTAGGTTTGGGTAAAAGATTGCGTTGGCCAGATGATTATTTCTCAACAAGTCAATCAATCAGTTTTCAACAATATAAATTGTCCAACAGACAATTAGTACCCGGATTTAGTAACGGTATTTCTAAAAACATCACTTATAGATCGGTGCTTTCTAGAAGTTCAGTTTTCGATCCTATATTCCCAAAAGCAGGTTCGCAATTTACTTTAACCGGACACTTTACTCCGCCATACTCACTCTTTAACAACAAAGACTATAGTACAATGGACTTAAAGGAAAAGTACGAATGGTTAGAGTATTTTAAAGTTAAAATTAGCAGTACTTGGTACGCAAATCCATTCGCCAACTTAGTGGTAAAAGCACATAGTGAGTTTGGTGTTTTAAAAAGCTACAACAACGAAGTCGGCTTACCTCCATTTGAGCGTTTCTATATTGGTGGAGACGGACTTTCGGGATTCGCAATGGACGGAAGAGAAGTAATAGGATTAAGAGGATACGCAAATCAGGCAGTTTCTCAACACCTTTCAGGTGGAGGGAGTATTTACAGTAAGTATTATTTAGAAATGCGCTATCCTTTATCGTTAAATCCTAGCTCTACAATATACGCTACCGCATTTGCTGAAGCTGGTAATGCCTGGGCTTCATTCCAAGATTTCAATCCATTTGAAGTGAAGAGATCTTTAGGGGTTGGTATTCGTATTTTTATGCCGATGTTTGGTTTGTTAGGAGTTGATTTCGGACATGGTTACGACCAACTAGAAGGATCGACAGAAAAGAGTGGATGGCAAACGCATTTCTCTATTGGACAACAATTTTAATTTCTATAAATTAGCTGTATGAAAAGGATATTATTAGTACTCAGTTTTCTTCTTGTAACTGGCTCTACTTGGGCACAGAAGTTTGCTTACGTAGATTCGCAATATATTTTGGAACACATTCCTGAATACAAACAAGCGCAACAACAACTCGACGATTTATCGTACGACTGGCAAGAAGATATAGAAAAAGCGTACCAAGAAATAGATCAGTTATACCGCGCTTATCAAACAGACAAAGTACTACTAACCGATAAAATGCGTCAGACCAGAGAAGACGAAATTATCCAAAAAGAAAAAGACGCTAAGGAATTACAACAACAGCGTTTTGGTACCGAGGGAGACTTGTTTAAAAAGCAAGAAGAACTTATTAGACCGATACAAAATCAAATTTACAACGCTATTCAAGAATTTGCTAAAGAAGGTCGTTATGGAGTAATATTCGATAAATCGAGTGATTTATTGATGCTTTACGCTGATGACAATCTAGACAAGAGTGAAAAAATATTGGATAAACTTGGTTACGACTATTAATCTCAACAAACGAAAAATGAAAAAAATCTCAGCTATTGCATTGGTACTATTTACCTGTCTTTCAAGTTCTCTTTTTGCACAAGATAAATTCGGGCATATCCACTCGGAACAACTCCTAATGGTAATGCCAGAAACTGCTGATGCGGACAAGGCTATTCAAGAGTACAATCAATTATTAGAGTCTCAAGTACAGGCTATGTACGGTGAATACCAAACTAAAGCTGGTGAATTTCAAGCTAACGAAGCTTTAATGACTGAAATCGTTAAAGAGGCAAAAATTAAAGAAATTCAAGATCTTGAAATGCGTATTCAACAATTTCAACAATCTAGTCAAGAGAGTATTCAACAAAAAAGAAATGAAGTTTTAGCTCCATTACTTGAGAAAGCTCAAAATGCGATTAACGAAGTGGCGCAAGAAAACAACTATACTTATATTTTCGATATCAGTTTAGGTTCAATTGTACTTGGAAAAGAATCGCACGACGTTATGCCTTTAGTGAAAGCTAAATTAGGTATCCAATAATAACAACTACTTAAATGAAACATCCCTTCGGGGATGTTTTTTTTGCATGAAAAAGACGAATCCCATAGGAATATTTGACTCTGGAATAGGAGGACTTACTGTTGCACATCAAATAACTAAATTGATGCCCAATGAACGTATTGTCTATTTTGGAGATACACAACATCTACCTTATGGAGACAAGTCAGCAGAAGCCATAAAAGTGTATAGTAAAAACATTACTAAGTTCTTAATAGAGCAAGAATGTAAAATGGTGGTTATAGCTTGTAACACTGCTTCTGCTTTAGCGTATAAAGAAGTTAAAGAGTGCTGCAAAAACCTAGCTATACCATTAAACGTAATTGACCCCGTTGTTAACTATACATGCACGAGTAACACGAAAAAAGTAGGGATTATAGGCACTAAAAACACTGTGACCTCTAATGTATATGCCTTAAAAATTAAAGAGCTCAATAAGGGGATAAATGCTACTTCTTTAGCTACTCCGTTATTAGTCCCAATGATAGAAGAAGGTTTTTATAAAAACAAAATATCAAGTTCTATTATTGCGAACTATCTAGACAATAACAGACTTAATAATATAGATCACTTGATCCTTGGTTGTACGCACTACCCTCTCATAGAAGATGAGATACGCCAATACTATGGTGGACTTGTAACAATTATAAACTCGGCTAAAATTGTTTCTCAATTCGTAAAGAAGACCTTACTAGAATTTAATTTATTATCTACTGAATTATCAGAAAATCCCCATCAGTTTTTTGTATCAGACTACACTGTCTCGTTCGAACAAAGTGCTCAGTATTTTTTTGGAGAACGAATAAATCTTGTAGAAGTTAAGCTTTAAAAAGCTACTCTAACAAATTCATCAAGGCATCCATATTAGGGCTTAATATAATTTCTATTCTTCTATTCATCGCTCTGTTTTCTGGGCTGTTATTTTCTACAAGAGGACTAAAGGGACCTTTTCCAGCAGCAGTAATATTTAAAGCATTCAAGCCTTTATTATTAGTAAGTATTTTAACAATAGAAGTAGCTCTCATTACACTTAAATCCCAATTATCTTTTACCAAACCAGAACCTTTGTAGGGTATATTATCTGTGTGACCTTCTACCAAAATTTGCAAATCTACTTGGTTGGCAATAACTTTAGAAAGTTCTGTAATTGCATGCGCTCCATTTGCATTTACTCTCCAGCTTCCCGAAGCAAACAATAAACTATTTTCTAAGGATACATACAATTTACCGTTGCGTTGCTCAACAGTTAATCCTTCGCCTTTAAAACCTAAAAGAGCCTTAGCTACACTACTTTTTAAAGTTGATAAATGGGCGTCTTTCTGTTTCAATAAATTATTTAGACTTTCAACATCTTGTTCTCTGGATTTTATTGCCAATTCTCGCTCTTGCAAATCCACTTCCATTTGACCTAAACGCTCCATCAACTCTTTATTTTCTTTAGCTTGTTTTGCCATTGTAGTAGAGTTGTTTCGCATAAGGACTTCATAGGAACTATTTAGATCTTCGTATGCTCTATACTTACGTCTGAATTCTTTTCCAAGTAAAATAGTGTCGTTTTCTAAAGCACTAGAACGAAGCGATAAACGGAAAACGTTATCGTTCAATTCAGAATTAATTAATTCTAAATCATGATTCAAATAACTTAGAGAATCTTTAGCATTTGTAAGTTGATAAAAATCAGAATCCAAATTCTTAAATTTCTTTAAAGAAACACAAGATTGCATAGTTAAAACACAGATCATTAACGCTAAAATATTCTTTGGCTTCATCTTTGTAAAATTAGGTTTAAACACCGTACTAATTTAGTAGTTTTGCGGCAGAACTGACAACATCTTATGAAACGAAATTTATTTTTCTTTAGTTTACTTTTAAGCGCACTATCGTTTGCACAAAACCACAAACAATGTGGAGCTACTGAAATGCGAAATAAAGCAATATCCGAAAACCCTCATTTAGTAGAAAACAGACTAAAGTATCTAAACAACTGGACTCTATTATAGATATTCAGCAAAAAATGGAATCTGTAATTTATACGATCCCAGTTGTAATACACGTAATGCATACGGGTGGTTCGAGCAATATTTCTGATGCACAAATACACGATGCAATAGAAATAATAAACGAAGATTTCAACAAACTAAATTCCGACACTTCATCTGTAATAGATGCTTTTAAGGGTATTATAGCAAATGTAGGAGTAGAATTTAAGCTTGCTCAATTAGATCCAAATGGAAATTGCACCAAAGGGATTACGCGAACTTATACCAATTTAACAAACGATGCCGGAGAAAATGTTAAGGATCTTATTAAATGGGATCCAAGTAAATACCTAAATGTGTGGGTAGTTTCTAATATCGGTATTGGTGCTGGTGGTTACTCGTATTATCCTGGAGAAGCTCCAAATAACGATGCAAATGCAGGTGTAGTAGCTTTAGCATCACAATTTGGTAGCATTGGACAATCTAATGGGACTACCTCTGCTAACAGAACACTAACTCACGAAATTGGACATTATTTAAGTCTCAATCATACTTGGGGAGATTCTAATAATAATAATGAGCAGATAAACTGTAATGATGATGATGGTATTTCGGATACGCCAAATACAAAAGGCACCAATTCTGGATGTAATTTAGCACAAAACACTTGTGGTAGTTTAGATAATGTTCAGAACTATATGGATTATGCTTCTTGTCCTATAATGTTCACCGAGGGGCAAAAAACAGCACTCTTAGCAGCACTAAATTATGGATCCTCATGGCATAATGCTCCTAGAAATAATTTGTGGACTACTGAAAATCTAACAGAAACCGGTTTATTAAACAACTCTAATACCAACGAGTGTATAGCAATTGTAGCCTTTGAGACAGAGTCTGAATTAGCTTGTATAGGAGAAGAAGTTGAATGGGAAAATATTTCTTATAATTACGATACCGAAGCAACTTTTGAATGGGATTTTGAAGGTGGGACTCCCGATACATCTAACGATGAAAACCCTGTAATTACCTATAACGAATCTGGACTCTTTAATGTAAGCTTAACAGTAACGACTACTGGAGGCTCACAAACAAAAACTGTAAATAATGTTATTTATATAAATAATTCTGAAGATAAAATTATGGCTCCAACGGAGTTTACATTCCAATCAAATCAGTTTCCTATAAATCCAGATAACGAAGATGAAAATTGGTATATCGATGAGAATTCTCAAACCTATGGTTGGGATTGGAACTCGGCTTCTAGCACTTCAGAAGCAGGATCAATAAGAATTAGAAGTTCGGTATTTGGAGATGATAAACTCAAAAATTTATACTCGCCTATTTTCGACCTTACAAACGTTCCATCTCCTTGTTTTATGTATTACGACTATGCATATGCAAAAAAATCACCCAACAGTGATGATATTTTACGCGTAAGAGTTTCGGATGATTGTGGGACGAATTGGTTAACTAGAATTACTAAAGATTCGGATGACTTAGCGACTGTAAACGGTAATCTACTATTTACCTTTACACCAGATGCAGATGATTGGGAAACACAAAAAATTAATCTTACTCCTTGGGCAGGAAGAGATCAATTGCAGTTTTTAATTGAGTTTTCTGGAGAACAAGGAAACTATCTTTACTTAGACAATATTCGTTTTGCTGTACCTTCATTAGGAATAAATGAATTGTTAGAAGAAACTTTAAATTTAGAGGTTTATCCAAATCCAAATAAGGGAAATGCATCTGTTAGGTTCAATGTTTTAAGTTCTCAAATCATTCAACTAGAACTCGTAGATGTATTGGGAAATAAGATTCATACTATAATACAGAATTACAAAACTGGACAACACCAATTAGATTTGTCTGATTTTAAAGATGACCTGAATGCTGGTATGTACTTTTTAAATTGTACAATTGGAAGCTACAAGGAAACAATGAGAGTTGTAGTGTACTAGTTCGCACTCTAAAATAAAAAAGCCCCATTTTTCAATTTGAAAAATGGGGCTTTTTTTGTGAACTGAATACGATATTCAGAGTAACTAGTTAATCGATAGCAATCAAAATAGGACAATGGTCTGAGTGTTTAGCATCAGATAGAATAGCAGCTCTTGTAAGTCGAGGTAAAAGCGATTCACTAATCATGTGATAATCTATCCTCCATCCCTTATTTCGCTCTCTTGAAGCAGCTCTATAAGACCACCAAGAATAATGATGAGGGTCTTTATTTAGATGACGGAAACTATCTACAAAACCACTTTCTAAAAAAGCACTTACCCAAGCGCGTTCTTCGGGTAAAAACCCAGAAGATTTTTTATTGGAAATCGGATTGTGAATATCAATTGCTTCGTGACAAATATTATAATCTCCCGAAATAATCAAATTCGGAATTTCCTTTTTCAATTCATTAATATACACTTGAAAATCAGCTAAGAAATCCATTTTATAGTCTTGTCTTACGCCACCTGTAGTTCCAGAAGGGAAGTATGCCGAGATAACAGAATAGTCTTTAAAATCGGCTCGTATAACACGTCCTTCAAAATCGTATTTCTCTATTCCACAACCGTACTCAACATGTAAAGGTTTTTCTTTACACAATAAAGCCACGCCACTGTAGCCTTTCTTTTGAGCAGAAAACCAATAATGATGGTAACCCAATTCTTCGAAAATGCTAAGGTCCAATTGATCTGGATGTGCTTTGGTTTCTTGCAAACCAATTACATCGGCATTAGTAGCCTTAGCCCATTCTGCCCAACCTTTTTTTAAAGCTGCACGAATTCCGTTTACGTTGTACGATATTATTGTTGGCATGGTGAGGTATATTTTGAAGCTGAAAGATAGAATAATTAATAAAATTATATGTTTTAAACATTTTCAAAATTCTCATATTTTCAAATCATTCATTTTAATCCCTATCTTTAGTTTCATAAAATAATATATACATGATCCTAAACAATATATTAAATCTGTTTTTCCCTAAACTTTGTGGGGCATGCTCTAAACCAATTATTAATTGTGAGGATGAATTATGTTTGAACTGTGAGATACATTTAGTTTATGAATCCAATCCAAACACCACCAAAATCATCAAGGATCTACGAGGGAGAGTGGAAATTGACAAAGGTGTTTTCTTTATCGATTTCACAAAGAAAGAAGGCGTTCAACAAGTGCTACACTCTATTAAATACCAAAATCAAAAAAAGTTAGCTATTTACTTAGCAGAAGAATTAGCTAAGAAATTAGGAGCAGAATTTTTCGAAACAATAGATGTATTAATTCCGGTTCCCTTACATCCAAAAAAGTTTAAAATAAGAGGATTTAATCAAGCTGATTTAATTGCCACCGGAATTCATAATTGTTTTAAAATTCCGATAGATACGCAATCATTACAAAGAAAAGTATTTACAGAAAGTCAGACTAAAAAAAACAGGTTAGAACGGTGGAAGAATGTACAAAATGCGTTTTATCTATCAGATAAAAACGCCTTAAACAAAAAACACATCCTCTTATTAGACGATGTGTTTACTACAGGAGCTACCCTGGAAGCTTGTATAAAATCACTCCAAAAAGAAGTGGATTGTAAGTGTTCTATTTTAACTCTTGCTAGAGCGTAATGCTTGATTTGAAAATTTGACGATGTGAGAATTTGAAAATTAATGGAATATTGCACCAATCAAAAAATAAAATTGTGCATCGATGTGTAAGTACTTCTTATGAAAACTCATTCAGATTAACTACTCCCACTCGCTTTACAATTAATGATTAGGCTCTGATCATCATCAAATTGTCAAATTATTTCCCAATAACCATTTCCGGAATAGTCCCTTCTATTAATAGACTCCCTTCGGTAGCAGCTTGAATTTCTTCTACACTCACACCAGGTGCTCTTTCTAAAAGTTTAAATCCACCTTGTGGCATTACTTCTAAAACGGCAAGATTTGTTACAACCTTTTTAACACAGCCAACTCCAGTTAAAGGCAATGAACATTGTGTAAGAATTTTCGATTCACCTTTTTTATTGGTGTGCATCATCGCTACAATAATATTCTCTGCAGAAGCAACTAAATCCATAGCACCGCCCATACCTTTCACCATTTTACCAGGAATTTTCCAGTTGGCAATATCACCGTTTTCAGAAACTTCCATTGCACCTAAAACGGTTAACTGTACATGTTGTCCACGAATCATTGCAAAACTAGTAGCAGAGTCGAAATAAACGGCTCCATCTAGAGCTGTAATTGTTTGCTTACCAGCATTAATCAAATCGGCATCTTCATCTCCTTCAATTGGAAATGGACCCATACCTAAAATACCATTTTCAGATTGGAATTCTACAGAAATCCCTTTGGGGATATAATTCGCTACCAAAGTAGGGATTCCAATTCCTAGGTTTACATAGGTATTATCTTGCAACTCCTGAGCTATACGTTTTGCTATTCCGACTTTATCTAACATAATCAATTTGATGATTTGATGATTTGATAATTTGAAGATTAATGGTTCTTCGATGAAGAAATAATCTTAGAAATTACTCGAATCATTGATTCTAAATCTTTTTCTAACTTTTCACTAGCCGGATAAGATTCCGACTTA
>Ga0115004_10003915_pt1 | contig 12018 bp, 15 predicted proteins | sample ArcticOcean_MG_C_10_FD_88737 | JGI IMG/M metagenome (GOLD analysis project Ga0115004, IMG submission 88737) | Marine microbial communities from western Arctic Ocean - ArcticOcean_MG_CB11_90 | ecosystem: Environmental > Aquatic > Marine > Oceanic | place: Arctic Ocean: Canada Basin | collected...
ATGTAGGATATTTCGAATGTAGTTCTAGGGCAAAGTCGATCTCACATTTACCATAAGGTATCACACTCTGATCATAGGTACCTTTCCTGCACTTCCTGTTGTCCCAGTTGGCCCAACATCTTCCCCAATCACCGGTCATCCTCAAGATGTACAGCGGAACAGTTGGTAATTTACCATTAAACAATCCCGTGTTCAAGTGTTTGAACCAGTAGTTGGCCTGTGCCAGTGTAGGTTTGAATCTTGTGACATTCTTGCGTCTAGTCAGAGTATTCTCTAACTTGATCCGTAATGCTTTCCTTCGACTGTATGTTTTTTTCTTTGTTTTTTTCATGGTTGACGAATTTACCAATTATGCTATACTATAATAATAATTATCTTAAAACACATGGACAATATGCACACAGATTTACCAAAAACTATTAACGAAGCACTTAAAATACTAGCATATAATGATTATTTCTGGTCAGATCCCCAAAAAGCCCATATCAAGCCCCACCCCAAGGATCAGGAGACTGTGAGATCACTGGCAGAGTCACAGTATGTGTGGACAGAGAAACAGGCCAGATTAGCACTCGTGATACTGAAAAGGTACCTGACCAAGTTCCAGGCACACAGCATGGACATCAAAAAATTATTAGACAACCCAATATACGAGGACGAGTTCAGAGTTATCAGCTTTGACAAGAGCATAGAGAAATTCCAAGATGACGATGAGCAGGAAAAGATCGAACTGAGATTCCCTTACAATAAAAAGATTATAACATTGATCAGATTGTTGAAAGACAAAAGAGGATTGCCGGGCGGGTATGCACTGTATGATGGCGAAGCAAAGAAATGGACTTTCCTACAGTCTGATGTCACAACATATTACCTGACCCTGATTGCGGTGAGATACGATTTCAAATTCATAGACGAGACACTGTTGGATGATTATGAAATGATCAAGAAAGAAATTGCAGGATATAAAAAACCCACAGCAAGACTTGTCGCTGGCGAAATAGTTGTAGACAACGCTTCAAGTTCCTTACAGGAGTATTGGGATAACGAATTGAAAAGCAAGCCATCTTTATTACAACTTGATGCTTTAAAGAATCTTAACATACAAACAAGTGGCATCAACATACAGGCAGAGACATCAGTAGGTCATAAGATAGCACACAATAACTACCACAAGCTGTGGATAGATTCAACAGCATTCAACAAGAAGGAAGTTGTGATGGGACTCATGGAACTGGATTGCTTTCCGTTGATCATGCCTGTGAGCGGAGAAATGGACACCGCGGATGAGGTCAAAGAGTTCTGGGAATGGATGAATGCATTCAAGTCACAAGGCATAGACATACTGACTCAGTGTTCGTGGGGTTTCGATGTTAAAGAACCTGTGTACATGAAGGATGTTGAAAACGAATATAACCAAAGACAAATGATGATCAACAACAACACATCCAGGGAGTTCTTTGAAAATCTGTTTGAACTACACCAGATGAGCAAACAGTTCAAGTTCTTCAACGAGGACACCAAAATTATGTTTGTCAGGAACAGGATACCGAGAGCACTTATCAAAAGTAAGATAAAACCAAAGGCCTCGTTGGTAACATTAGGTGGTGGATATTACTCAACCGGCACGGATAACCTGAAAAGACTTCTTGAGAATCTCCCAAAAAAGTTGTATTATAGTGATCACCAGCCGAGTAGTTGGGATTGGCATGATCACGTTATAGTGAAACTTTAAATATGAGCAGTTGTAAATTAGTAATAAAAGACGAAGTGAACGTCAAATTTGAAAACCTTTCCCTGGAATGGAGGAAGAGGCTATCCAATAAATTCAAATACGAGATACCGTATGCCAGACATCTCCCGGCAGTGAAGCTGGGCAGGTGGGACGGCAAGGTGTCATTCTTTGGTTTAGGTGGCACGACCTATCTCAACCTAGTTGACCAGATACTTCCCATACTGGAAGATGGCGGGGTGTATGTAGAGATGGAAGACCACAGAGAGCAACACAACTTTGAATTTAAAACAATAGACAAAGATTACCTATCGCACATCACATGGCCCATCAATCATCCAATGGCAGGACAGCCTGTCGAATTGAGAGATTATCAAGTAGAGACAATAAACAAATTTATAGAAAATCCCCAGAGCATACAGGAGATAGCCACAGGAGCAGGTAAGACGATCATCACTGCCGCATTGTGTCAACTTGTCGAACCATATGGACGTACCCTGACAATAGTGCCAAACAAAAGTCTAGTGACTCAAACAGAGGAAGACTTTATTACTTGTAATTTAGATGTTGGCGTGTACTTTGGAGATAGGAAAGAACTTGGAAGGTTCAACACCATCGCAACCTGGCAGTCACTGAACGTACTAGAAAAGAAAAGCAAAGACGAACATTCAGAAGCATTTGCAGAAGCGATAAAAGGAATCAACACAGTGATAATTGACGAGGTACACATGGCCAAAGCCGATGTGCTTAAAAGATTGTTGACTGGACCGTTTGCACATTGTGGCATACGTTGGGGACTTACAGGAACAGTACCCAAAGCAGATTACGAGTTCATGGGTTTGAAATGTAGCATAGGTGACGTCACTCACCGAATACAAGCAAGCGAACTGCAAGACAAAGGAGTACTCGCAAACTGTCATGTGAATGTCTTACAGACTCAAGACCATCCAATGTTCAAAACATACGCAGAAGAACTCAAATGGCTTACGACAGACAAAGTTAGGATGGCATGGGTTGCGAAAACTGTAAAGGATGTTTCAACATCAGGCAACACCTTGGTGCTTGTTGATAGGATATCAGCAGGGGAGATATTACAAGAACAACTAGAGGGTTCGGTGTTTGTTTCCGGCTCAACTAAAAACGTAGACAGGAAGGAACAATATGATGAAGTATCTACTGCAACAAATAAAATTATTATCGCCACATATGGAGTTGCCAGTGTTGGTATTAATATTCCTAGGATTTTTAATCTTGTCCTCATAGAGCCGGGCAAGTCGTTTGTCCGTGTGATACAGAGCATAGGAAGAGGAATCAGGAAGGCCGAGGACAAGGAGAACGTGCAGATATGGGATATTACCAGCAGTTGCAAGTTTGCGAAAAGACACTTAGGGGCAAGGAAAAAGTTTTACAAAGAGGCCAATTACCCGTATACTATAGAAAAGATAAATTATGAAAATCCTTACACTTGATGACCGTGCATACAGCATAGAGAAGATCCCTGAATGGGTTGATGAGAAATTAAGATTCGCAGTGTTGGACAACTCCGACTCTGACAATCCGGACTTCTTCTACATACCTTTGATATTCCTAGAGAGTTTTAACGCACCGGCGGCGGTTCTACAAATCGGCGAACACAGGATCAAGATGCCATTAGACTGGAAGATGCTGATAGGCGAACAAGGACAACCTGAGATGCATGTGTTACCTATAACAAGTTTAAACGACAGAGGTTTTGATGCATTCACATTTAACCCATTATCGAGTACCCTACCAAGATTTTATCCCATTGACGTTGTGGACATCTACACAGAAGTTAAATGGTATTTCCCAAAGATCAAGTCAGGACAGATGTTGGCGGTTCCGTTGACCAATGGGCCTAACCCTATCTGTGCTTATTTCGTAAAAGAGATTTCAAGACAATGTGAACAGGTTGATTATGGCAACGTCTGGTAGGAAATCAATCAAGATTGAAGCACCCGTTATGCTTATCGAAGGCACTCCTGTCTGGATGGACAAAGACTGGGTCGTTGACTTCTTTGACTGGTTAGGGAAAACAAAATTAAAAGTTTCAGGTATGAAACATATGCAAAACAAATTACAATTAACATTTACAACCCCTAAGGAATGTACAATGTTTGGATTAAAATATGCCAGCAGAAAAAAGTAAGAGAAAGTTTTTTGAACTGAGGAATGGCCTCAAGGCGGTCGACTTCAGGAACAAGGACTACTACGACAGGATTGACGACCACGAGAAGTCGTTGTACTCACCGTACATGCTGATGAGATATGCTTCCAGCGTGTCCTCAAACGATCCTTTCTATGTGGAACACTATGTTGAGATGGTGAACGAATGTGTAAACAAGCACTGTTTCACTTTAGGCAAACACAAGAAACTGCTATGGATGTTGACTGCTATGTGTGGTGCAGAGACACAGCAATTCCATCCATGGATTAAACCCATGAAACGTGTAGCAAACAAATCGTTAAAAAAATTAATGCAGATCTATCCTAATTGGAAAGAAACTGACCTAGAAGTATTAGATAAAATTATCACAGACAAAGAACTAGAGGAACTGATAGAAGCACATGGCATCGAATCTAAATAAGTGTACCTACTGCGACAAGACATTCGCAAAAGAAAGAACACTGCAAGTGCATCTGTGCGAACCAAAGAGAAGATATTTGCAAAGAGATGAGAAGTGGGTAGTGAACGCTTTTATGGTGTTCCAACGATTTTATGAAGTGCATCAACACAACAGCAAACCTAGGACGTATGAAGATTTTTGTAACAGTGCATACTATAATGCATTTGTTAAGTTTGGCCGATACATTATGTACATTAACCCTCTGTATCCAGAAAAATATATTGACTACGTATTACATTCAAAAATAAAATTAGATCATTGGTCAAGGGATGATCTGTACGAAGCATACCTGATAGAAGCTTTAAAGTCAGAACCTGTCGAGGCCGCACTACAGAGAAGTATAGCTACAATGATGGATTGGGCCACAGAACAGAATGCACAATGGCCTGACTACTTCCGATTAGTTAACACCAACAGGGCAGTACAACACATACAGCAAGGAAAGATAAGTCCTTGGTTGTTGCTAGGTTGCAGTGCAGGGAAAAGGATGTTAAAATCATTTAATGACGAACAATTACAAATGATAGAAAGATTTATAAACACAAGTTTCTGGCCAAGCAAGTTAAAGAGCTATCCAGCAGACCACATGTTAGTGCAGGACACAGCCAAGGAGGCAAAAATTGTCTAGGATAGATGTAGATGAGTCAGACGAATTAGATTTCGTTGACGGTGACAGTTGTGTTATAATAAGCAAAAGTGGGGAGATAAGAAAAATTTTAGTACCAAAGATGAACACAGCAATGATAAACAGTGCGGGATATAGAGCATTACTGGATGTGATAGATCTATTGCAACCTGGCTCAAAGGAAGAGTTTATCAAACACAATGAGAAAGATAAAGGGAGCATACACTAATGCCTGATGTAGACATAGATTTTTTTGACAGGGACGGGACATTAAAACTGTTCAAGCACACCCCGGCAACAATAATCAAAGGAGACAAGACAGAGAAGCACAAGACAGGAGTGTACTTCCATGCTGTACCAGAACATCCGGTCACTGGACATGCATCATTGGATTACAAGAAAGCAGAAGAAAGAGGATACTTCAAGATAGACTGCTTGAATGTGAATATATACAAAGAAGTAAAATCAGAACAAGAACTTGTGGAACTGATGATACAAGAGCCTGACTGGGATATGCTTAAGGATCCAAAAATAGTAGAAACCCTTTTCCACTTGAACGGTCATTTCAGCATAGTGTCTAAATTAGAACCAAATACCATTGAACAACTTGCGGCCGTACTTGCAATCATCAGACCAGCCAAAAGAGGACTGATGTACAAGGACTGGATAGACATAGTAAAAGAAGTGTGGACCAGGCCCACGGACGGATCTTATTTCTTTAAGAAATCACATGCTGTTGCTTACGCCCAAGCTATTGTGGTGCAGATGAATTTATTGGCACGTGCTAAATATAGCTTCAGTGCAAACCAAGACTAAAAAACTTCCTAATAAACGTAAGAAAAAAACTAATAAGATGCCTCTGAATGATTGTTCTTATCAGCCAAACAGTCTGTTGACTGTGTATTACAAAAAATATATTGAAAAAGCTAGAAGCTAGATAGGTCGTCTAACTAGTTGAATAGTTCTTCTCTTCACTCTCTTTTTTGATATATCAGAAAGTTTAACTGTTGGTCCATGTACTATTTCAACATCCTTACTGTTTAAAGTGACTAGTGTTGAACGGAAATATCGGAAATCTCCCTTGAGGAATATGTTGATTGGTAGTTTCCTGTTGGATTCGTGCCACCAAGTTTCGCCAGATTTCAAAAACTGCATCTTGTCCTGGGGCATCATTATTCTACCGTAATCGTAGAAGCTGATAACATTTACATCTTCATTCTGCACTATGCCTACAAATTCCATCTCGCCCTTTCGTATTAGGCTTAAAAATGGGAACTTGTCTCTTAACGTGTTAAAAATTTCATTCATAATCTATCTATAAATACTGTTAAATATGTATTATGCAAACAGTACAACGGTATTTAATAAACAACTTGGTAATCGCCTATATAAGTGGTTATCACGGAAGGAACTCAAAAGTGTACGATAGACGTTTAACACTACACAGGGGCGTATCAAATCCTATCACATTCACGTTTAAGAATGAGGATCAGAAAGAACAAGACATCACTGCAAAGACCTACGAATTAAATGTTGTTGACACCGAGAGCAAGAAATCAGTCATAACAAAGACATTGACAATATTAGATGATGGTTCCACAGTCAGTACAAAAGGTGATGCTAGTTGCACAATAACAGAGGGAGACCTACTGCCATTAGATGGCAAGTTTTATAACTTTGCAGTTCGTGAAGTCAAAGCAGATGGTAGCCGAGAAGTCACATACGCAGACACGGGATATTCAGCCGCTGGCACAATAGAATTACTAGATGGTGCATATCCGGAATTCACGTCAAGCACATCCATAACAAACTTCACAGTAACCGCGGACGCTAAGTCATTGGCAAAATTATCAAGTACTATTGACGCAAGACCCGGTATCAACAATAACAAAGCATTACATAGTATTGCAGTGTACACAAAAGATTTCACAGGAACAGTTAAAGTGCAAGGTACAATGGTATCAAGTCCAACAGCACCAACTGAGTGGTTTGATATTACCATGGACGGTGAGTCAGTTCCGGCAAACACATTTTCCAGTTCAACTGGTGTTACCACTTACAACTTCTACGGCGTCTACCATAACGTGAGATTCACGTGGGATAACGATCCTGATAATACCGGACTAGTTGACAAAATCCTATATAGACAGTAAAATATAGTTAATGAATATTATACAGAATACAATTCTGACTTCGTTACCTGCAGGTAGGAAGAAAACTCCTAGTGGATGGATAAGTTTCAATGCACCTTGTTGCATACACCAAGGAGAGTCGGTAGACAAGAAGAAGCGTGGAGGTATAATGGCCAGTGCCGACGGCACAATATCTTTCCACTGTTTCAACTGTGGCTTCAAGGCAAATTATATTATAGGCCGGAAGCTGAATCAAAAGATGAGAACATTTATGAGTTACATCGGCATAGCCGAAGATACAATAAGGAAAATGGCCATAGAGGCCATGCGTGAAGAGGAAGGTGATGTAAAGTATGAAAAGAAAAAGTTTGTTACTTTTAACAAAAGAGAACTACCAAAGAATGCACACAAGTTGGATGTATGGTTAGAGAAATATGTTGGTGAAGATCTCACTGAACCACAATGGAACAAGATAGACGGATTATTAAAATATTTAGAAAGCAGGGGCATAGGACCTGACTGGTATGACTTCATGTACTCTCCCGACAAGGGGTGGGACGTGTTCAAGAGATTGCTGATCCCTTTCTACTGGAGGGGGGACGTAGTGGGATTCACGGGTAGGATGTTTGAACAGTCTGACAAGGTCAAATACTACACAGACGTACAGCCAGGCTATGTGTTCAACATGGACGCACAGGACTGGGCGAGGAAGTTCGTGCTGGTAACAGAAGGTCCGTTTGATGCCATCACCGTTTCCGGTGTGAGCATTCTAGGGTCAGAGATAAATGACACACAGCGAGAGCTGATAGAAGGCCTGGGCAGACAGATAATTGTGGTACCGGACAGAGATGCTCCAGGACAGAAATTAGTGGACCAAGCGACAGAGTTCGGATGGGGCGTTGCTTTTCCCGAATGGAATAAAACGGTTGGAGATGTGGCCGATGCTGTGTTAAAATACGGTAGGCTGTTTACTATACAATCAATATTGAAAACAACAGAGACAAGCAAATTAAAAATAGATTTAAAGAGAAAAATGTATGGCTGATTACAACAACAACGAACCGCAACACCAGGCAAAGAACTATTCATTTGATGTACAGAAATTGTACATTGAGATGTTGTTGGCCGATGCTGAATCATTCGCGAGGGCACAGAACATATTCAAACCTGAAGCATTTGATCGTAAGTTACAACCTATCGCCAAGTTCGTCAAGGACTACATGGACGAATACAAGGTCATGCCAGAGGTTGAGCAGATCAACGCATCACACGAGATACAACTGAAGCAGGCCAAGGATCTAGATCCAGCACACTTCAACTGGTTGTTGGACGAATTTGAAACATTCGCCAGACACAAAGCACTGGAACAGGCAATACTCTCATCTGCAGATCTTCTAGAGAGAGGTGACTACGGCCCGGTGGAGGACATGGTCAAGGAAGCAGTCAGTGTAGGACTCACAAGAGATCTAGGTACAGATTACTTTGATGATCCAAAAGGCAGACTGCAGGCATTGAAAGACAACAACGGACAGATAAGCACAGGGTGGGCAAGCCTAGACAAGAAACTTTTTGGAGGATTCAACAGGGGAGAGCTGAACATCTTTGCAGGAGGATCAGGTGCAGGTAAGAGTTTGTTCTTGCAGAATCTCGCAGTCAACTGGGCAACAGCCGGGTTGAATGTTTGTTACATCTCTTTTGAGTTATCCGAGGCACTTACGGCCATGAGGTTGGATGCCATGATGACCAATATTCCTACTAGGTCGGTGATGAAGCAACTTGACGATGTCGAGATAAAAGTCAAGATGTTGAAAAAAAAATCAGGTAACTTACAGATCAAATATTTGCCAAGTGGTAGTAATGTACTAGACATAAGAACATATCTTAAAGAACTGGAACTTAAAAACAAAGTAAAAATAGATTGTATACTGGTTGACTACTTGGATCTAATGATGCCCAAGAGCAAAAGGATCTCGCCGGCAGACTTGTTCATCAAAGACAAATATGTGAGTGAGGAATTGAGAAATTTAGTTGTTGAAAAACACTGTGTACTAGCAACTGCATCACAGTTGAACAGGGCAAGTGTAGAAGAGATAGAATTTGATCACAGTCACATCTCAGGCGGACTATCCAAGATACAGACAGCAGATAACGTGATAGGTATATTCACAAGCAGAGCAATGAAAGAACGTGGAAGATATCAAATACAGTTTATGAAAACCAGATCAAGTTCTGGTGTTGGACAGAAAGTGGACCTAGAGTTTGACGTGGACAGTCTAAGGATCAGTAGCCTAGCCGAGGAAGAATCACAGAGCTACAACCAGCAGGGCAAGAACAAAATTTACGATTCATTGAAACAGACTTCCAAGGTGACTGCAGACACATCAGCCGATGCTAGGCCAGAAGTGCCAGACCCACGCAAGGGCGATTCACTGGGAGTCAAGGTCAAGGCCACAGTAGAGGGCGGCAAGCTGAGACAACTGCTGAACGAACTTCACTCAGACGAAGAACAGTAATCCCACATGAGTAAGGCTATAAAAACAGTCAAAAGCAAAAAACAGCTGAAGAGATTGTTGGAGAGCACTGGAGGCACAGGTAGAGAACTACTAGAGCAGTGGATATCACTTGATCCCATATATGTTGGAGAACGTACATCCGCCAACTACGAGCAGAGCATACACAAACACTTACTGGAATCGGTCAACGAAGTCACAGTTAACGGACACTGGTGCGAGTTTGGTGTAAGGGAAGGCCGTAGCCTCAAATGGCTCATTGACCAATATCCCGCACAGGTCATACATGCTTTTGACTCGTGGCAAGGATTACCGGAGGAGTGGAACCATGGTACAGGAACAGTTGCGGACATGAGTTGCAATCCACCTGTGGTACCCAATCACATACATTTACACGAGGGATGGTTCAAGGATACTGTACCTGCTTGGAAACAAGAACACAAAGGACCCATCGGTTTCCTACACATGGATGCCGACATATATTCCTCGACCAAAGAAGTGTTAACATCGCTGAACGAACAGATCGTTCCCGGGACAGTGATCACGTTCGACGAGTTCTGTAACTTTAGATTGTCTGGCAAGATGAGCAAATGGCAAGATCAGGAATTCCTAGCACTCGTCGAGTGGCTAGCTGAATTTAAACGGGAAGTCAAACCCTTGAATCGTAACTGGGCGTATCAAGCCAGTTGTGTTGTAATTAGATAATTTTTGTTCTACTAGGATTGTTTAATACTCGGATTGTGGAACACAGTCGCCCAAAATCTAAGATATCGCTTTGAAACTTGTTTCAGAGAACCGGATTTTATCTTTAAAGATAAAATTCTAGTGGGTGGAGATTTGATCATTTTTAATAGACTCTTTTCTTTAATCAAATTACTAATACTGCTGTTAAATTCAAACCCGTTCGCATGAAATTTTTCAATCCAATATGACTGTGAACGTTCATTAACATGATGGGTGCCACCGTAGCCGGGAGGGCACCATGTGAACACTACCCATTTACATGCCAAGAAAGTTTTGACATAATTGTCCGCTCCTAATTCATCTATGTGTTCGCTGGTTGCAACACTCCACCCTAAATCAAAAGTCTTGTCAAACTTACACACACCGTCCGTAACGAAATTATGTATAACTATGTCGTCGTGCACCTTTGTACACTCACTGTCTATTTCTATGCCAGTTGCAGTGTATCCATGTTGATCAGTGGCCCATGCACAATTCAATCCGTTGCCTGCACCTATATCCAACATGGTCTTACAATTATGCTCTCGCTTAAAATATTCCAATGTAAAGTCACACTTGTGACCTCTGTTGTTGTGTTCTAAAGAGTGATCTCTTATTGACATAAATCATTTTCCTTTACGAAGTTAAAAAGACAATCAGCCCACGCATGATGTCCTTGCTGGTTAGGATGTCCGTCGCTGGGCGATTTTGTCCAACCGTTCTTGGCACAGAACTCAAAGTGACTTTGTACGTAATCAACGTTGGGTACATGTACTCTGTGATCTGCAGATGATCTGTTGTTAAGTTGCATCAGTACATTTTCCTTCGCGTGATCCGACTGCTCGAAATTAAAATAATGTTTGCGATCTATCTGATCTTTCAACAATTTTAGATCGGGTCTCTGCTTGCCGTTTACTTCTGTTTCTGGTAGATCGTTTGTGAGTGCATGATAAAACACATATGGAATGTTGTGATATTTTAAAAAATACTGTAGTGATAATATGTTGGTGTAGAGTTTTACTGCACTGGCCAATTCTATATCAAAATCTTTATCTCTCATAAAGAAATCGTGGTGAGGTAACTGCCATGTTCCCCACTGGTAATCAAACTTGAGTAGTTCACCCTTGATCCCACCTTGTTTTTCTTTTGGTTTCGTTGCACTGCTGACATAGTCCCAACGGTACCCTGTGGTCCATCCTATACTAACGAAAGTGTCTTTCATCTTCTCTGGATTCTTGAAGAACCAGTGCATAGTCGTGTTGAGTATCCTGTCATTGCCCCGTCCACCCTTGGCCATGCTGATGGTAGGTTCGTCAATGTTTAATAATTTTCCTAATTGTTGGTGACAACTGCCATACACTTTTTTTGTGCTGAAACTACAACCGTTGCTCAAATGATATTTCATATGCTCTTACTCACATGTTCCCAACACTCTCCCGACTCAAACTCGTCTATGCTCCACTGGCAATGTGCGATCTTGTTTGTCCACCCCGACTTGTCTCCCCTGAAAGGATCTTCCACATCACTTATTGCTTTACTGCTCACATCATAAACCATGCTACCGGAGTTACAGGCTATGCTAGGCGTTCCGGTTAGTACTGCATCTATACCTGTGCCGGAGGTGTATGTGACCACACACCAACTTTCTTTGAGC
>Ga0115004_10003919_pt1 | contig 12010 bp, 14 predicted proteins | sample ArcticOcean_MG_C_10_FD_88737 | JGI IMG/M metagenome (GOLD analysis project Ga0115004, IMG submission 88737) | Marine microbial communities from western Arctic Ocean - ArcticOcean_MG_CB11_90 | ecosystem: Environmental > Aquatic > Marine > Oceanic | place: Arctic Ocean: Canada Basin | collected...
TATCGAAAGAAGGGATCGCTTTTATCATTCCTTCCCCTGATTGATCTGTTTTAGATCTTTTTACAAAAATTTTTACTCCTTCTCTAACAAACTCTACATCATCATTTTCTAGTGCTACTAGTTCTGACCTTCTAAAACCTCCCGCAAAACCTACTAAAATTAACGCCTTGTCTCTTACTTGTCTTATCTCTCTTATGTTAAGTTTACCTATAGTATTAATTATTTGTTTCAAATCATTGATTAATATAGGTTTTTTTGCTTTTTGATTGCTTCCTTTTATTCTCTTAATGCCTAATAAATTTTCTTTAACTATAGGATGCTTTGTATCTATGTAGAAACCTTTCAGTTTATGAATAACACTGATTGAGGCTATCCTTCTTTTTAAAGTGCTGAATTTAGAAGTTTGCGAAAGATGTGTTAAGTATAATGACAAGATTTTAGGATCAGCTGGCAAAGAACTAAAATTATTTTTTAAGCAAAAAGCAGAAAAATCTTTATAATCAGATTCATATGCTCTTAAAGTATTGGTTGATTTAGAATTTCTTAGATTTTTTAATGTCTCTAATTCTAAGCTTTTAAGGTCAGTTACAATCTCATTCATATTTATTTCCGATAACCATTAATTATCGGAAGTAATATAATAGATGATTTAATTTGTCAATAGTATAAAAAAATTTATGAAAAAATTTTTATTTGCTTCATTAATTATTTTAAATGGATGCTTCCCATCATTATTCTTGGCTCCGGGTTTTTACGCTGGGACTGCAGATGTAACTGTTAAATCAAAAGAAATATTGTCAGGGACTGAATGTAAATGGCGTTGTTACAAAAATAAAAAAAAGTGAAACTTGTTGGAACATCTTTTCAGATAATAACTTGGAACTATTTAAGACAAATCCCAAAAGGAACCATCAAAACATACTCTGAAGTAGCTAAAGCTATAGGTAAACCGTCTGCAATTCGAGCTGTGGCTAATGCAATAGCTAAAAACCCTTGCCCACCGAAGATTCCTTGCCATAGAGTGATAAGATCAGATGGTTCACTTGGTGGATACTCAGGTAAAGGTGGCATCAAGACAAAGAAAATGCTACTCAAAAAAGAGGGTATAATCGTCTAGTCTTGTTATTTAACGGGCGTTTTAGACAATTTAACCTGCTCTATCTGCAATAAAATTTAACTCACGGCCCGGTTGTGCTAAGAAGAAGACAATCCAAAAAAATAAGCTATCTAAGGCTGTTTAAACACTATATTCCAATACTGCACGGCTCTAGAAGTGGCTCTAGTATTAATTTCTAGAACCTCCAAATGCGTTGTTAACTAAGACATATTTGAGCACTTAATAGCTATATAAAACAACACTTTTAGCGTGTTTTAGTTTAAAAACTACAATATCCTTTAATTATTTTCTATAACCTGTCTTTTTTTGAATAGTATTTAGATTTTCTTGACTATTTTAAAAAAATATAAATATTAAAAAAGATTAATAAAAACAGTAATATAGAATAAATACTTAATATAAAATGTAAATTAATTGGTAAGTAATACTTACTTAACTAGCTAGATTACGCTTCCTTTTTTTTATTCTCCACCTAGAACCTTCTCTTACAATATAACCACAACAATTAGAGGAACGACACTTGCAGGGAAAATCTTTATAAAATTCATCAAAGCCAAAACCATAATCATAGGAAAGCTCTTCTCCTTTTTTAATATTCCTTATTGAACTAATCCAAAGTTTAGTACCCTTCCCTGTTACCTCGCAATTAGGGTTGCAAGAATGATTGATTAGTCTTGCTGTATTGTATTTGTAATCTCCGTCCATATCGTATTTTTTATTTATATTAAAAAGATAGATATGTTTGTCGTTGTCAAATTTTTCATTAGTCTCGGTCTCTTTTTTTGAAATTAGTCTTCCTCTATATTCTATTACTTTCGTGTCATTCTTAATATCTTTAGTAGCTACAAGACCTTGATTGCTAATCTTAGATTTTATTATTCTATACATTTTAGTTTTGAAAATTAATTAAAAGAAATATTTAAGAGCTATAAATACTATTAAAGGTATTGTCAAAAAAGATACGATAGTTGACATGACGATAGTACTTGCAATACTGTTAATAACTTTCTTTGAGGAATACATGGAACCGACTAAATATGTGAGAATTGCACTGGGCATAGAACACTGTATGAGTAAAACACCTGCTGGGACACCTTTTAAATCAAAAAAATAAATTAATCCTAAGGCAACTAAAGGTCCTAAAATTAACCTGGCAAATGTAGAAATTATTGCATTTTTTAAAGAAAAAACTTTTAGCTTTGTTAGAGCTATTCCTAACGACATTAGTATTAATGCTATGGTTGAATAAGCTAATAAAAAAGCAGTATTCTCAATAAATTTAGGAGGTTGTATATCGTAATATAAAAAGCCTACAGCGATTAAAACAGCATAAACTGGGGTGCTTTCTAAAAGTACTTTAAAGCTTATTTTTTTACTTGCTAAAAATATTCCAATCGTAAAGTGGGATATTATTATTACAGCTGAAATGGCTGAAGCAACACCTAGTCCAAGTTTACCATATGCAAACAAACAAATAGGAAGGCCCATGTTACCACAATTAGGTAAAATTAATGGTGGTAGTTCACTGATATAATCTCTTTTTTGAATTACGAGAAAAATTAATCCAATTATAGAAAATCCTGCAACAGCTATCAATGTATAGAAAAAAAAATTAATAAATAAACTAAAACTTATTCCAGTTGAGGTAATTGCATAAAAGGCTAATGCAGGTGAACCAAATTTAGCTGCAAAACTGGTAATAAATTTTGTATCGAATGTAGGATTTTTTTTACCTAAATAATATCCTGTTCCTATTAAAGCAAACACAGGAACAATTACATCTATTAACTTAAGATATATATCCATGTCTATATTTTTTTAGTTTTTACACTTACTTTTGTTTTCTTTTTATTGTTAAATCCGATTGCAACTTCAAACTCCGATAAACGCATATAAATTGACCTTAACTCTGTAATTCTTGTCCAGTTTTGCAAAAATAGAGAAAAGCTTGACTGTACCTCTCTAAAAGCACTGGATGTTTGAACTAAAACTCCTAATGTCATAGCGCCTGTAAACAAACCAGGTCCCATAAGTAAATAAGGAACCATAACCATAGATTGATTATACATTATGATCCATAGATCAAAATAACCATAATGTAAAAATAGCTTGTGGTAGTTAAATTTAATTCCTGTAAATAATTGTAAAATTGTTCCAGGACCAGCGTAATTAACTCTATCATCTTCAGCATAAACTAACTCTTTTCTAAAAGCTGCTTCTGCTTTTTGATTTTGATATTCTAAGCCAGGAAGTTTAATTCCAACAATCCAACTAATAAGGAGACCACCTAAGCTAGCTGTTAACGAAACAACAACTAATGAACCAGATATATCTTTAAAAAAAGGTATAATAACATTTTCTGAAAGACCCCAAAGTATTGGGATAAAAGCAATTAACAACATTAAAGCTCGAACAATTTGAAGACCCAAACTTTCAACTATTCTTGCAAAATTCATTGCATCTTCTTGTATACGCTGAGATGCACCTTCAACCTTTGCGTCTGCTGCCTTCCAGTACGGCATATAAGAAAAGGTCATGGCTTCTCTCCACCTAAACGCCCAAAGTCGAGTAAAATAGTTTGTTATCGTGTAAATAATTACATATGGAATGGCTAATTTAAAAAAAATAAGTATTCCGTCGTAAAATTCAGAAATTTCTCTTTCAGGTGCTTTTTGTAAAAGATCGTAGAATCCTTTGTACCATTGATTAATTTTTACATCTATCCAGGTTTGAGAAAATAGTGATAAAATTATAAATAAAAAACCACCCCACGACCAAAGCAACCATTTCCTATCTGTAAAAAAACTACGCCACATAGTTAATTTTTAGTAAAATTTTCTTCATAGGGTTTGATAACAAATATTTTTTGCTTAGGTTCAATTACAGAAAAATTTATTTTATTAGCTATAGCATAATCTATTGCTTTTTCTTTCGAGGTAAACTTTAACCTAACCTCTTTTAAAGTATCGCTTGATGACTCCCACCCCATTAATGCATTTGTGTGTGGGTCTTTTGTTTCAAATTCTAATATCCATATTTTTTGTTTCCCCCTGCCAGACTGCATAGCAGTCTTAGTTGGTATATATATTCGAGCTTTTTTCATACAATAATAATTTATTCTACTCTATAAGCGGAGTGACTTACAATATCTGTTTCAAGACCAGTTTCTAAAAAAATTTTTTTCCAACTCTTGCCTATAAAGTAATCTTCTCTAACATCGTGTCTGTAGACTTTATAGAATGAAAAAGGTAGTCCTGAATACTTAAAGACTTTTAAATAAAGATTGTTTGACAATAAATCAACATATTCCATATATCTTTTTACATCTTTTGGTTCCATCTCCAATGTAATGCCAATCATTATTGATAAATCGAAATATTTTTTTTTAAAAAATTTTAGTTGATGTGGAAATATTAAAATTACATCATTTTTTTCAACTGCATCGTTCATAGATTGATAGTCATTTATATCAATTGCACTTAAAACTTTTTTTTCTGGATAGTTTTTTTTAATTTCTTTGTAAGAAACGCAAATGGCAGGGGGTATATCCACAATTACATATTTAACTTTACTACTTAAAGATAAAAATAAATTTGCAGTTCGGCCATACCCAGCTCCAAATTCTAATATTTTAAGATTTTGTTTCTCTACATCTAAGATTTTAGATATTTTTTCTAATTCAATAATAGAATACAGAAAATGTTGACTAATTTTTTTATCGTTAATAGTAATATTAATACTATATTTATCGTACATTCCCTTGTTCATTAAGTTGTAATATTTATCGGCCAGGTTTTTAACGCGTAAATATAAAATAGCAGTCGCTAAATTATGACTTATAGAATCAAATTTACTAAGCTCCACATGCTGCTGGAGCACATTAAAATTGTGAAGATTATCATCGTCTTTTAACTTTTCACAAACTTCGTTTAAATCACTTTCATTAAAATAAACGTGTCTAGCATAATCACGGATGTTTTTACTAATTGAGTCACTTGATGATAGATTGCTTATACTTTTAAAATGATTTATTTGGCAATGATTCCAAAATCTTGAAACCCAATTAGAGCTCTCTGAATTCAAGAACTTATTAGTTATGATAACTAAATCTTTATCTAAGTTTTTTTTATTTAATCTAAGCCAAAATTTTTTAAAATTTTTATTTAAAAAATATGCTTTTTTAAGTGTGCTCCAGAGTGATTTTGATGGGCTCTGTAACTTTATTCCGAATTTTTTTTCTGGAGTTAAAAACATTAAAAAAATTTTTTTATTTATAGAAACTATTTAACATAGATTTAAATAGTTGTTAAAAAAAATTTTTTTTAAACTTTAGTGGTCGGGGCGGCAGGATTTGAACCTGCGACCCTCTGGTCCCAAACCAGATGCGCTACCAGGCTGCGCTACGCCCCGAGTTGCCCTTTTATATAGGTAAACCAGTACATTTCAACCACTACATGAGGACAAAAAGTAACTTAAATAGGCATATCAGTGGATATGATTGGGTAGACATTGGGAGTTCTATCAAAATAACAACCGACATAACTACTTGCTTAATCCAATGCCTAAATAATTTTTGGGAGTTCCTTGGGAGTTCTAAAGTCGAACGCCTAACTCGTGTCATTTCAAATCTAAAACCAACAACTACATTAATAACAGAAAGGAAATATGAATAATAAAAAACATAACTACACTGACGTTGAACAATTCCAAGATGATGAGGGAAGATTAAAAATATCCCCAGAGACAATGAAAGTGTTACGACCCACGATAAGAAAAAGAGATGGCGTATTAGTAAGAAATACAATCAAAGATAAATCAGTTCTAGGTTTTAGAGCTGTTGTATATCCAGGTGGAAAGAAGTCTTTTATATTTAGATACAGACCAAAGAAAATAGAAAAAGGCGAATACAGCAAACACGTTGTAAATATCCTTGGTAATTACCACGATCCAAATGACCCAAAGAACAGCACTGGAATTACTTGTGCGATTGCTAGAAAATTAGCTCAAGAGTTAAAAAACAAAGCTAGTACCAATGAAGATCCTAGAACCTTACTTACAGCTAGAAAAAGAGGAAAGTCTTTTAAACAAATAGCTGAACAGTTCTATAATAATAGGTTGGAACGACCAGGTATAAAGAGCAGTACACTGAAGAATTTTACAAACATATTAAATAACTTTGTGTTTCAAAAAGGAAATAATGAGAAGCATAAAAGAATATTCCGTGTGCATACGAATGCTTTTAAAATGTTCCAGGAACCAATTAAAAATATAGTTAAGGATGACTATATTAAAATCCATAAGGCTATATCTCAACTTGGTCCATACCAAGCTAATAGAGTTATTGAGCTTTTAAGATTGGTTGAAAAATATGCAATAGAAATCAAAGAATTAAATACTCGTGTTTGTATATTTAAAAAAGAAGAACTTAATAGAGAAATGAAGAGAGTTGAAATTAATTCGCCATATACTCCAGAGGAATTGAAGAGATATAGAAGAGCAGCTTTAGAACTCATAAAGGAAGACAAAGATATGTATTTAGTTCCTTGTTTCACTCTACTATCTACCAGTCTATTAGGTGTAAGATCTAAAAGCCAAAGCTTCGGGACTGAATGGAAGAATGTAAATCTAAAAAAGAAAACTATTCTTTATACTGAAACAAAGAATGATGAGGTTCAAAAGGTTAGATTTGATTATCGCTTTACAGCGATCCTACGGATCATGCGTGGTGTTAGGAATGAAATAAATCATAGAGATAAGAGATATGGTTTTGTATTCCCCTCTTCCTCTAAAGGATTTAAAACAAAACATATTAACGATCCGCGAAGAACTCATAAAAGTATATTGAACCGAGCTAAATTAAGATACCTACCAATACATTTTTTACGTCATTCATGGGCTACTAATTCTTATGAAGCAACTGGAGATCTATACGCAGTTCAAGAAATGGGTGGTTGGAAAGATATTAAATCAGTGTCTGTTTACTCTAAAATAAGCGACAGAATAAAGGATGAGCGTTTAACGCAGCAAAGAAACTATTCCGCATTAAAAGCACACGTTGTTTAATTTTATCGTGGTATAAATTTGATTCCAGGGTTATGTTAATTCTGGAATGGTTAGTAAGATTAATGCAAAAAAAGGTCTAAAGAACTACGTCAAAAAATACGTACCTGATCCAAAACTAAAGAAAAAAGTTTTGAAAAGATTAGATCAGTTAGTGCCTTATGTAGATTATTATCCAATCAAAGAGTTCTCAACTAAATCTAAAGCCCCTACTAATAAAACACTGCAAGAATTGATGCTTGAAGATAACCCATTTAAAAGTTGGAGTGATCTTGGGGAAAGAGCAAGACAGCTCTATGACACTAAAGAAGAAGCACTTAATATTTTAGTAAAAGGATCAAGACTATTTAAAATGACTGGCGAAGAGACTTATATGCTTTGCCATTTAATTGAGAAAGAAAGAAAGAAAAAAGCCAAGAAAGATCTATCATTAAGAGCAGTAATTGAGAGTGTATTCGAACAATGCTGCACCTTTATTAAACAAGATCCTACCAGAGTAAATCCATCCAAAAGAGCCTTGAAGAAGATGGGTAAAAAGGAAGACAGAGGATTATTATCTCGTGAAGAAGTAATAGATAAAATAGTTATGAAACATACTAGACTGGTTAAAAATAAATCTAAAGATTTCAACGCATGGGTAAATAGACGAGAACAATCTAAAAGCTGGAAAGTAATCCATACTTTTTACGCTCCCAAAAAGTAGCACGCAGAAAACGTATGACGTGTTAGATATCACACGCCTAGTACGTGTTATTTACTATTAGTTTTAAGCCTATATGTTCCAGGCTATGAGTACACAAACATACACAGAAGTAGATTCTTTAAAAGACCAAGTGATAGCCAAGTTTAAGAGTGGTCAAAGATGGTTTAATAAAAAAGAAGCTGCTGCTTATTACAACATCAAACCGACAACAATAAATAAATATATATCTTTATACGGACATGATGCTCAAATTATCTGGAGCAAACTACATGGAAAGATACTGATTGATATTTTTGAAACAGATAAAAGGATCACCAATGCGGAATAAAATCGGTGTAACAGATATTTTGAAGCATGTTAATAAAGAGGAGAAATTATTTGAACCAATAATAACAAGATTAAAGAAACCTTATCAATCAAAGAAAATAATAACTAAGGCCCCTACCCAACTCAAAATAAATAAAGTCAAACTTGAATTAAATAAAACTTATGAACGTGAAGAAAAGTTATTAGATCAAAGAGCTGCACAAGAAGCAGCATATTTAAATTCTTTAAGCTCAAGACCTGACCCAGATATACTTAGAGGAATAGGAGCATTAAAAGATTCATTCAACCCTCAAACCAAAGATACCAACGATGATAGAGCAACCTCAAATAAAACTTACAAACGTATTATATAACCCTTCTACTCCTGCAGAATACATACAGAACAAGTATTCAATAATTCCTTGTTACAAGAATGAGAGAAGACCTGTTGGAGATAAATGGGAAAAAAAACCAACAGGATTGCTGGATAGGTTTGTTGGTGAATATAATATTGGTCTTCATCTTTTAGAACATGTCGATGTTGATATTGACAACCCGATTGTTCATAAATATTTACAGGGCATTAAGCTTATGGGCTGTGCGCTTTATGGAAGACTATCAAATAAACAAAGTCATTTATTATTTAAAGGTCAAACAGAGTTTATAAAATGGGTAATGCCCGATTGCTTTGAATATTATTTTAAAGATTTTAGAAAGAAAGGCACGATCTTAGAATTAAGATCAGGTGAAGGAAAGCAATCTATTGTGCCTGGATCTACATTAGAAGGTGAAGCAGTTACGTGGGACCAATATGTTGAGCCAAGTATTTTTACAAAAGATATAAGAAAAGAAATTGAACTCGCTGTCTTTACAGCAATGATTCATATTATTTATCCGTCGGAAGGCAAAAGAGACGATTTCTGTTATGCGATTGCTTGCCTACTTAAAACATGGGGTAAATGGGAAGCAGAAGATATAGATGAGTTTATTGCAGCAGTTGCATTTAATAATAATAAAGACAAAAGATTAAAGTTTGGAACTAAAGCTCACAAAGGAACTACACCCTTGGGTTTACCAACACTTAAAATACTTGGTTATGATTCCGAAGGTATTAAAAGGATCTTTGAAGTAATTGGAATTAGAATTGGTAAAGAGCAAAAAGAAGAATTTAAAAAAGAAAAATTAGATCCAACAGCTTGGAGACAGGGAATAAAAGCAGAGGAAATTGTAAACTCTGTTTATCAACCTATTGATTGGTTAGTTGAGAATATCATCGCTCCGGGCTTAACTATTATCGCAGGTAAATCAAAGATAGGAAAATCGTGGCTCGTCCTTCAATTATCACATGCAGTAGAATTTGGATTAACATTCCTTGGGCGTAAATGTGGAAAAGGTGATGTCTTACACTACTCACTCGAAGACGGAAAAAGAAGAATTAAAAATAGGTGGGAAAAAATGAATATTAAGCCTAATGAAACCACTTATCAATTCAGAGATCGATCACCTAAGATACCAATTTTAACAATGGGCCTTGAAGAAGAGATTGAAGATTGGGCAAACAATGTACCTGTACCAAAAATGGTAGTCATTGATGTCTATGTGAAAGTTAAAAAAACAATAGGAAAAAATCTAAATGCTTATGAGAACGATAACTATAATTTACAGAACCTACAAACTCTCGCTATCAAATATAATATTGGGATCGTTCTAGTACACCATACAAAAAAAGGAGCAGAGACTGATGTGTTTGATGAAATAAATGGATCTGCAGGAATTCAATCTAACATGGATAGCATGATTGTAATTGCTTCAAATAGGAAAGCCGGCGCTAACTCCGTTCTTCATTGTATTCCAAAAGATGCAGAACAATTAGAATTTGAAATTGGTATGAATGAAAACATGATTTGGGAAGACAAAGGTCCTGTCGGATCAAGTACATATACTTTGTTACAAACAAAATTAATTGAGTGTGTTAAAAAATTATATAATGGTAATGCAAGTGCAGCCAGTGGAACCCCTGCTCTAACTAAACAAATTATACAAGCAATCCAGGTAGATAAAGAATTGCTTGATGACAGATTGGGTAAACCCCATTCTAAAGAAGATATTAATAAAACTTTAGAAAGATTAGTTGAAAGGCAAGATCTTACAAAGATAAAGAGAGGAGCTTACACGCCCTCTTTATTCTAAGTCTTAATTGTCTTCTTTAAGACAAGAAGACTAAAAAGACAGCCAAACAATGTTTGTATGAAACCAAAATATACTTCTGTAAAAGGACGAAAACTTCAAAATCTTGTGCGAACCAAAATATTAAAAACGTTTCCACATTTAAAAGAAATTGATGTTGCTGTTGCCAAGACGGGCCAAAATGGTCCTGACGTTTTACTTTCTAGAATCGGAATGCGTTTAATTCCATATCAATTTGAAACAAAGTCTCAACAAAGAATGAAAACCGTTTACACTTGGTATAAGCAGGCCGGTAAGAAAACTAAATTAGAACCTGTTGTTGTAATGAGACAGAATGGAGCTGCACCACTAGTTGTGGTTTCATTAGATCATTTTTTTGAATTAATAAAATAATCTCCGTCCTTCTGACCGCTGGTCAGGGATTCACAAAGTAAACCGAAAATGGTATGTTTAATTATGGCACAAGAATTTAAATATAAATCTGGCGAGTATGCAAATAAGCTAGGCATTACAAAGGAAGCTCTTCGATCTAGAAGAAGAAGAGGTGAATTGGAAAATGAATATATCGTACAAGATAATATTACCTTCTACAGAGAACCTGCGTCCAAACATAGAAACAACCACCCTGGTCAACGCTCAACGATCAACGTTTCTAAAACCCCTACTCGCCGAAGAGGAGTACACTCATTAGGAATAAAAACTAATTATCCGAATAGATTTTTTCAGCAGCACAACGAGATTAAAATGCTGGCTAAATTACAGAGTAACGTTGACAGCGAATTGCAAGAGTTGCTACCCGAAGCTATTGAACAGGCAAAGAAGATTAAAGAAGAAAGGCAAAAAAAGACACAGCGGAATATTATGCAGCATGAGACTGTAAAGAATTATGGAAGAATGCTCCGCGGTCCGCAAACACCTAATTGGAAACCCATTAGAGAAGCTAAAGAACCTGATGAACCTGAGTATTATTAATTAACCACCTTGAAATATTTGTAAACCTTGGTTAAGATTCAGCATCGTTGGTTGATACTTGTGGCCTTGATGATTATTATTGGGGCCACAGTTTAACACCTGTTGTTGTCTGTAAGATGAACACCAGGGAACCCTTGGTTATCATAGGTTTTAATGATTTCTTTGAACTTATTAAATCTTAAAGTATGATATTTGGAACATGAGAAAGCTATTTACATTTTTAGTTCTGGGTTTGCTGTGGAGTGGGAATGCTTATGCAGAAATTAAAAGAAAAGTATTAGAAAGTGATATTAACAATGCTTGGAATATAGACGGTAAATTTATTAAGCCAGAATGTTTTGAAAATAATTTAATGGAGTGGATGTCTTCAGATAATTATCAAGAATATTACACAAGTTATTTAGGTAAAGAAACAGAAGACTCATTTGAAGATAAGGAATTTAGAAAATTTGTTAATAGTATAGGACTTTATTTTGGAAAAGAAGTTCCACTAAACCATTCAATTGATCCAGGTTGGGATGGTGTACCTGAAATATCATTAACACTTGATTTAAAAGATTGTTTAATTTCAGACCCAGAAATTTCAATTCAAACAAATGAAGATGATTCAGAAAACTATATCTCATATCAAATATTAAAAAATTATGACTTGAATCAAGCGAAAA
>Ga0115004_10003922_pt1 | contig 12004 bp, 13 predicted proteins | sample ArcticOcean_MG_C_10_FD_88737 | JGI IMG/M metagenome (GOLD analysis project Ga0115004, IMG submission 88737) | Marine microbial communities from western Arctic Ocean - ArcticOcean_MG_CB11_90 | ecosystem: Environmental > Aquatic > Marine > Oceanic | place: Arctic Ocean: Canada Basin | collected...
ATGATATTCCTACGAAATCATTGGTAGCTAAAATAGCTGTCGCTGCATTAGCTGAGCTAGTAATTCCAAAAATGGCTACTGCTAGCAATGCAATTTTACTTAATTTACTCATGAAAACCTCCCTCGTTATGTGTTTTCGACTTAGTTTATATATAAACTGTTTAGGATTAAATTTTCCAAAACAACTGAACGGAACTTATAAAAAAAATAGATTCATTTGAAGCTTTAATTTTCATAAAAAGCGTTGAATTTATTGACTTTTTTGAAATATATGAGGATAACTAAGCTAAAAGAGGGGTAAAAACTCCAGTTTAGATTTTACGAATCAAATAAAGTTGAAAACTTTATTAAACATTAAATGTAGGTAATTGTAACTTTATGAATAAAAATAAAAAAATTATTGTAATTGGATCTGGTTTTGGCGGAATTGCCTCGGCATTAAGAATGCGAGCGAAAGGTTATAATGTAACTTTGTTAGAAAAACATCCTGACCTAGGAGGTCGAGCACGGGTTTTTAAAAAAGATGGTTTTACGTATGATGGTGGGCCTACAGTTATAACGGCTCCCTATTTGTTTGAAGAACTATTTGCATTATTTAAAAAAAAAATTTCAAATTATGTAAAAATTGTTCCTCTAACTCTTTGGTACAGGTTTGTCTTTGAGGATAAAACTTCATTTGATTACACAGGGAACGAACAGGGTATGGAAAAAGAAATTAAAAAATTTTCTAAAGATGATGTTCAAGGATATAAAAAACTAGTTAAATTTACAGAAAAAATATTTGATAAAGGATTTACCGAATTATCTACTAAGCCTTTTAACAAAATTAGTTTCATGCTAAAACAAATTCCTGCGTTATTAAAACTTAAAAGCTATCAGTCAGTTTATAAATTAGTTTCAAGTTACATCTCCAATGAAAAATTAAAGAGAGTATTTAGCATGCACCCTCTTTTGGTTGGTGGAAACCCCTTTACGACAACTTCTATATACACGCTTATTTTATTTTTAGAAAAAAAATGGGGAATACATTATTCAATGGGAGGCACTGGCAGTATAGTAAATGCGTTAGAAAAATTAATGAAAGAAGAACGTATTGAAATTATTAAAAATGCAGAGGTAACAGAAATGTTAAGCTCTCATAACAAAGTCATAGGTGTCAAAATTAATAATGATAAAGAAATATATGGAGATTATATAATTTGTAACTCTGATCCTCCCAATGTATACAAAAATTTAATTAAATCTAAAAGTAACTATGGTTTTTTATTTAATCAAAAAGTAAAAAGAATGAATTATTCCATGGGATTATTTGTTTATTATTTTGGTTCTAAAAAAAAGTTTGAAGATGTTGCTCACCATACAATTTACTTTGGTAAATCTTATAAAGATCACTTAAATAAAATTTTTGACAAAAAAGAATTATCTGACGATATCAGTTACTATCTACATAGACCTTCAGCTACTGATAAAAGTATGGCTCCAGAAAATCATGATGCTTTTTATGTATTAGTACCAGTGCCAAATAATTTGTCTGGAATAAATTGGTCTGACGAGGGAGAAAAATTTAAAGATTTGGTGCTTACAAAAATGGACCAAACAGTATTACCGGGTATAAAAGATAGTGTTGTCAGTGATTTCTATTTAACTCCTGATTATTTTGAGAATGAGCTATCTACCCTTCATGGATCAGGCTTTTCCATCCAGCCAAAATTTACTCAGTCCGCTTACTTTAGGTTTCACAATAGGTCAGAAATCTTTAATAATCTTTACTTTGTTGGAGCGGGAACACATCCTGGCGCTGGTATGCCTGGCGTATTATCTTCGGCTAAAGTATTAGATCAATTGCTATAATGAATAAAAATCAAAGCTTAATTGTGCAGCATGCTAAATCATTTAGTTGGGCTGGTTTTTTTTTATCTAAAGAAACTTTTAGAAAATGTTCAGTGTTGTATGATTTCTGCAGAACAGTTGATGATATAGCTGATGAAAATAATGATTTGGATATTAAAAAAAAAAAATTTTTCAAATTTAAATCAGACTTTGTAAACAAAAATTTTACAAATAATATAATAAAAAAAATTCATCGACTTTTAGAAGAAGAGGACATTTCTCATAAAATAATTGAAGATTTATTTAATGGCATTGAATCAGATCTTGAAAATGAAATAAATTTGAAATCTAAAAAAGATTTACTTATTTACTCTTATCAAGTCGCTGGAACCGTAGGGTTGATGATGGCAAAAATACTTAAGGTTAAAGATCAACAATCTTTAAAGTGTGCGATTGATTTAGGAATTGCTATGCAACTAACTAATATTGCAAGGGATGTGGCTGAAGACAAAAAAAGAAATAGGGCTTACATAAAAGATGATTTTAATACTATCAGTGAAACAATTATTCTGGCCGATATTTTTTATCAAAGTTCTTTTCCCGCTATAAAAAACATCCCCATGATTTCAAGATTTGCGATTTTAGTGGCAAGAAGAATATATAAAAAAATAGGAAGTGAAATCTTAAGGCAAAAGAATATGGAGGCATATAATAACGCAGGAAAAATATATGTTACAGTTTTGGGTAAGATTTTTGAAACTTTTTTATCTTTTCTAGATTTTCTTAGACTTTTTTTTATAGATTTAAAAAAGGATGAAAAAAAAAATGAACACATAATACTGCAGGAAGAAATTAATTATGATGAAAGAATTTGATTATGTAATTATTGGTGGGGGATGCGCGGGTTTATCTTTAGCTTATGAGTTGGAAATTAATAACAAATTAGATTCTAAAACTCTAGCTATTATTGAACCTAGACATGAATACAAAAGAGATAAGACATGGTCTTTTTGGAAAGTTGTTAATCATAATTTTGATGATTGTGTTATAAAGAGTTGGAATAACTTCTCTATAAATTCTCCATATGGTTCACGGGAAATAAAAAATGAAAATTTTCCTTATCAAAGTATTGATAGCGGAGCCTATTATAAAAAAATTAATACTAAGTTGTCAAAAAATAAAAATATACAATTTTTCAAAAATATAAGCGAAGTAGATACAAATAATTCTTTTATCTTTAATAGCGTAACAGAATCAGCGCCCGATAAATCAAAACTATGGCAACATTTTCAAGGTGTAGAAATTGAAGTTGAAAAAGATATTTTTGATGATGAAATTTTTAATTTAATGGATTTCAATTGTGATCAAAAAAATAATGTTCATTTTTTTTATACACTACCATTTACCAAGAATAAGGCTCTCATTGAAACAACTTGGCTGTCTAAATTTGATAATGAGTCATTGAAAGATTACGACTCTCAAATAGAGAAATATATTATAGAGTCATTAGGTATTCGAAAATATAAAATTAGTTTTAAAGAAAAAGGAGCGATTCCCCTTTTTTATCCAAGTTTAAATAAAGAAATTAATAAAATAAATATTGGATCAGCTGGTTGCATGACAAGATTGAGCACAGGATATACTTTTTTAAATATTCAAGAACATAGCAAGTATATAAGAAAAAATATTGATAATATTGTTAATCTTAAAAATTATACTATTGGGAAAAAATATGAATTTCTTGATAATATTTTTTTAAGAGTATTGAAAAAGTATCCAGAAAGAATGCCAGACATATTTTTGAATATGTTCAGGAATAAAGCAAAAACTATTATAAAATTTTTATCTGGTAAAAGTAATATTTTAGAGGATTTATCAATAATATTAAAAATGCCTAAATGGATTTTTATAAAGGCTATTTTGAAGAATGACTAATTACAATCAAATCAATAAATATCATACGATTATATTATTTTTATTTAGTTTTTTTTTTTTAATTTTAAATATAGAAATTCAAATAAAAAATATCATAATAATATGTTTTTTTCTAATCGCTACCATAGGTGTGTCACATGGATCTTTAGATCATGTAAAGGGAGCTAAATTACTAAAGATATTTAAAGTCAAAAACAAATTATTATTTTATTTAACTTATATTTTTATTTCTTTTGCAGTTATTTGTTCTTGGTTAATACTTCCATTTTTTACACTAACTATATTTTTAATTATAGCATCTTATCACTTTGGAAAGGAAGACTCTGTATTTGGAAAAATTAAAGAGTTTAAACTAAGTAGTTTATTTCTATTTTTAAAAGGCTCTTTAGTTATTTCAGCACCTTTATATTTTCATGCTAATGAAACAATTAAAATATTTGAAGTTTTAGATATTGAGTTAAGTCAATATAACAATAACTTAGTAATTGTCTTAATTTCTTTAAGTCTAATTAGTAATTTTTTTATAAGTAAGAATGTTTTTTTATCTTTACTGGATTCTTTAACTATAATAATTTTTAATATAATTTTTAATCCTTTATTTGCTTTTACAATATACTTTTGTTTTTTACATTCTGTTAGACACTCTCTATCTTTAATTAAAGATATGAGTCACAAGAATTTTAAAAAAGGTTTATTAGGCTTTTTAAAAAAAGCCCTACCTCTGACTATAATTACAGCTTTTAGCTTTTTAATTGCCGCATTTTTGCTAAATGAACACTACTTGTTAAGCTCAGCTATTTTGAAGGTTATATTTATTGGTTTGGCGTCTTTAACCTTTCCGCATATATTGCTCGAATATCTATTAGAAAAAAATGAAAAACGAACTTAAAATTTTATTAGCCTCTCCCAGGGGTTTCTGCGCAGGTGTAGACAGAGCGATTGAAATAGTGAATAAAGCCCTAAGTAAATACGGGAAACCTGTATATGTTAGACATGAAATAGTTCACAATAAGCAAGTTGTTGAAGATTTAAAAAAAAGAGGAGCAATATTCGTAAAAGAAATTTCTGATATCGGAGACACAACAAGGCCTGTTATTTTTTCCGCACATGGTGTGCCAAAAAAAGTTCCTGAGGAGGCAAAATTAAAAAATCTATCGTATATAGATGCTACCTGCCCTTTGGTTTCTAAAGTTCACAGAGAATCTGAGCAACTATTCAAGAATGGGTTTGATGTTATTTTAATAGGTCACAAAAATCATCCAGAGGTAATAGGAACTATGGGTCAATTGCCAAAGGGGAGTATAAAACTAATAGAAACAATTGATGATGTAAAATCTTTAGATATCAAGAGTTTCAAAAAACCTTTGGCATACATTACTCAAACAACTTTATCAGTTGATGATACAGCTGATATAATAGATCTATTAAAAGATAAATTTCAAAACATTAAGGGGCCTATAAAAGAAGATATATGTTACGCAACAACAAATAGGCAAAGTGCAGTTAAAAAAATAGCACCTGAATGTGAAATGATTTTTATTATTGGAAGCAGAAACTCTTCTAATTCTGCTAGATTAGTTGAGGTAGCTAAAAAAGCTGGATGTGAAAACTCAGAATTAATTCACTCAGAAAAAAAGTTGCCTATAGATAAAATAAAGAAATGTAAAAAAATTGGAATTTCTTCTGGGGCCTCAGCGCCAGAACACCTTGTTCAAAATTTAATAAATGAAATTAAAGAAAATTGTAATGTTTCTATCAAAGAAATTGTGGTGGCTGAAGAAAAAGTAGTTTTTAAGATTCCTAAAGAATTAAATTAAAATGGCTGTATATACAAAACTTAACAAAGAAAATATTGAAGAAATTTTATCTAATTATTCTATTGGAAGTCTAAAAGAATTCAGGGGAATAGAGGAAGGAATCGAAAATACTAATTATTTTCTAATCGTTGGTGATAAGAAATATATTCTTACGATATATGAAAAAAGAGTTAAAGAAAAAGATTTACCTTTTTTTTCACAAATAATGAGTAGTTTAAATAAAGCTGGATTCAAATGTCCAGTGCCTATTGAAAATAGTAATAAAAAAACAATTGTTAATTATAAAAATAAAAACTTGATGATTGTTAGCTTTCTAGAAGGAAAAGCTAAGGATGTTCTGACCCCGGATAATTGCAAGTCTGTTGGACGAGAAGTTGCAAAAATGCATGGAATAACCAAAAATTTTAAAATACAAAGGGAAAATAATTTGTCAATTAATTCGTGGAGAAAAATATTTGATCAGGTTAAGGATAAATGCGTTGAAATTCATAAAGATTTACCCCTGTTAATTGATTCAAATCTGAAGGATGTTGAAAAAAACTGGCCAAAAAATTTACCAAGAGGAATAATACATGCTGATTTGTTCAGTGATAATATTTTTTTTACAGATAATAACTTTAGTGGAATTATAGATTTTTATTTTTCTTGTAATGATTTTTATGCTTTAGAAATAGCTATTTGTTTTAATGCACTTTGTTTTGATGGTCCAAAAAATAATCTAAGTTTTAATGTTACTAAAGCAATCAATTTTATGAATGGTTACAATCAATTTAGAAAAATAAATGATGATGAAAAAAGGTATATCAAGGTATTATCTCAGGGATCGGCTTTAAGATTTTTACTAACTAGGGTTTTTGACTCTCTAAATACTGTTGAGGGAGCGGTTGTAAAAGTTAAAGACCCTATGGAGTACCTGGTGAGACTTGAGTTTCACAAAAATTCAAAAAATTTTGAAGATTATTTTTTTTAATGAAGTATATAATTTATACGGATGGAGCTTGCTCTGACAATCCTGGCCCTGGTGGTTGGGGTGCAGTGATTATAGATGAAAAAGAAAATCAAATTAATTTATCAGGCAAAGAAAAATCTACTACCAACAATAGAATGGAACTTATGGCGCCGATTATGGCACTTAAAAAAATTAAAAAAAGTTCTGAAATAGTCATTTATACAGACTCAACATATCTTAAAAATGGAATTACTATTTGGATTAAAAATTGGGAAAAAAATGGCTGGAAAAGTGCAAACAAAAAACCAGTCAAAAATAAAGATTTATGGGTTACATTAAATAAAGCAACTGAAAAAAAGTTAATTTTTTGGAAATGGGTCAAAGCTCATGCGGGTAATAAGTATAATGAACTAGCTGACAAGCTAGCTACCGAAGCTATTAATAATTAAATTTCCTTTAAAAAATTTTCAGCAGCAGATATTTCACATGTTCCAGCATCAGACTCCGCTTTAATCCTAGTTGCTACACCATTCTCTATCAGCATAGTGTATCTCGATGATCTCAAACCAAGCCCTCTCTCTGTTCTATCTATTTCTGCACCAATTAATTTTGTAAAAATGCAATAAGGATCTCCCAACATGAAGATTTTACTGCCAACGTTATGCGTTTCTCCCCAAGCTTTCATTACATTAGGGTCATTCACAGAAATACAAATAATTTTAGATATGCCTTTTTTTTTTACTTCATCATAATTTTTTACATAACTGGGGAGATGTCTTGCTGAGCAAACTTTGGTAAAAGCACCAGGAACTCCAAATATAATTACTTTTTGATCTTTAAAAAGAGAATTGGATTCAATTTTTTTTACAACCCCATCTGCATCTAAGTAAAAGAACTCTGCTGATGGTAACTTGTCACCTTCTTTAATTTTCATAATATTTTTCAAAAATATATTTTTTAATAATATTAGTATTGTTATTTAATATATTATATTTTTCTTTTCCAGCCATCAAATTTGATAATTGTGAAGGTTTTTTAATTTTTTTACCTGTGACTGAAGCCATGGTCTCTAAAAATTTATAAGGATGAGCGGTTCCTAAAACAACACAAGGGTAGTTAGTTTTTACCTTACTGGCGGCATAAAAACCTGTGGCTGTATGAGGATCAACAAAAAAATTATTTTGTTTATAAATTTTTTTTATAGTTTTTTTTGTTTCTTTGTTTGAAACTTTAAATGCAGCAAAATTTTTTTGAATTATATTTTTTTGAGTTTCGCTCAATTTAAAATAACCTTTGGTTTCTAAATCATTCATCAGTTTTTTAACTTCGTTATCTTTAGAGTTTAAAACATAAAATAATAATCTTTCGAAGTTACTTGAAACTTGTATGTCCATGCTTGGAGATAGAGACGTCTTAACTTTTGATGGTTTATAAACACCTTTATTAATGACTCTTTGCAAGATATCATTTTCGTTAGTCGCAACAATTAATTTTTCTATAGGTAAACCCATTTTTTTTACCATGTAGCCAGCATAAATATCGCCAAAGTTTCCAGTTGGTACAGAGAAATTAATTTTTTTATTATTTAATCTTAAAAATGAATAAAAATAATAAACTATTTGAAATATTATTCTTGCCCAATTTATTGAGTTTACACCAGACATATTTATTGTTTGTCTAAATAAATTATCAGAAAACATTTTTTTTACTATTTTTTGACAATCGTCAAATGAACCGTTTACGGCTATATTGTAGATATTGCTTCCACCAATTGTTGTCATAATTTTTCTTTGAATTCTAGAAATTTTATTATGCGGGTGAAGAACAAATAAGTTAATATTTTTTCTGTTACTTAATGCTGAAATAGCAGCAGCTCCAGTATCCCCCGAAGTGGCTACAACAATATTAGTAATCTCGTCACTATTTTTGTTGAATTCTTCATAAATATTTCCAATACATTGCATGGCAATGTCCTTAAAGGCTAATGTGGGTCCATGATAAAGCTCCAGCAGAATATCTTTATCTATTTGAACTAAATTAACTACATTTTTTTTCTTAAATTTTTTATATGATTTTTTTATCAAAACTTTAAGCTGTAGTTTGTTAAATGTAGGCTCACAAAAGCTAGAAATTACCTCCACAGCTAAGTCAACATAGTTTAATTTTTTAAGTTTTTTTAAATCTCTCGAACTAAATTTTTTAATTTTTTTAGGTATAAATAACCCTCCATCAGGTGCTAAGCTTCTTTGAAATATTTGTTTAAAATCAAAATCTAATTTTTTGTTTCTAGTGCTACAGTATTTCATTTTTTTTTCTAAAATATAAAAAGTATGCAAATATTGATATTGATATTGAATACCATGTTAAAGCATATTTAAGGTGATTATTTGGCAAATCTATTGTGATTTGTTTGGGTTTTGGGGTGTTTATATTCTCATCCTCTAAATAAAGAATATATTCGTTAAATGTTTTTCCTGTAAACTTTTTTATATCCTCTAGATTAATAGAAAACCAAATATTTTTATTAATTTCATTATCTGGTTTGAATATATTTTTTTTAGGATTCTTGCGCAACAATCCTCGTATTTCCTTATTTGTGATTTTGTTAATTTTATTTTTATTTTTTTGAACATCTCTTATCCAACCTCTATTAATTAATATATTTTCTAATTCTGTGGTTGTGAAAGGAGTTATAACATCAAAACCTGGCTCTCCTTTCTCGTTTAAACTGTAAAGATAAATCTGTTTTTCAAAATTATATTCTCCATCAACAGAAACTCTTTGATAATTTGTTTGTATCTTGTTTGAATATTTGATTGCAGGAGATTTAAGTCCCTCACCTATCTGATCAATTAAATTGTTTTTCCACTGTAGTCTTACCAGCTGCCAAGTCCCAAGAGCACAAAATAGCGTAATTACTAGAAGGACAAAAATATTAAATAATAATTTATATTTCAATTAATTTTTAACTTCCCCAGATATAGATAGCTGCAAAGAGAAACAGCCAAACTACATCGACAAAATGCCAGTACCATGCCGCTGCTTCGAAACCAAAGTGATGGTTAGCTGTGAAATGGCCTTTTGGTACTCTAAAAAGGCATACTGCTAAAAAGATAGTTCCAATAATGACGTGGAACCCATGAAAGCCGGTAGCCATATAAAAGGTTGAGCCATATATATTACCTGAAATAGTGAATGTTGCATGATGATACTCGTATGCCTGAAAGCATGAAAATACAAAACCTAAAAGTACGGTTAGAACTAATCCGTGCAACAGACCTTTTCTATCATTTTCTTCTATAAGAGCGTGATGTGCCCAAGTTACCGTAGTTCCTGATAATAAAAGTATTAATGTGTTTATAAGGGGAATATCCCAAGGGTCAAAAGTCTTAATGTCAGGAGGCGGCCAAGCACTTCCAATTTGTTCTGTTGGAAAAAGACTTGCATTAAAAAAAGCCCAAAACCAAGCAACAAAAAACATAACTTCTGAGGCAATGAAAAGTGTCATTCCATATCTATGACCTATTTGAACAACCTCTGTATGGTGACCTTGATGTTCAGCTTCAATTATAACTTCTCTAAACCACATGAACGCGCCATAAAAAAGTAGAGCAGTTCCTATTAGTAAAAGCCAGAGAGCCTTTGTATGAAAATAATAAACCGCTCCAAAAGCTAAAACTAGTGATGCAAAAGATGCAAAAATAGGCCAAGGACTTGGATCGACCAAATGAAAGTCATGTTTTTTTTCGTTTGAAGACATAAAGTATTTATTTTTTATAATATTCAGCTGAGAAAAAAGTATACGATAATGTCACATCTGAAATATCTTTAGTTTTATTATCATCAACTACTTTAGGGTCCAAGAAAAAGCTTAAGATGAACTCTTTTTTTTCCCCAGCTTTGAGTGGTTGCTTTTCAAAACAAAAACATCCAATTTTACTGAGATATATACCAAAAGACGAGGGAGAAGCGTTATATGAAGCCACTCCAGAGCTCTCGGACTGGGTTAAGTTTTGCACATAAAACTTTATATTATGAACCTCTCCAGGTTTTAATTCTAAAGTATTTTTTTCTGGAAAAAAATCCCACTCAAGTTGATTTCCAACATTGGTATCAAAACGAAGTTTATATACTTGATCTATTATTATTTTAGGAACCTCTTTGTTTTTTGCAACCTGCGTAGTTCCTGCAAAACCAGTAACTCTACAGAATAATTCGTACAGTGGAACTGCAGCAAACGATAACCCTAACATTAAAAAAAAGATAGAAATTAAAACTATTGGGGTTAGTTTTTTTTTATTTAGAGTCATTAAAGTTCCCTATTATAAATTCCAATATTATAGAATGTAATAAGAAATAAAATGATCATAAAACCAATTAAAACTATTGCGGTGATTATATTTTTCTTTTTTTTGTTCATAAGTTAATACTGAATTATGTTATTGGCTAAAATTAATACAAATATAAAAAATAAATAAAATATGGAATAAACAAATATTTTTCTTGCAATGATATTTGATATTTTATTGTTCTTTTCTTTGTAAAGAGAAGCACATAAATATACATAATAAAATGTCATTAATGACGATAGACTTAAATAAAATAAACTTCCAAAATCAAAAAAATATGGCAAGGCTACAATGGGAGCCATTAGTAATGAATAAATTAAAATATTTAACTTGGTTGTTTTGACGCCAGCAGTAATAGGCAGCATTGGAATTTTGGCTTTTTTGTAATCACTTGATTTATATAAACTCAATGCCCAGAAATGCGAAGGTGTCCAAATAAATATAATTAAAAACAATATAATAGACTGTATAGAAATACTGTTTGTAGCTATAGCCCATCCAATAACGGGTGGTAGAGCACCAGCCGCTCCACCTACTACAATATTTTGAGGCGTTCTTCTCTTTAGCCAAATAGTATAAACAAAAAAGTAAAAACCAATAGTTGTTGCGAGTAATACTGAAGAAACTAAATTTGCTGTGAAGTAAAGTAAAGAAATTGAAATGGTAGAGAGAATAATTCCAAACCATAATGCTTGATTTTTTTGTACCCTGCCTGTTGGAATAGGTCTTAAACATGTTCTTGTCATTAAAGCATCAAGATCTGACTCATACCACATGTTTAAAGCTCCCGCTGCACCTGCTCCCATTGCTACAGCGAACAATGAAATTATTGAAACTGTAAATGAAACTTTTTCTGGTGCAATTAACAAACCAACTAAGCTTGTAAACAAAACAAGAGACATAACTCTTGGTTTCATTAAATTAAAAAATGAGCCTAAGCTAAAATTAGCGCTAACTTTTATATTTTTTGATTTAACAGCAGACTGGATCAATTTATTTTACTTTTGGTAGCTCTTCAAACGTATGGAATGGAGGTGGTGATGCAACTGTCCATTCTAAAGTTGTAGCTCCTTCTCCCCAAGGATTTTGTTGTGCTTTTCGCTTCTTCATAAAAGCATAAAGCA
>Ga0115004_10003923_pt1 | contig 12003 bp, 9 predicted proteins | sample ArcticOcean_MG_C_10_FD_88737 | JGI IMG/M metagenome (GOLD analysis project Ga0115004, IMG submission 88737) | Marine microbial communities from western Arctic Ocean - ArcticOcean_MG_CB11_90 | ecosystem: Environmental > Aquatic > Marine > Oceanic | place: Arctic Ocean: Canada Basin | collected...
AAACGGAAGTACTTTAGCTACTCATACCGCTAGAAAATCATTATTTTTAAATGCAGGTGCGAAAATTGTAGATATTACTAAGCGCTATTACGAGGGAAATGATGAATCTGTTTTACCGAGAAGCATCGCTACAAAAAAAGCATTTGAGAATGCAATGGCTCTAGATGTATCCATGGGAGGATCAACGAATACAGTTTTACATTTACTAGCTGCTGCTAAGGAAGCAGAGGTTGATTTTACAATGTCAGATATTGATAAAATATCAAGAAAAGTACCTTACCTAGCAAAGGTTGCACCTGCGTCACAAAAATATCATATGGAAGATGTTCATAGAGCTGGGGGTGTTTATGGAATTCTGGGTGAACTTAAAAGAGGAAAGCTATTGCATGAAGATGTTTACACAGTTCACTCGAATACTCTTGGTGAGGCAATTGATCATTGGGATATTATTTCAACAAAAGAAAACACAGTAAAAGATTTTTATCTTGCTGCACCAGGAGGCATTCCAACAACAGAAGCGTTTAGTCAAGCAAAAGTATGGCCCTCTTTAGATGATGATAGAGATAATGGTTGTATAAGAGACATTGCTCATGCATACAGTAAAGATGGAGGCCTAGCTGTTCTTTATGGAAATATTGCAGAAGAAGGGTGTATTGTTAAAACGGCTGGAGTTGATGAAGAAATATTAAAATTCTCTGGCCGGGTTAGATTATTTGAATCTCAAGATACAGCGTGCGAAGCAATTTTAGGCGATAAGATAATCCCTGGAGATATTGTAGTTATAATCTATGAAGGTCCAAAAGGCGGTCCTGGGATGCAAGAAATGTTGTACCCAACTGCATATTTAAAATCAAAAGGATTAGGTAAGTCTTGTGCTTTATTGACAGATGGACGCTTCTCTGGAGGGACATCAGGTTTATGTATAGGCCATGCATCCCCAGAATCTGCGGAGGGTGGGGGAATTGCTTTATCGAGAGAAGGAGATCGTATAGACATAGATATTCCTAATAGAAAAATTAATTTAAAAATAACAAATGAAGATTTATTAGTAAGAAGAGAAGAAATGAACAATAGTAAGAATCCTTGGCATCCAAAACCTAGGGAGCGAAGAGTAACAGATGCATTAAAAGCCTACGCAATGATGACTACTAGCGCATCAAATGGTGCTGTTAGAGATATTAACCAACTAAAAAAAAGATAATCCAGGTTGAATAAGAGTATTAAGATTACTGATGGAAATGATGGACTTCAATTTATTGAAATTGATAACTCATTAGCAGTGGCAAGAATTGCACTTCAAGGAGGGCATGTTGATTGGTGGAGACCAAAATCAGCTAATCAAGATGTTTTATGGCGCTCATCAAATGCTCGTTACGAAAAAGGCAGGTCAATCAGGGGAGGAGTACCTATTTGTTGGCCTTGGTTTGGTAAACACCCAACTGATGATAGTTTTTGTGTGCATGGTTTTGCTAGGGTAATACCATGGAAGTTATTGGAGTCATCTCAATTAAAAAATGGGGCCACGAAAATAATTTTAAAGATGCTACCGACAGAAGCAGTCACTAAGCAGTTAACGTATTCTTTTGAATTAATATTAACAATCGTAGTTGGTGAAACTCTATATTTAAATTTACAAACCACAAATTTATCCGATAGTCCTTTTGTAATAAGTGAGGGATACCATACGTATTTTTATATATCTGATATTAAAAATATAAAAGTCACTGGATTAGAAAATTCCATTTACACCGACAAAATAGATGATTTTGGTCGTGGAATTGAAAAGAACTTGATTACTTTTAACAATGAATTCGATCGTGTTTATACTAATAGTAATGACTGTTATATTGAAGATGAAAAGTTTAATCGAGTTATTACTATAAAAAAATCCAATAGTAATTCGACTGTTGTTTGGACACCATGGCAAGAGAAGGCATTAGCTATGGGGGATATGGGTGAAAAAGATGAGTGGCGAAGGATGATTTGTGTAGAAACTGCTAACCTTTTAGAAAATAGTGTTGTAATTTACCCTAAATTATCTCATAACATTGCAACAGAGTATTCTGTTCAAGAATTTTAATGACCAATCAATTCAAGAATTAATAAATTCTCTCAAATCAAGGTTTAATTTAACTTACTATTCCGGTAAGAATAAATAAAGTACATCCCGATACCAATTAGTATCCAAATAAGAAATCTTATCCAAGTCTGTATAGGTAGAAATATCATTAGCAAACTACATGAAATAATTCCTAAAACAGGTACTACTGGATGCCACTTATTCCTAAAAGTATTTTTATCTTTGGGTCCATTATTTCTTAAAAAAATTACACCTAAACAAACGATTACAAAAGCAGATAAAGTTCCGATATTGACAATTTCTGCCAACGTCCCTAAAGATGTAAATCCAGCTACTGTGGATATTAAAATACCGCAAATTAAAATAGTTTTTATAGGAGTTTGAGTTTTTTGGTTGACCGAACTAAGACTGGTAGGGAGCAAACCATCTCGACTCATTGCAAAAATAATTCTTGTCAGTGCGTAGTATAAAACTAACATTACCGTCGCAAGTCCTGCAATAACGCCAGTAGAGACTAATGCAGAAGCCCATGGAAAACCAATTTTGGCTAAAGCGAATGCCACTGGGGATGAAACATTAAGTTCTTGATAAGGAACGACTCCCGTTAAAAGAGCTGCCACAATAATATAAATAATAGTGCAAAATATTAGTGAATTAATTATTCCTTTGGGTAGGTCTCTCTGAGGGTTGATCGCTTCTTCTGCCGCAGTTGAAACTGCATCAAATCCGACATATGCAAAAAAGACAATTGACGCTCCAGCTAAAACCCCAACTGTTTTTCCATTAGGAAGCGTTTCAAACCAACCATATGGCATAAATGGGCTCCAATTTTCAGGGTTAACATTAAACATAGCAAATGCAATGAAGATTAAGATTGCAGAAACTTTAACAGCCACCATTACCTTATTAAATTTTGCGCTTTCTTTTATACCAACAATTAATAAAGCCATAATCATTAAAATAATTAGAGAGGCAGGAAGGTTTATTATTCCACCTAAACTTGGTGGTTTTGTTAGGGCATCAGGCAACCCAATGCCCATTGCAATAAGTGCATTATTGAAGTACCCAGACCATCCATTAGCAACAGCAGCAATAGACATGCCATACTCCATTAGAAGTATCCATCCTACAATCCATGCAATAAACTCACCAAAAGCAACATAAGTATAACCATAGGCACTTCCGCATCCCCCAACAGATGATGATAATTCAGCATAAGAGAGGGCAGCAAAAGCACAAGCAAAACCAGAAGCCAAGAATGATAAAATTACAGCAGGACCAGCTTGATTAGCTGCGGCAATACCTGTTAGTACAAAAATTCCCGTACCAATAATGCACCCAACACCAAGAAGAGTTAAATCAAAAGAAGTGAGGCATCGATTTAATTTCTCATCCGGCTTAGAATTAATATTTTTTTTTCTAAAAAGTTTTTTAAGCATAATTTAAACCCAATCTTTAGGGGGTAAAAAGTCAGTATATAATTTCTCTTCAGCACTTCCTTTTTTCGCTTTCCAGTCATAAGACCATTTAACTAAAGGTGGCATAGACATTAATATAGATTCTACCCTCCCTTTTGATTGAATACCAAATAAGGTTCCACGATCTTGTAGTAAATTAAATTCCACATATCGACTCCTTCGATAAAGTTGAAAGTCCCTTTCCTTATTTGAAAATTTTTTATCTTTTCTTTTTTGAAGAATTGGTAAATAAGCTTTGGTCAAGCTACTTCCAATAGCTTTTATTAGCTCAAAGCAATATTTGAAATTATTATCACTAAAGTCATCAAAAAAAATACCACCAACTCCCCGTGCCTCATTCCTATGCTTAAGTAAAAAATAATTATCACAGTTTCTCTTAAAGATTGGGTAAAGTTTATTATCAAAAGGGTCTAATGTATTTTTAAGTGTTTGGTGAAAATGAATAACATCTTCTTCAAAAGTGTAATAGGGAGTTAGATCTATTCCCCCACCAAACCACCAAATATCTGCTTCTCCAGGCTTTGAAGCTACAAAGAATCTTACATTCATATGTACAGTTGGAACAAAGGGATTGTGAGGGTGAAAAACTAACGAAACACCCATAGCCTCCCATTTTCTATTCACTACTTCTGGATGAACATCAGTTGCTGACTTGGGAAGTTTAGAGCCAGTAACGCATGAATATCCAATCCCAGCCCGCTCAAAAACATTCCCACCTTCTAAGATAGATGTTGTTCCACCTCCACCTTCTTTTCGCTGCCAGGAGTCAATTAAAAAATTTTCTCCATCGACTAATTGCAAAGATTCAACAATTTCTGCTTGAAGGGTGGTCAAGTAGTCTTTAATTGCATTTTTATTAATTTCAATAGTCATTATGATCTAATAATATTTTTAGTTTTAAAGTCTTGAATAACTGAGGGGCTTTTATTTTTACCTATTCGCCCCCCAATGATTTTAACTTGGTTGGGAAGAAATCTACAAACATCCCTATAGTTTTTTAGAGGTTTTTTTCCGCTTAAATTTAAACTTGAAGATGTAATGGCCATGTCAATTGACCTAACTAAATCCTGACACTTAGAAAAAGATGGAATTCTTAATGCTATTTTAGAATTACTCATTAGCCAATTAGGGCATTGATCATTAACATTTATAACCCATGTATGAGGCCCTGGCCATTTAGAAAATAATGTTTTTTTTGTAGCATCATTTAATGGATTTATAAAGCTATTAAATTGCTTTATTGATGAGCCAATAATAATAAAATTTTTATTACGTAATCTTTTTTTAAGTTTAATAATTTTATTTATTGCTTTTTTATTTTTAGGGTCACATCCAATCCCAAAGCATGATTCAGTAGGGTAGGCGATAATACCTCCTCCACGAATAAAGCGAGCTAGCCTATTATTTTTCATAAGATTTTCTTTAATGCTTTGCTACCAATATCTGTTCTATATTGCATACCATTAAATTCAATTTTTTTAACTAAGGCATAAACCTGTTCCTGAGCATTTTTTAATGAAGCTCCTTTAGCTGTTACACTAAGGACTCTCCCACCAGCTGTATAAATTTTTTTGTTTTTTAATATTGTGCCAGCATGAAATATGTAGGAATCTTTATGATTATGATTATGATTTAATATTTCATCATTAATTTTAGGCTGATTGGGATAATTATCTGCAGCGATAACAACAGTTATTGCTGAACCATTCTCCCATTTAGCTTCATAATTTTTAATATCTTTATTTGCTGCAGCTAAAAGTATTTCAAATAAATCACTTTTAAGCCTAAAAAGAATTGGTTGTGTTTCTGGGTCCCCCATTCGACAATTAAACTCGAGTGTTTTAATCTTATTATCTTTATCAATCATTAAACCGGCGTATAAAAAACCTGTAAATTCTATACCATCTTTTTTCATGCCTTCAGTAGTGGGCTCGATGACTTCACTCATAATTTTTCTATGTAACTCTGGAGTCACAATGGGGGCAGGAGAATAAGCCCCCATCCCTCCTGTATTAGGACCTAAATCTAAATCTAATAACCTTTTATGGTCTTGGCTTGATGCTAAAGGAAGAATAGAATTACCATCACATATAACAATGAAGCTAACTTCTTCCCCTGTTAAAAATTCTTCAATAACAACTCTAGCCCCTGCATCACCAAATAAATTATCTTCAAGCATAGAATCTACTGCAGCCAATGCATCCTGAATAGTCATTGCCACCACTACCCCTTTTCCAGCAGCTAGCCCATCCGCCTTAATTACAATCGGAGCTCCTTGGTCATTTATATATTTATGAGCATCTTTAATCTTTGTAAATGTTTTATATTTTGCTGTTGGAATTTTATGGCGCTCCATAAAAGATTTTGCAAAATCTTTTGAGCTTTCAAGCTGGGCTGCTAATTTTTTTGGACCAAAAATTTTTAATTTATTTTCCATAAAGGTATCTACAATTCCTTTAGAAAGAGGAACTTCTGGGCCAATAATTGTTAAATCTATTTTTTCTTTTTTTGCAAATAAAACTAATTGCTTTATATCGTTAATATTGATATCAATATTTTTTATTTTTTCTTCTAAGTCAGTTCCGCCATTACCTGGAGCAACAAAAACCTTTTTAACAAGTGGACTTTGTTCTATCTTCCATGCAAGTGCATGTTCGCGGCCTCCATTACCAATGATTAGAGCTTTCATCTTTAATGCTTAAAGTGCCTTATGCCAGTGAATATCATTATTAAACCGTGCTCATTAGCTGCCTCAATGACATCACTATCTTTGATGCTACCCCCAGGTTGGATAACGCATTTTGCACCGTAACTTGCAAGAACATCTATACCATCTCGGAAGGGAAAAAATGCATCTGAGGCAACCACACTATCGGTTAAGGATATGTTGGCATTTTCTGATTTTATTGCAGCTATACGAGTGCTATCAACTCTACTCATCTGACCTGCACCAACCCCAAGAGTTCTTTTATCTTTACAGAAAATAATTGCATTAGATTTAACATGTCGTGCAACTTCCCAAGCAAAATTTAAATCTTCTAACTGTTCAGGGCTAGGTTTTAATTTAGTCACAACTTTACATTTATTAATATCTAGTTTGTGATTGTCACTTGTTTGGACTAACCAGCCCCCACCAATTTTTTTGAAATCTAAATTATTTTCTAATGCATTAATTTCAACTTGTAATAATCTGATGTTTGCTTTTGTTTTAAAAATATTTAATGCCGCTTTTGAATAACTGGGAGCAATAATGACTTCAACAAATTGATTCATAATTAATTCAGCAGTTTCTGAGTCCATTTCTTTATTGATTGAAATAATACCACCAAATGCAGAAGTTGAATCAGTTGAAAAAGCCCCTTTGTAAGCATCTTTAATTTTTATAGCAGTGCATACCCCACAAGGGTTTGCATGTTTAACAATTACACAAGTAGGAGCAGAAAATAACTTAACACATTCCCATGCTGTATCTGAGTCATTTAAATTGTTGAATGATAGTTCTTTACCTTGAATTTGTTTAAAATTTGCAAGGGAGCCATTTTGAATTTTTGGCTCAACATAAAAAGCAGCTGATTGATGAGGATTTTCTCCATAACGCATATCCATTTTCTTATTCATGTTTTGAGTTAAAGTGTTAGGAAAGTTTCCCTGTTTATCATTCTTGGAAAGATATTCACTAATAACTTTATCGTAATGTGCTGAATGTGAAAAAGCATTTTGGGCAAGTTTGAATCGATATGCTTCGCCTAGTGCACCGTTATTCTCTATTAATTGCTGAGAGAAATTATCATATTCATTGGGATTGGTTAATATGGCAACACTTTTATAGTTTTTCGCAGCTGCCCTAAGCATTGTAGGACCCCCAATGTCAATATTTTCAATTGCTAGCTCTAAATTACATTTAGGATTATTAATTGTTGATTCAAATGGGTATAAGTTAACAATAACAAGATCAATTTGAGGGATACTTTGTTTTTTAAGTGTATCAATATGTTTTGGGTTGTCTCTTTGAGCTAAGATTCCCCCATAAATTTTTGGATGTAAAGTTTTAACTCGACCATCAAGCATTTCAGGAAATTGAGTATATTCACTCACCTCAGTTACTTTAATATTGTTTTCTTTTAAGAGGTCTGCAGTCCCGCCTGTGGAAATAATTTCAATATTTAAGTCTTGTAATATTGTAGCCAATTCTAAAATATTTGATTTATCAGAAACACTAAGTAATGCCCTGCTTATTTTAATCATCTTATGTTTGAATTTTGTGTTGTTTAAGTTTTTTTCTAAGTGTATTTCTATTAAGGCCAAGAATATCTGCAGCTCTACTTTGGTTTCCTTCTGCATGATTCATAATATAGAGTAAAAGTGGCTTTTCTATAGATTGAATCACCATATCATAAACATCATTAGGGTTTTCGCCAGACAAATCTGTAAAGTATTGATCTAAGAGAATATCAATATCATTAGATAGGTTAGCTTTACTCATTAAGCAACAAAGCCAAGTTCATTTTCAGAATCTTCATATGTGACATATTCGTTAAGCCTTCTTAATTCATTAAAGTAATGTTTAATAGATTCAATTTGCTGAGAGGTTCCATCAATTTGATTCATGTTAAATCTAAATTGAGCTGAATTTTTAAGCCCTTTTGTATACCAAGAGATATGTTTTCTAGCAATTCTATGACCCCTCTCTGCCCCATAAAAATCATATAAATCAATTACATGTTGAATAGTAGTTGTTTCTATTTCGCTTATGGTAGGCCGAGCCATATGCTCACCAGTTTTTAAAAAATATTCAATCTCCCTAAATATCCATGGTCGGCCTTGAGCAGCTCGACCAATCATTACACCATCCGCCTTTGTGTATTCAAGTACAAACTTTGCTTTTTCTGGAGTCGTAATATCTCCATTGGCTATAACTGGGATACTTATTATTTGCTTAACATTAGCAATAGTGTCATATTCAGCATCACCTTTATATAAGCAAGCCCTTGTTCTTCCATGCATTGATAGAGCCTGTATACCTGAATCTTCAGCTATTCTTGCTATTCTAGAAGCATTTCTATTTTCTTTGTCCCATCCAGTTCTTATTTTTAGAGTTACAGGTATATCAACAGATTTAACTACTGCAGTAAGAATTTTTTCAACTAATTTTTCTTTTTGAAGTAGCGCTGACCCGGCCATAACGTTGCATATTTTTTTTGCAGGACACCCCATATTTATATCAATAATTTGGGCACCTTTTGCCATATTAAATTTTGCAGCTTCTGCCATCATATCAGGGTCAGACCCAGCAATTTGAACAGAGATTGGTGCGACTTCACCCTGATGATTTGCTCTTAAAAGAGTTTTTTCACTTCCATAAAGAAGAGAGTTTGAAGTAACCATTTCACTTATTGCCATACCAGCACCATAATGCTTACATAGCATACGGAATGGGCGATCAGTAACTCCAGCCATCGGAGCTAAAACCAAGTTATTTTTAAGCTTATGAGGCCCTATCTGCATATTTTAAATTTACTTAAAGATAAATGAAATGCTTATTTTATAATCAATTGGGCGATTCTCAAAGTTTAATTTTCTCGCCAATTAAATTGTAATTTTTCCAGATGGCTCTTAAGGTCTGCCATTGCTTTATTAACATTATTAGAGGCGCCCTTTACTCCAAGTTCTAATGTTTTATTTGGTCTTAATTTAGGAAGGCTATATATTTTAATTTCTTTATTTTTATTTTGTATTTCATTCATTGTATCAATTAACATACTTTCGCTAACATCATCTAGCCAAATGGATTGGTCTTCAACATCTTTGAAGTTAATGAGAGTTTTGTAGCGATTATTTATTACCCAGTCAATCATTGGCCATGCCATTTCAGGAAATCCTGGCATGAAATGATGGTGATTAATTAAAAACCCTGGAATATTATTTATAACGTTAGGAATCAGTTCAGCATTGTCTGGAAGATCTGCCATTAAAATTCTTTTTGGATATGCATCTTTACCAAATTGATTCTCAATAAGTTGTTTTGCTTTAGAGTTTTGAACTATAGGATTTTTATGTGCAAGTGCAGCTGCATGTCTAGTAAAATCATCTGGTGTGGCACCTATTCCCCCAAAACAAAAAACAATAGATCCAATTTTCTCTTGAATAATTTTTCTGATTATCTCTAAATCATCTGGAATATAGTCGACCTTTGAAAGGCATAATCCATAATCTTTTAATTTTTTAGATAGGTGTTTAAGATGTTTGTCTTCTCTTTTTCCGGATAAGATTTCATCCCCTATAATGACAGCATGGATTTCTTTTTGAGATATATCTAATAAATTTAGTGAGTTTTCAGTACTAATGAGCTTGCTCCCAATTATCACCTTCTCCAATATCAGCAATTAGTGGAATAGACAATGAAGCAACTTCCGCCATTAGTTTAGGAATTATTTTTTTAAAAGTTTGTACTTCATTGTTAGGAACTTCAAAGACAAGTTCGTCATGCACTTGCATAATCATTTTCCCTTTAATATTGGGCTCAACTTGAATCCAATTATGAACCTCAATCATAGCTAATTTAATTAAGTCTGCTGCGGTACCTTGCATTGGGCCATTGATTGCAGCTCTTTCAGCAGCAGCTCTCATAATTCCATTGGAGCCATTAATTTCAGGAAGCCATAACCTTCTCCCAAAAAAAGTTTCAACATATCCTTTTTCTTTAGCTGTTTGTTTTGCATCTTCCATGTACTGCTTTACAGAGGGATATTGAGTGAAATAACAATCAATATAATTTTTTGCAGCACTTATTTCAATATTAAGATTTTTAGCAAGACCAAAAGGGCTCATACCGTATATAAGTCCAAAGTTAATTACTTTCGCATACCTTCTTTGTTCATTTGAAACACTTTCCAAAGAAGTGTTAAATATTTCAGCGGCTGTAATTCTATGAATATCTTCATTATTTTTAAATGCTTGAATTAGGCGTTTGTCTTTTGATAAATGTGCCATTATTCTCAGTTCAATTTGAGAGTAATCTGCAGACATTATGACTGATCCTTCCGGAGCAATAAATGCTTCCCTTACTTTTCTACCCTCAGGCGTTCTAATCGGAATATTTTGTAAGTTTGGATCGGAACTAGCTAGTCTTCCAGTAATTGCAACTGCTTGGTTGTAGCTTGTATGAATCCTACCAGTAGCTTGGTTAATCATTTTTGGCAATTTGTCTGTGTATGTATTTTTAAGCTTCGATAAGCTTCGATGCTCTAAAATTAATTTAGGTAACGGATAGTCTTGGGCAAGAACTTGAAGAACCTCTTCACTTGTAGATGGTGTTCCAGTAGGTGTTTTTTTGAGTGGTTTAATTTTTAATTTTTCAAAAAGTATTTCTCGAAGCTGTTTGGGGGACGACAAATTAAAAGGCTGATCTGCAAGAACATAAGCTTCTTTCTCTAAGTTAATTAATTTTTCCCCAATTTCATGGCTTTGTTTTTGTAAGATTTTTGAGTCTACAAGCACCCCATTTCTTTCAACTTTAATTAGCGCCTGCATTGAAGGTATCTCAATGTCTTTATATACCTTTTGAAGTTTTTTATTCTCTTTTAGAAGATTATTTAAGTGTTGGAAGAGTTGAAGTGTAACATCAGCATCTTCTGCTGCATAAGGAGTAGCGTCTTCAATATATACCTGATCAAAGGTAATTTGCTTAACTCCTTTACCTACGAGAGACTCATAACTTATACAATCATGCCCCAAGTAGCGTTTACTTAATTTATTCATACCATGGCTTTGATTACTCTCCAAGACATAGCTCATCAACATTGTGTCCTCATCAATTCCTTTGAGACATACCCCATTATTAAGAAAAATATGTGCATCATATTTTATATTCTGTCCAATTTTAATAATCTTTGGATCTTCTAAGATAGGCTTTAGTTTTTCAATTACTAAATCTAAATTTAATTGAATAAAATTATCTGCACTTTGATGTTTTAAAGGTATATACGCTGCCGAACCAGGCTCAATTGAAATTGAGATGCCGACTAAATTAGCTACCATCACATTTAGTGAATCTGTTTCAGTGTCAATTGCGACAATTCTTTTTAATTTTATTTTTTGAATCCACTGGTTAAGAGTTTGTTTGTCATTAATTGTTATATATGAATTTTTGTCATTAAAATTAGAAATTTTGTTTGCTGATTCGATATTATCTATTTTATTTTTGACGATTCCATCACCGATAGAATCTTTTTGTTGAAGATCTTGAAGCCATCTCGAGAAGTTGAATTCTTTATATATTGTTTCTAAAATTTTATTGTCAGGGCTTTTTCTTACAAACTCATTCCAATTAACATTTATATCTAAGTCACACCTAATAGTAATTAAATCTTTTGCAGTTGGAAGCCAGTCAATTGCTTTCCTGAGATTTTCACCAACGACACCTTCAAATGTAGCTGAATTTTTAAC
>Ga0115004_10003924_pt1 | contig 12003 bp, 8 predicted proteins | sample ArcticOcean_MG_C_10_FD_88737 | JGI IMG/M metagenome (GOLD analysis project Ga0115004, IMG submission 88737) | Marine microbial communities from western Arctic Ocean - ArcticOcean_MG_CB11_90 | ecosystem: Environmental > Aquatic > Marine > Oceanic | place: Arctic Ocean: Canada Basin | collected...
AATTTTTAGAAATGAGAATAGCGATAATTGGTTATGGTAAGATGGGAAAAACGATCGAAGCACTGGCTTTAAAAAAAGGTCATGAAATCGTTTTAAAAACTTCTGGAGAATTCCCTGCCGATGAATCTACTTTAAAAGAATCTAAGGCAGATGTAGCGATAGAATTCACTCGACCAGATAAAGCTGTTAATAACCTTCTATTGTGTGCTAAGGCTCAGATTCCTGTAGTAACAGGAACTACAGGATGGTACGACCGCCTGTCCGAAGTCGAAAATAAATTTAACTCGAATTCTGGTAAACTCATTTACAGTAGCAACTTCAGCATTGGGGTTAACATATTCTTCAAACTCAATGAGTATTTAGCAGAAATAATGGCTAAATATGATAGCTACGAGCCCTTAATCACCGAGACACACCACACTGAAAAATTAGATAGTCCAAGCGGAACAGCGATCACTCTAGCCGAAGATGTCATTTTTCAAATGAAAAGAAAAGACGCTTGGGAAAATGAACTCTCCCGAGATGAAGAGAAACTGAGTATTATTTCTAAAAGAGAACCAAATGTTCCTGGAACTCATGAAATAAGCTACACAGGACTTAACGATGAATTATCTATAAAACACCAAGCTAATAACAGAGATGGATTCGCTTTAGGCTCTATATTAGCCGCCAAATGGCTGGTGGATCAAGAAAGTGGAGTTTATTCCATGAGAGATTTCCTAAAAATAAAATAAGAAGATGTTTACAATACCCTATATACTCCTTTACCTATTAATACTTACTCTTTTTATATGCTTAGGAACTGTTTTTGAAAGAGCAGGAAAAGAAAAATGGAAAGGTTATGTGCCAGTATTAAATTTCTTTACCTGGCTACAAATCCTAAAAAGACCTTGGTGGTGGCTTCTACTACTAATTATCCCTGGAGTAAATCTCATCATGCTTATTATCATGAATGTAGAAACTGCGATCGCTTTTGGCAAAAGAAGCACAAAAGAACAGTGGTTTTTCGGTGCTCTTCCTTGGGTGGCTATGGCTCAACTCGCATTTAAAGACAACTCTGAATACATCGGACCAAGAGATTGGAGTAAAAAGAAAAAAAGTCAACCAAGAGAATGGGGAGAAGCTATTGTTTTCGCAGTAGTCGCTGCTACAGTAATTAGAACATTCTTTTTCGAAGCCTTTACCATCCCTACTGCTTCCATGGAAAGCAGCATGAATGTGGGTGACTACCTATTTGTAAGTAAAATGTCTTACGGAGCTAAAAGCCCAATGACACCTATATCTATACCTTTAGTTCACAATAGAATACCAGGGACACTGAACGATAGCTACGTAGATTGGTTTAAAATGCCATACTTTAGAATGCCTGGTTTTGGAGATGTCGAAAGAATGGATGCTATGGTATTTAATTATCCGCATGGAGATACTGCCATCGTAGATGACTTTTTAATGGGGCATGATTATCATTCTATTCTTACAGAGTCTGCTATATTCATGGCTGCTGATTCAAAGGAATCCAACATGAGAGATAGAACCAGAGCCAATAACGCTCGAGCTCAATACCTAAGTAATCCAGAGAAGTACAGAAGTATGGCCAGAGAAAGAATGGAAAAAGGGTTCGTCCCTTACTCTGGAATGACTGGCGTGAATCATAAAATTGGAGGTTTAAAAGTTAGACCTATAGATAAAAGAGAACATTATATAAAGAGATGTACCGGACTTCCTGGAAATAAACTTGAAATTAAAAATCAGGTTATTCATATAGATGACGTGCCATTAGAAAATGCTGAAAATACTCAGTTCTCTAATCTCCTCTATCTAAAAAAACCATTAACTCGATTAGAAGTCGCAGAAATTTTCGGGCTTCACTCGTGGTATCAGGTTAAACTAAGATCTCAAGGGAAAGAAAGACAGACTAACGACCGTTCTAAAGAATTCTTAATCACCTGCAGTAATAATTTAGTAGCCGAAATGAGAGCCAATACATCTGTCGTAGATAGTGTAGTAAACAATATTATTCCCGCAGGAAGTGGTTATGGATTTTTAAAGATGTTTCCTAACTCAAATCTTGCACCATTTAATAAATGGAACATAGATAATTATGGCCCGGTAAACATTCCTGCTGAAGGGGAATTGGTGAATCTCACATTAGACAATCTGCCCCTTTACAAAAGAGTTATAGAAGCTTACGAAGGAAACATCTTAGAAGTTAAAGACGGTAAGATCTTTATTAATGGTACTGAATCTACCAGTTATACTATCAAGCAAAACTATTACTGGCTTATGGGGGACAACAGACATAACTCTGCTGATAGTCGCTTTTGGGGTTTTGTCCCTGAAGACCACGTAGTAGGAAGAGCCGCATTTACATGGATGAGCAGAACCAATGCTAACGACCACTTCGAACCGGGATTTAGATGGGACAGAATGTTCAAAACCGTGAAATAAGATGAACTGTACAGTTCTTCCTATTTGTCCTTTTGGAAACATAAAATGGTGGAGCCTATTTTTAACCTCTGAAAATGTAACACTAAACGGCTATGAGAACTTCCAGAAACAAACTTGGAGAAACAGATATGATATTCAAGGAGCTAACGGAACTCAGTCATTAACAATCCCTATAATTAGAGAATCTGGGGTAAAGACCAAAACTAAAGACATACAACTCTTCCATGAAACTCATTGGAAAAAAGTACACTGGAGAAGTATAAAAAGCGCTTACGGCTCTAGCCCATTTTGGATATATTATTCCGATGCAATAGAGAAAATGTACACCTCTCAGTTTACCACACTCTATGAGTTTAGCCTGAAATCTATAGAAGTAATCGCAGAGGAATTAGCGCTAGACAGCGAATTAAAAACAACCCTGGAAAAACCTAATCAAGAGGTTGATTTTTCAAAAGAGTTTAAACCCTCCAAGTGTCATTTTAAAAACGAACCATACCTGCAGGTATTCTCAGACAGATTTGAGTTTCAGCCAAACTTGTCTATTCTAGACTTACTATTTAATCTAGGGCCCGAAACTGAACACTACTTAACTCAATTAACCCCACCAGAGATTTAGATGAATTATTAAGAAAGTAATTGATATCTCTGAATTTCACTAAAACGTCTTACGACTGAGAATTTTTAACTTGTGCTATAGAAAGTAATCTTAAAATCCTTCAGCACCGAATACCCCCATTATATAGTTCCAATCGATAAAAATGCTCTAAACTAACCAAATAGAGTTATTGGTTATACGTAAAAAGAAGTTCTCAATATTATAATTACAGAAGCACTGAAGATGACCCCACTAAAGACTTGACTATATTATTTACATGTACTTAACTCCCGTTTCACAAAGCAAACACGATAAATGAAGTGACCCGTAAAAACAAACAGTAAGGCCGTTAATCCTAGATTATGAAGTTTAACAAGCGTTGCAACGCGAAAAAACTACTAATTATGGTGAGAGACCTATGGAATTAAGTATCTTTGCGCTCCCTTTTATAAAAATAAATTAATTAACCGGGTTTAGGACCCTTGTAAAATTATTAAAGATGGCAACTAAAATTAGATTGCAAAGACACGGAAAGAAAGGAAAACCTTACTTCCACATAGTAGCGGCAGACTCTAGAGCTAAAAGAGACGGTCGTTATATCGAAAGAATTGGAAATTACAATCCAAACACAAATCCTGCTACAATAGAGTTAGATTTTGAAAGAGCTGTACATTGGCTTCAAGTAGGTGCTCAACCTACTGATACTGCAAAAGCAATTTTATCGTATAAAGGAGCTATTTATAAGAATCACTTATTAAAAGGAATCGCTAAAGGAGCGCTTACTGAAGATCAAGTGAATAAAAAATTCGATGCTTGGCTTTCTGAAAAAGAAGGAAAAGTACAAGCACAAGTAGACTCAATCAAAAGTGCTGATGAAAAAGTAAAAGCTGATGTTTTTGCTGCTGAAAAAGCAATCAACGAAGAAAGAGCTAATTTAATAGCTTCTGCACAATCGGCACTAGCTGCTGAAGCTGCTGCTGCTACTGAAGCTGCTGCTGCTGCTATCGCTGCAGAAAAAGCTGCCGCTGCTGAAGCTGCTGCTCCTGCTGTTGTTGAAGAAGTTGCTGCTCCCGTTGAGGAAGTTGTAGCTGAAGCTCCTGCTGCTGTTGAAGAAGTTGCTGCTCCCGTTGAGGAAGTTGTAGTTGAAGCTCCTGCTGCTGCTGTTGAAGAAGTTGCTACTCCCGTTGAGGAAGTTGTAGCTGAAACTCCTGCTGCTGAAGAAAAAGCTGACGATTCATCAGAAGAAGAAAAAGCATAAAAAAAACTTTTATAAAAGGGCTAAAGCCGCTTTCTCAAAACGAAAGCGGCTTTTTTTTGACCTAGTTTTTAATAAGGATATTGTAATTAAATTCGTGCCCATGAATAAAGAAGACTTATTCTATCTTGGAAAAATCACCAAAATAGTCGGCTATAAAGGTGAAATCGCCATTTTCATGGACGTAGACTCACCTGAGAACTACTTCAATATTAAATCCATAATAGTAGAAACTAAAAACACCCTCGTCCCCTTTTACTTCGATTGGATTCAGTTTAGAAAAGACCGTCACTTCAAGGCCAAACTTATAGGAGTAGACACAGAAGAACAATCACTCGCATTAGTTAATTCTGAATTATACTTACCCATTAACCAACTTCCTAAACTAGAAGGAAACAAATTCTATTTTCATGAAATCATAGACTTTAAAGTAGTTGGTGAAAATGAAGGTGAAATTGGATTAATTAAACGCGTAATTGACCTTCCTGCTAATCCATTATTTGAAGTGTTAAATAATTCTGGAGCAGAGATACTAGTACCGATGAATGACAATGTAATCCAGAGAGTAGATCGAGATGCTAAAACGATTTTTGTTATTCTGCCAGAAGGCTTACTCGATTTATATTTGTCTTAAGACTAATTATACCTCTAAGAGAATCCCCTCAGTTATATATAAAGCTTTAATCATTCCATGCACGATTTATGAATAAGGAAAAGGATCTAATAGTCGGTTATACAACCTCAGTCCTTTAGCATAAAGCTAATAATTATACTGCCTCATCCTGTTTGTCACCTTGTGAAGTAACCTTCACACAGAACCCATTTGGGATTGCTGCAAATTCAAATTTAACATTCAACTTTACCCACAGGGTAATCCATTTTTTTTTAGAAAAATCCTACAAAAGAAGGTACAATAACTTATCTATAAATCCTCAATCAGTTGGGAGAAATGATAGTTCAATTCTTTTGAAAAAAAACCGGGATCTCATAGCAATCTGATTAGAGAAAGATCGCTAAAGAAGTGGAAAATGAATTAATTAGGGAACCAAAATAGAATTCTCACAAATAATGAGATTTACCAAAAATACCACTTTCATGGTATTGTATTAAAGGAGGTTCAAGAATACATTTGCACACTATTAAGAATAAGTCTAAATAAAACCAACCCCTGCTTAACCTGCAGAAAACTTTAAAAAATGAATAAAACACTTAAACACTTTTTCCTTCTAACTCTCTCTACAGGCCTGCTACTTACAGGATGTAAAAAAGAAGAAGGATGCACAGACGAATTAGCTACAAATTATGATGCAGATGCAGAAGAAGATGATGACTCGTGTGAATACGATACTACACCTCCAGTAGACCCCTGTAACTTCGGAGATTATTGCTTCTCTAGAGATGGAGAAACGACTGTAAGTTTTGGTGGTCAAACTACACGTCTGAACCAACTAAGTGAGATAACGTCATACATGAAAACAGCTAATAATGGTGAAGTAGTCTCTGCAGCTCAATTAAGAGAAATGTTCTCTAATAATAATGGAACAGGAAGTACTTTTTTCTCCGATGATGCTAACGATGCTTCTAAGCAATTAAAAAGTAAAACCTTTGTCACCTTCCAAGCAGATTACGAATCATTAATGGACGATATGCAAGTAGCCTCTGAAAGCACATCAACAGGTTCGAACGGAACTGCAGGTGTTGTAGTCAGTACTACCAACTCAAGTAAACAATATCTGTTTAACGCAAACGGCTTTGAGCATACACAACTCATAGAAAAAGGGTTGATGGGAGATTGTTTCTACTACCAAGCTATGGATGGCTATATCGCTGGAGTTCTTGCTCAATCTTATGGAAATGAAATTCTAGAAGGTAAAAACTATACCGAAAATGAGCACAAATTTGACGAGGCTTTTGGCTACTTAGGAATTCCTACAGACTTCTTGACTAACACAGGAGGAGCAAGATTCCATGGAAAATATGGTAACTCTAGAGATGGTGTTTTAGGAACTAATTCAATTTTTAATGACTTTTTAGAAATCAGACAAGCCATTACAGATGGTGACCAAGCCCAAATAGAAATAATGATGCCAAGTATTAGACTAGAATGGCATAAAATTATAGCTGGAACTGCAGTTCATTACCTGAATGCAGCGCTGAATAACATAGATGACCCAGCTTTAAAAATGCACGAACTGTCTGAGGCTTATGCTTTCATAGGAAACCTAGTACACAGTACAGACGCTTATTCTATTTCTATAGCTCAGAGAGATGAATGCAGAGCGCTACTAGGAGATAACTTTTATGAAACGACTACTGCCGATGTAAATGCTGCCAAAGAATGGCTCATAGCTAATACTGCTATCACTTTAATACAGTCAGCTAATTTATAATTGAAAATGACGAAACACATAACTATACTTCTACTCATTACAGCTCTTTTTTGGAGCTGTAATGGGGATGAAGAAAACCCAGAATGTCAAGCCTCTGACCCCGATGTTATGCTTATGGACATTCGGGATTTTACGATTTTACCCGCCTATCAAAATGCATATAATAAAATAGTTGAAGCTCGTGACATTTCACAAGACTTCATTCTAACACCTTCTCAGGATCAGTTAGGTCCATTCAGAAACGCTATAAAAAACGCATGGCTAGCCTGGCAGGAAGCAAGTGGATTTGAATTCGGACCCGCTTCTGATGTTGCCCTTCGGTCTAACGTAAACACCTTTCCTGTGGATAGTTTTGGTGTATTGCTACGCATAGAAAACCAAGACATCACGCTCATAGCCAACGACCTTAAAGGTTTTCCTGCCTTGGATTTATTAATCAATGGCATAGGTAGCACGGATGAAGAAATCTTGGCAATCTACACTGGAGACAGTGCTGCCGATTATACTGCTTACTTGACCGCTGTTTTAATCGATATCGAAGACAGAATCTTGTCAGTAAAAGCCACCTGGGAAGATAGCTATGGAGAAACATTCCCTACCAATACAGGGTTTTCCACTGGTTCCTCTTTTAGCATGTATATCAATGCGTATATTCAAGACTGGGAACAAATAAAACGAGAAAGAATAGCACTTCCGCTCGGTCTACTGACCTTCCAAACTCCGCTGCCTAATCAAGTAGAATGTATCTATGGAGGATATAGTCAGGAATTAGCACTAGCACATGCAGTAAGTCATTATAATATCTATAAAAGCGCAGACCATTTAGGAATTCAAGAACTGGTGGAAGGCGTAACCAATTTCACGGGAAATAATGGGGAAACTTTAGATGAAACGATGGTGGCTCAGTTCGAATTAGGAATAGCTAATCTTTCTGTAGTTCCAGACCCGCTTTCAGAAACAGTGCTTTTAGATTTTGACATTGTGAATGAAGCTTACCTAGCTCTTCAGGATATGGTGGTGTTAATGAAAACAGATATGACTTCCGGCTTAGGAATCAGTATCAATTTTGCCGATAATGATGGCGACTGATTTCGTCAAAAATATAACGAACAAATTAACCACTCAAGTAGCCGTTTTCCCCTTGGCTACTTTTCGTGTTGTATTCGGGGCACTCATGCTGTTCTCTACCATTCGATTTTGGTATTATGGATGGATAGAAGATTTCTACATAGCTCCTTCCCATTTCTTTAGCTACTTCGGGCAGGATTGGATCCTGCCTTATAACGCTCCATTCATTTATAGCCTATTCATTATCATGGCTATATCAGCTGTAGGTATTATGCTTGGGCTGTTTTTTAGAGCTTCCTCCCTCCTGTTTTTCTTGAGCTTTACCTACATAGAACTTATAGACAAAACCACGTACTTAAACCATTACTACTTCGTGAGTTTGATGGCATTTTTACTCCTTTTTACACCAGCTCACAGAGCACTCTCTTTAGATTCTAAACTCTTTCCTCGAATTAAATCTTGGGTCGTTCCTCAGTGGAGCATCTTAGCATTGCAATTTCAAATAGCCATTCTCTACTTCTTCGCGGGTGTAGCAAAACTGAATTACGATTGGCTATTCAAAGCACAACCAATGAGCTTGTGGCTCCAGTCCAAATCTGATTTTCCAATACTTGGTCAATTCTTCGTCATGGAAGAAACAGCTTTCATTTTCTCTTGGGCAGGAATGCTCTTTGATATCAGCATTGCTTTTCTATTGTTCTCTAAAAAACTTCGCCCACTTGGATACTTAGCCGTGGTAGCCTTCCATCTACTTACTTGGCTTCTGTTTCCTATTGGGGTTTTTCCATGGGTGATGATTGGGGTGACATTGATTTTCTTTTCTGCTGATTGGCACAAAAGGCTTTGGGAAATAGTTTGGAGTTCACGGTTTAGGGTTTATAGTTTTGGCTCTATAGGTAATAAAACTGCCAGCAATAAAATAACAACTCCTAACTATAAGCTATTAACTATAAACTACGGACTACTATCACTCCTAGCCATCCACTTCACTCTCCAACTCCTAGTTCCTCTTAGACACCACTTATCTGAAGACAACCTCTATTGGACTGAAAACGGTTATCGTTTCTCCTGGCGAGTGATGTTGATGGAAAAAACAGGGTATTTAGAATTTAGAGTGAGAAATATTGCTACGCAGAAAGAGAGTATAGTGCAGACTGGCGAGTATTTTTCAGCTTTTCAACAACGGCAGCTGGTAACACAACCAGACATGATTCTCCAAGCAGCTAATGTGATAGCTAAAGATTATGAGAATCGTGGAATCCAAGTAGAAGTATATGCGGATAGTTTCGCGAGTTTAAATGGAGAAAAACACCGTCCGTTTGTGAATCCAACCGTAAATTTGGCGTCTCTAAAAAATGACCAGAAAAGAGATTGGATAGTACAGTATGATTAAATCGTGGGCTAACATATCACTTTGGATAATCGGCATTTTATGCTTAAGCTCCTTGTCTATCTCTGCTGCGGTTTCTGATAGTACTTCAGTAAAAAATGAGGCCTCTGTGATTTCTATTACAGGAAAAGTTAGTTGTACCAAAACAGGCCAGCCATTGGTCAATGCACATGTTTTTGAGGACGATTATTTAATAGCCATCACCAATAATGTAGGTGAATTTCAATTCGATGCAGTGAAGGAAACCTTCACCCTCTCTGTGTCTTACGTAGGGTATAAAACGTACCGCTTAGATTTAGAATCAGGGAAAGCCGGTTACTTACAAATCAAGCTTCAGGAAAGAAACTTAAAGGAAGCTGTGGTGAAAGCCGAGGCTTCTAGTTTTGTACAATTGGAACCTCGAGCTGTGGAAGATTTTACGGTGTATGCCGGAAAGAAAGCGGATTTAATTTCTATAGATGCTCAATTGAGTGATGGTGGAACAAACAACCCGAGACAAACCTTTTCTAGAATAGCCGGACTCAATATTTGGCAAGCTGATGCCGGTGGACTCCAACTCGCTATAGGGTCTCGAGGGCTAGATCCAAATAGAACAGCACACTTTAATGTACGCCAAAATGGAAGTGATATCAGTGCAGAACCGCTGGGTTACCCTGAGGCCTATTACACACCCGCTTTTCAGAGCGTGGATAGAATAGAAATCATACGTGGAGCAGCTTCTCTGCAGTACGGGCCGCAGTTTGGCGGAATGCTAAATTTCCGGATGAAACAGGGAGATAGAAAGAAGAAAATAGCTGCTGTGGGAGAATATACCCGTGGTAGTTTTAATCTGAATAATTACTTCGGGAGCGTGGGAGGACAGTTCAAAAACTTGAATTATTACTTCACTGCCAATGTAAAAAACAGTGATGGTTATTCCGACAACGCGCAATTTGACCAGAATTCGTTTTATGGTGGATTAGAGCTTAAACTAAACTCAAAATCGACTATTGAGTTGACAGGTTCGTACATGAACTATAAAAGTCAGCAGGCTGGCGGACTCACAGATGCTCAGTTCGAAGAAGACCCGTTTCAGAGTTTAAGAAAGCGGAACTGGTTCGGAGTGGACTGGTTCACTTCTAATTTTTCATGGAATTACAAACTTGGAGATAATGCTGAACTAGAATCTAAATTCTTCATTCTGGACGCCAGCAGAAGCAGCATTGGCTTTCTTCAAAGCCCAAACAGAGCAGATGTAGGAGAAGCCAGAGACATTATCCATGGTGAGTTCAACAACTATGGGAACGAAACCAGAGTGAAGAAATTACATACTCTGTTCGGACATTCTGCTACATTTATTACTGGTGTAAGGGCGTTTTATGGAACTACGCTAGCACAGCAGAAAGAAGGCGATACCGGCTCAGGATTTATCTCAGACTTGAGTGATGGAGACTACCCTATTCAATCAGATTACACCTACTACAACCAGAATTATTCTGCCTTTATAGAAGAAGTATTATTCCTTAAGAAATGGAAAGTAACTCCTGGTGCCAGAATGGAATATATCCGCACTGGATTTGATGGAGATTTTGTGATTACTCAGAGAGATGGCGCAGGAAATATATTGCCTGGCTATCCTGTTACAGAATCATCCAAAGGAACCAACTCTAGACCTATTTTTCTATATGGATTAGGAGTAGAAAAAAGCCTTTCTAAAACCACTTCTCTCCTATTTAATCTCACCAAGAATTACCGCCCAGTAAACTTCTCAGACCTCTTCATTTCCAGACCTGCGCAGGCTGTAGATGTCGATATAAAGGATGAACAAGGCCACAGCATTGACTTAGAATTTAAAGGAATAACGAAGGATGTGGTTAAGTGGAGTGTGGATTTTTACGCGTTGCAATACCAAGACAAAATAGGCTCTATCCTTACCACACAGCAAGACCCTATTTTAGGAAACCGAGTGGTTAGATTGAGAACGAATGTAAACGATGGACTGAGTTACGGTGTGGATATAAGTTTTGAGTTGGATGCCCTGAAAGCATTAGGCTCTAAAAATGAAATATGGCAAGTATTGCCATTCGGTAGTTTCTCTTTTAATTCTTCAAAATACCGCGGCAGTGAAAGTAAATATGCGGCCATCACCGATGGAAACCAAATAGAAAAGGCCCCAGAAATTCAAGGAAAAGGTGGAGTAAGAATAACCAGAAACGATTTCACTATAGAAGCACTTTATACTTATGTAGGCGAGCAATTCTCAGATGCTACCAACTCAGAATTTGACCCAAGAGCTATAGTAGGATTGATTCCTAGCTACTCCCTTTTAGATCTCTCTGCCAAGTATGAGTTCAAAAAATTCTACTTGAACGTAAACTTAAATAATGCCACCAACTCCATCTACTTCGCTAGAAGAGCATCGGCCTACCCTGGGCCTGGAATTATAGCTGCTGCTCCTCGAACTTTTGGGGTGAGCTTGGGGGTTAGGATTTAAGTTTATAGCCAGATGTTGCTAGCAAAAACACTACAATTTCTTTCTGCATCTTTGGTCAAAATTTACACTACACTAATTACGCAAGTATTATTCCTCACTCCAGATATTTCTGCCCTTGTATTTAATCTAATTTATACTCAGAAAGAGACTCCAAGTCTACTCTTGAGGCAACAGACTCTATTTTAGTTGGAAATTGATATCAATTATTTTTAGTCCAGTATTGATTTCACATATGCTTGTCGAGTATTATATACCGAAAGCTAGGGCTGCATAACCTACGACTAAGGCAATTACCAATCCTGATACGGTAATAATAATCGCGTCCTTCTTATTTTGTGCTAGTAACGGAAAGATACCGTCTCCGCTAGTGGCTATGGACGCAGC
>Ga0115004_10003932_pt1 | contig 11988 bp, 6 predicted proteins | sample ArcticOcean_MG_C_10_FD_88737 | JGI IMG/M metagenome (GOLD analysis project Ga0115004, IMG submission 88737) | Marine microbial communities from western Arctic Ocean - ArcticOcean_MG_CB11_90 | ecosystem: Environmental > Aquatic > Marine > Oceanic | place: Arctic Ocean: Canada Basin | collected...
CCAACATTTTCATAATTGTCTATACAATTTCAATTGTTTTACTAAGCAACATGTGGGTTTGCTGTAGAAACTATTAGTGTTGCTCGGCGAAACCAAACTTTCTGTTGTTTTCTGTGCGATTTCTTTGCGATTGGATTTACTAAGCACAAATGACAGGTATATATATATATATATAGATAGATAGATAAAGTCCAAAAGGACAGCAGGAGGAATCTACTGCAGGAGTAGGTTTGTTTGGGTCTAAAAAAGACATATTAAAAAAACTGGACTAAAAAAGACATATCAAAAAAACTGGTCTAAAAAAGACGTTTCAAAAAAAACTGGTCCAAAAAAGATATTACAAAAAAACTGGTCTAAAAAAGACGTTTCAAAAAAAAAGCAGCACGTTTCAAAAGGATTCGAACGAATGCAATCCTCTCTTGATAAATAATAACGCGACGAGAGCTTTTTGAGCATAGGACCGTTTACACACGTAAAATATCGTACGAATAGAAGAAAATGGGGTACGTCTTTAAACGCTCTCTGCGTCTGAGCCGCTGATGATATCCGCCCTTTGTCTCTCGCTGTCTCTGTTTTGTTCCGTCCTGTTCGTTTATAGACGAACGATTTTGGGCCGCCTTCGTAATCTGTTCTCATCAGTTCTGGCGAATTACTGAACTCGATTTCAAAAAAGAAATCCGTAGTCGCGTCGGTCGATGATTGGACAGAAATTACGTGCACAACGCGTGCGAACGAAAGTAGACGCAGAGTGATCGCTGGTTTCGCTGGTTGTTTTTTTTGAGTGCGTGCGCGTGTGTGTGTGTGTGTGTATAAGCGCGCGATTTGGAAGATAGAGTTAGAGAGATATGTTTTTTTTTAAATCGTGTGCGTGTGTGCCGTGTCACCCTTTTTACTAACAAAAAAATCTTTCGTCCACGAATGCAGGTGTTGCGGGAAGAAAGAAACCGATGGAGAGGAGGACCCGCACGGCGGGGATGATTTCATCGAAGGCGGTAAGAGAAGATGTACGGACGTCTTGTTCTTATTGATCTTCGTCTGCTTTTGGGTCGGGATGTTAGCCGTCGGCGGCTACGGATTCGCCAACGGCGACCCGGCTTTGTTAGTCATGGGTACGGATTACGAAGGCGTTTTATGTAACGAAAAAGGTACTGGAATCGCCGGTACTGGCAGTAATAACACTGTTGATAATACTGGTTTGAAAGTGAGATATTGGGCGAACTTTTTGGAAGTTTTAGCAGTCGCGCAGAGCTCTTTAATATCCGCCGCGACGATCTCCTCGACGTTTTCTTCTTCAACGTATACTTTGGCCGATGCGAAATCGATGTGTATTGATTCGTGCCCGCAACCGAATACTGATGGAACCGTGAAATGGTTTTGTGATTACCCGGAATCGGGTAATTATGAAGCCTCGTTGACTAAGGACGCGTGGACTTTAGCGAACGGGGACGTGTTCACTTTCTTAACGGCTTCCGAGAAATTATCTTCCTATGCTTTACAAGGTCCGTGCTATCCAGTGTTGATCCCAACCGTGAATACGTACTTTTCGTGCAATTATTACGGTAACTTCTCGCAAGCATCGTTCGATGCGTTTGTTACCATGGGCGGTACAAACTTTTATTCCGATTCGAGTTATTCGTCGTTTTCAACCGTAACGGACATGGTCGAATCGATTAATTCTGAAGTCACTTCTTACATCGCTGGTCCAATGGAACGATTCCAAAGATATATTGATGATTTTGTAACGGCTAAGAACGTTCTCGGTGCCGCAGCTGGTATCTCAATCGCTTTTTCGTTGATTTGGTTAATCGTCTTGAGATATTTCACGACTTTATTTTGCTGGGGCACGGTGTTTGGCGTGAACTTAGGGTCAATCGCGGTTACTTTATATTTGGCCTTGAAATCTGGTTTAATCGGTTCCGATCAAGTCTCTTCGATCATTGACAAAACCGGTGTCGACTCTACTGCTGTTACGTCTTCGTCCTTTTTGGACCCATCTTCAGAGAACGAAGAAGTTTTGAAAATCTGCACTTACATCATGGCCGCGTTCACTTGCATCTTTTTCATCTTTACTTTGTTGATGATTAGACGATTAAAAGTCGCCGTTGCGTGCATTAAAGTCTCAATCTCTGCCTTTGCCGCGGTACCGTCTTTGATTTTCTTCCCTTTAATTCCATGCATTGCGATGTTATTATTGTTCCTCTATTGGGTCTTTGCCGGGGTATATTTGATGTCTTGCGGTGACCAAAAACTTCAAACGTGCGTTCATCCGTTCCCTTCATCTGAAGCTCACGGTTGCGGTGTTGAAACTGAATGGAGCAGAGAATTGCAATACATGCTTTTGTATCACTTCTTTGGTTTCTTGTGGGGTTCGCAATTCATCATTGCTATTTCATACTTGTGCGTCGCGTACGTCTTTGCGAAGTTTTATTGGTCCGGTGCCGATAAAATGGGCTTAGCGCCTTTGCTCGTCGCCATGAAGCGCATGCCGTTTTACCACTCTGGCTCGGCCGCTTTTGGTTCGTTCTTAATTGCAGTCATGCAATTCATTCGCATTTGCATGCGCGTTATCATGCATGGATTGAAGAAAATTGGAAGAGATTCAAAGTTATGGTCAGTTCTGGGCTATTTAATCGAATGTTGCCTATGGTGTTGCCAAAAAGTCATCGAATTCATAAACAGAAACGCGTATATCATGATTGTCATCGATGGGAACTCGTTCTGCTGGTCAGCGTTCCAAGCGTTGAAATTATTAATCGCAAACGTCTTGTCCGTTGCCGCGATTAACATCGTCGGCGACTTATTATTGTTCTTAGCGAAGCTCTCCGTTTCGTTAGGATGCGCGTTCTTGGCGTTTGTGATGTTGAACACTGACGAATACACTCAAGGCGATAACGCGATTTCGTCTCCAGTTCTAATCTGTTCAGTCATTGCAATCTTCTCGTATTCAATCGCGGCAGTATTCATGGGCATCGTCGAAATGGGTATCGATACGACTTTGTTATCCTATTGTAGAGACATGGAAAAGCACGGCGGCGTTCCGCAATACGCTCCGGAGACTTTACAGAAAGCCTTAGGAATCGCCGGCGAAGTGCAAAAAGCTGAGGAGGACCGTAAAGCGCAACGAGCTGCACAAAAGGCGGCTAAAGCTTCTGCCTAAGTTCAAACGCGCTCGTACGCGCGCGCTCGTGTTCCTAACTCTACTATCGTTAGCGCTTCAACATTTGATCGGTGAAAACTCTCATGATTACTATTTACTCTCATACAGTATATATCTATCACATATCTATTACTGAGTACATAAACATTCTCTATCTCATCCACGACATATTCACTGACTGTAAAGAAAAAATGTGTTGCGCACTCGGCGGCGCTGACTTGACCTTTTGCCTCTCTGTTTGACCTTTTCACTAGCTTTTTTAAGCAGGTTGATGATTGGGACAAAAAATAGGCGAAGCACCTTTTGCAAGCCAGCAAGCGCGAAAACAGTAATTTTCATTAGCAGCAAGTTTTGGAATATTTTCTCTCGTTTTGACACGTTTTCAGCTCGGCACTTTTCTCTCTCGCTCTGCTTTGGACCATTTGCTCGTTCTGAATGGATCAAAACGAGCTCTCGCGTAAGAGGTAGGACTGCGGCACGCGCTTTATTCTGTTTTGCTTCATCGCGCTCGCTCTTTTTTTTTCGCACTCGCGCGTTTTTGGAACGCACACGAATTTCGATGATTTTGGTTTCCCGTAGTTTTTAAACGACCTTCGTCGTTTTAATTCTTCTTCTGCTTCTTCTTCTTCTGCTTCGCGAGAGATCGAGGAAACTATCGCAGAGAAGGGCTTTGATGATGATCGCAGAGACTTTGAATTTCGATTAAGAGAGCGATTAAGAGCGCGATTAAGAGAGAGAAAATGTTGGTTTTATAGAGGACGCACTGTTCGTTGTTGTTGTCTCTTTATTCGTCAAGTTTCTTTTGGTGCCCAAAGGGCGGCAGCGAGAAATACGCTAACGCAGTTATCTTTTCTCTTTTTGATCCCTTTTATGATTAAACATGAATCGAAACGAACGACAGGCAGCGAGAGCAATTCAAGGCCTTAGTGAAGAAGAATTTCGTACTGAAGCGAAGGGGGCTATGGTGTTGTTCCGTTTTCGAGCTCTTAGTACCGACGGTCTTCGTCGCGTTGATGTGCCTACCGAAGTCGTTAGTGAAGGACGAGAAGAACACGGATGTTTTATACAGAGAGCACTCTTTAGGTGGAGGCTGGAACTTAGATGGACAGAGTGGGAACAGAGATGGTACGATTGAAGGCTCTGGGTGGAAGTTCACCGTGACTCCTGATACGGTCGACGCGATCGATATCGCGAGGAGGGCGTACGTTAATTTCATGTGCATGGATACGAGGACGAACGCGAACGGGCGAGATGTTTATAACGTTTCCTATCAAATTCCGAGAGTTGTTAGTATGGGGTGGAACAAACGCGCTTTGAAAAACACAAGCGATGAAGGTTTGTTATCGGATGATATCGATGTAAGGTTTGCGAGCGAATTTTTGTTAAATAAAAGCGCGGAGTTTGCTTTTTATGCCGGGAAGACTGAGGCCGAGGAAGATTGTAGTGATTTATGTTTGAAAGATCAAGAAGTTGGAGGATGCTATAAACGAAGATGGTCTTCAGTTTTGAACGCGTTCGTGAAAGCGTTCGAGACAGAGGACGAAATGGCTGAATATCGATATAATCATTCCGGTACAGTTTTAGCCGAACTCGTGTTTTGGAGTTCAAATACTACGACAAAAAATAATAAAGACGACGAACGAAACGAAGATAAATCTGTGCCGATGATTTTCGATATCGACGACGATGAAACTGAATACACGATTAGGTTAAACAGAACGCATTTCGGAGGGCGAAAATCGCTCTCTAGAGCTACCGACCGAGCGTATGCCACGGAATGGCAAAGCGATATCGAGGTTACTTATTGGAAACGATTCGAAAGATCGATTCAAATCCAACAAGCCGTGGACCAGGCAATTGTGGATAAAAAAGATACATTATCTGAAGGTAAATATAGCGTACAAATAGATGCATCAATGAAACCGTTTCCGGCGGTTGGATATAATTACAACATTGGCGGTATAATCGCCGCGAGCTTTTTTGGCTTTGTTGGAACCATCGCCTTTCAATCTTCGGCGATTTTAGTCATGAAAACTATAGTCGTCGAAAAAGAATTAAAACTGCGCGAAGGCATGAAAATGATGGGCTTAACTGATTTAACATACTGGTCGAGCTGGTTATTCACGCACTGGATATCTGCCATGGTTACGGTTGTTTCCATGACGCTCGTTGGTATTTACCCTTTTGAATATACCAATCAATGGTTTCAGTTTATGTTTTACTCGGTTTGGGTTTTATCGAATATCTTGTTTAACTTTATGATCACTACGTGGTTCGATAAGAGTTTAACTGCCACGATTGTATCGCTTTTCATTTACAACCTTTCCATACAACCCGCGACTCAAGTACGAATTGTAGACCCGGACGGCTCTGGAAACTGGTTACTCTCCTGTCTTTTACCCGCTGGGGCACTGAATATGTGGGGACACATTCTCGCGCAATTAGAACTCACAAAAGATGGAATAACGGCAAAAACGTTCACGAAATCAGTCGCAGAAAATGCAAACATCAGCGCGGCGAGTATTTTTTCAATCACAATTTTCAACTGCTTCTTCTATGGATTTTTTACGTTTTACTTCGATAAAGTGTTACCGAAAGAATTTGGACAACGTTTACCGCCTTGGTTTTTGTTCACGAAATCGTACTGGTTTCCAAAGACTGAAGTAAATTTGAGAAGAAACAGTCACGTAGAAAACGATGAAGATAACAGTAACGGCGCGATCGACAAAAGTGAGTTTTACGAGCCAATTCCTCACGATAGCACGGAGTCGATTTCGGTGAAAAATTTAAGAAAGTTATTTCCAAACGGTGTTGCCGCGATTGATAATTTATCTGTTAACTTCGTTCCCGGCCAAGTTTCTGCGCTGCTCGGTCACAACGGCGCTGGGAAGACGACGACGATCAATATTCTAACAGGCGCGATGATTCAAAGTTCGGGCGAAGCTACGATTAACGGTTTCGACGTTGCGACGCAAATGTCCTCGATTCGGTTATCTCTTGGTATTTGTCCACAATTTGATGTGCTATGGCCAGTGTTGACCTGTCGCGAGCACCTGAAATTATACGCAGCGCTTTCGCAAAATCAAGTCGTCATGTCAAACTTGGATAAAGCTATCGAAGACGCTTTGAAAGAGGTAGATCTTCTGAATAAAATAGACGAACAAAGTAGAAATCTTTCTGGAGGAATGAAACGGAAATTATCGTTAGCTTGTGCATTCATTGGCGACCCTTCGATTGTGTTTCTCGACGAACCAACGAGTGGGATGGATCCGTATTCTCGAAGGTTTACTTGGGAAGTCATTCGAAAGCGAGCTCAAAGTGGAAAGACTATTTTATTGACGACCCATTTTATGGATGAAGCAGATTTACTGTGCGATAGAGTTGCAATCATGTCAGCTGGATCGTTGGCATGCGTTGGTAGTCCAGTATTTTTGAAATCAAAGTTTGGAACTGGATATACGCTAACGCTAGCGAAAGATATCGACGGTGATCTAAGAAACAACAACGGCGATAATTCTGAAAGCTATTTGACTGGTTTACAGAAGCAATATTCTAAAAAGGCTTTACACTTTGTTCGCAAGATAGTCACGGAAGCGAAATTGATTTCAGACGTTGGAACCGAAGTAACTATTTCTTTGCCTCTCGATAAAACGCATTTATTTGCAGAGCTTCTGCAGAAAATCGACGATGAGTTGCAAGCGTTAGGATTCACATCGTACGGCATAACCTGCACGACGTTAGAGGAAGTATTTTTGAAAGTCGCCTCGAAAGCTGACCATTTGAGTCTCAAGAAATCTCTATTAGAATCATCTTCCAAAAACCACGAACGCAACAATACGAATAGTATTGTCGATGAAATTTACGACGAGAGCGCGAGAGAAGTTTTCGTTGTGAATTATGAAGAAAGAGCTCAATACGTCACCGGTGGAGCGCTTTTGATCAGACAGATTCGATTTTTACTTTGGAAACGATATTTGAACTGGAAACGCACGTTGGTTACTACATTCATGCAGTTGCTTTTGCCGTGTGCTTTCTTTGCTCTAGCGCTATATATGACGACCGTTTCTTTTGAGCGAAAAATCCTCTACAAGCCAACGACGTTTGATCGGGCAACTCACGTAGACGGGCGAAATATTCTGGCAACATATAATAGCGGGGATACTGTAGCAGAATCGATCATAGGAAACTCGTGGCCAGAAAATAATGTGAGAGTCGCTGATACCTTGGGAGCACCGATGATTCCGTGCAATTGCAATTGCCCAGCTAAAAAGCAAGAAGCTTTTTTTCCAGCGCTTTCGTGCTGCTTGTACGATACCACAAAGATAGGTTTCAATCCTTACGCATGTGGAGATCCTACTGTCGCTGAAGCTATTGCCGGATTTCCGTTTACAGATGCGTCTGGAAATTGTGCGCAAAGTCCGATTCATGGTGTCAATACCCAACTTGGATCATGTGAATATCTTGCGGATAATTCCTTCGATGGAACTTTGTTGGGTTTGATAAACAATGTTCGGAAACCGTGTAACTTGCGCCCTTCTGCAGCACCGTGCGATGCAATCTGGATTAATTCTTACAACCAAACAAACGGTGTTTACGAGCACACGCTATACACCGACGTTACTGCATATCATGCTTTGGGTACGACAGTGAACGAAGCAAATACGGCAATTCTTAGACATCGCTCGGGAAATCAAAAATCGAAAATCAAGACAACTTTGGAATGGTTCGAAACGGCAAAACAGTTTAAAGATGGCGAAATTGTGGAAGAAAGTGATTCGTCTTTGGTTCTCATGTTTACAACGGTGTTCTCAGTCATGGGTGGCTCGATTTTAACCGCCGCATTTGCAGTTTTCCCCGTAATCGAAAGAGCAAATAACACGAAACATTTACAGCTCGTTTCTGGCGTCAACAAGGTAATGTATTGGCTTTCGCATTTTATCGCAGACATGTTTCAAATGGTCGTGCCTTTATTGACGATAACAGTCGTCTTTGCGGCGTACGATGTAAAGATGTTCAGAGATGAACTTGGAACGATTTTCACGTTGCTTTTATTTTTTCTAATCGCGTCAATTCCGTACGCGCACGCGGGAGGTTTCTTTTTCAAAACTGGATTCACCGCATTCGTTGGAGAAATCGGTATTGTGTCATTCTTAGGGGTTATAACTACCATAACCGGCATTATCTTGTATAACTTGAGAGATTTGAACGCTCAAACGAAGATGGGCTCGGATATTTCGGGACACATTTTCGCCATCGTTGTTCCGCATTACTCGTTAGGGCGAGGCTTGTTCGATTTGGGGATGTTATACAATCAAAAGAATTCTCAAGTCTATGACATGGTTTCGATGAAACTGGTAGATGTTGTAGCAAAATCTGTTTGGGATACTATGAAAGTGCATTATGGATATTTGGGATTCAATTTCGTGACATTTACGTTCATCGTCGCTCTGTTGGAACGATTAGAAACAGTAAAAGGGCGAAAACATATTTCCGAGATTAATGAAGAGAAACGAGTGAAGCGCATTTCGACGCAAGCTAAACGCGCGGAGAAAATTCGTTTGGCTGCTGAAAGAAAAAATCTGGCGAGATCACAACGCAGAGGCTTTACCGATCGCCCTGTGGAAGGAAATGTTCGCTCAACTAACAACGAACGAGATCTAACGACGATGACGACGTCGAATGAGCCATCTGCGCTTCAACAAGTCACGACTGAAGAACCAGAAGCTGAAGATGAAGACGTTCTTGCAGAACGCAGACGCGTATTATCCGCGAATAATTTGACCATAAACGATGGTGTGATTATAAAAGATCTCGTAAAGAGTTATGGCACAAAAAAGAAAAACGCGATCAATCATTTATCGGTCGGCATGGCGCATTCGCAAATTTTCGGTTTGCTCGGTGTCAACGGCGCCGGTAAAACGACGACGTTTAAAATGCTCACTGGTGAATTCGCACCGACTTCTGGCGATGCCTTAATTCGAGACTATACTAGTGTAAGTAACGTTTCGTCCAGCAATCGCGCTTTGTTCTCAGTCTCGAACGATTTGAACGCTTCGAGGCAACGCATTGGATATTGCCCGCAATTCGATGGTTTGCAATTGAATTTAACTGGAAGAGAACACGTCAAGTTATACGCGGCAATTCGCGGTGTTCCTCTATCATTAATTGATGATACGGTATCAAAGCTTTTGAATGAAATCAAGTTATTGGATGCCGCTGATCGCATGTGCGGCACGTACTCTGGCGGCATGAAAAGAAAACTTTCCGTCGCCTTGGCTCTAGTCGGCGCCCCATGCGTCGTTTTATTGGACGAACCGTCAACTGGTATGGATCCAGAGGCGAAGCGATTTTTGTGGGACGTCATTTCCACTGCCGCGAAATCGCGTACGATTGTTTTAACTTCGCATAGCATGGAAGAATGCGAAGCGTTATGCCACAGAGTCGGCATCATGGTTTCCGGTCAATTCCGTTGCATCGGTTCTCTACAACACTTGAAAAACCGCTTCAGCGAAGGCTATTCGGTCACGGTGAACTTTAATAAACAAAACAAACAGAGAGTCACTGAATTCTGCTTGAACGAACTAAAAGCAACGATCGCCGAGGAGCATTCTTCGGAGCTAAAGTTACGAGTCGCGAATACTACTACTCCTACGACGACGACGACGACTTCTGCGCCCGCGGACGTCGAGACGAACGACGAACAACGACCGATCGTTAAGTTATGGCAAGTCTTCCGTGACCTGGAACGTTGTAAAAAGGATGCGCTCATTCTGGACTATTCAGTCTCTCAAACGACTCTCGAGCAAGTCTTCGTTCGTTTCGCCTCTAAACAAGGCATGATCGAACGTCAATAGAGAGAGCGTTGGAGCATATGAACGAACGAAGAAGATTTCGATTCTTCCTCGTACTTCCACATCCTTCCTCTCTTGCTATAAAAATAATCCATTCAAACCCTAAACCCTTTCATCAGATATTCTTTTAATAAATACAAACTCACAACATTTATAAAAAAACTAATAAAATACGAATTAATTGACCGCGTGAAATAATGTTCACTCAGAGCACGTTAGCAAAAGCAGCGCATAGACATCTTCGTTTTCCTCCTACTACTACTGATAGTAATAATCACACTCACGAGCTGAAGCGTAGTGCACTGAAGACAACGTCTTCATCAGTGCGCACAAAAAGTAGTTCCAATTGGACGAAGAAAAGTTTCTCAGAATTGGATAAGCGCATTCGCTCGGTTAAGTTGCAAAGTAAACGAGCAGAAGAAGAAGAAGAAAGATGCGCAATATCAAAAAAAGTTCCTTCGATCGATTTCAATAAACTATCGCGCGCTTTATCGCTCTCGCTCGTGCTCGTGCTCGCTAAAGACTGCGACATTGCCTTCGCACGTTTAGAAGGACAAAATAACCCAGAGCTGTTGCCAAAGACTGGGACGGCGAAGGAGAATAAAGTGATCGACTGCGCCGGGTATTTAACTACGAGCGAAGTCGCTCGATTGAAACAAAAAGTTGACAGCATCGAGAGCATGACTGGCGTGAAAGTAAGAGTCTTAGCGCAAGCGTATCCGGAAACGCCCGGGTTAGCTATTAAGGAGTATTGGGGCGTCGACGACGATACCGTCGTGTTCGTGGCGGACCCGGGCTTGGGGAATATTTTGAACTTTTCTGTCGGCGCGAACGTCGATTTGGAAGTGCCGCCGAATTTTTGGACCAAGTTAGCGAATAAGTATGGAACGAAGTTTTATTGGGAGGAAAAGGGGGAGTCGCAATCGATTTTGAACGCCGTGGACGCGATCGAGAGCTGCCTCTCCGAACCATCCGGGCGAGCGAAATGTACGAAGGTTTTAGACATCAAAGACGACGACGGCTTAAGCGAAGGGCAACAGAATAAAGCGTTTTTTGGAGGCAAAGGATTACCAAAACTACCTCTGTCGTTCTAAATAGTATAATGTATTATTATTATTATTATTATTCGTAAGTACTCTCTCGTTCTACGACAACAAAAACAACGACAACGTGTCCTACTTTTCATACGAGACGCGAGAGATTTTATCCCAATCAAACGCGATACTACTAAATCAATCTCTATGCATAATCGATCTGTTTTAATTAAGACAACACGGCCAACACGTCGTCTTCGGTGACAAACTTCCCCTTGCTCCCATCCTCGAACTCGATTTCGCTCCCGGCGAATCCGTTGATCAGGACCGAATCCCCTTTCTTCACGACCTTCACGTCTTGCCCTACCGATGCGACGTTGCCACAGATCGAACTGCCAGGTCCTTTGTTCCCTGAAGAGGACATTAACAAAATCCCACCGGCCGTTTGCGCCTCTTCCAGGTCCGGGATCACTAATAATCTCTTCCCAGTCGCGGTCAGTTTTTCAGAGCTTAAACCAGCCTTAGCCTTCGTTATAATCTCGTCAGTGCGTCGATTTCCTGATGTTTTCCTGATTGATGATTCGTGTTTCGTTTTAGTAACGAGCGCGATTTTAGTACGCGTTTTATTCAAAGAAAAATTCGCTCGCTGTGCGAAAGTAAACATTTTTTATGGACTATTTTCGTTCGATAAAGAGTTAACAGGGTTTGATTTTCAGTTTTTAATCGAGTTCTGATCGTCGCGAGCGTCTGTTTAATAGCGGCTCTCTGTGACGCGCGCTAAAGAAAACTAACAAGAGGGAGAATTCTGAATTTTGAGGAAAAGAAGGAACAGTACAGTAGAGGTTTTCTGAAAAGAAGAAGAAGAAGAAGACTTCTTCCTCTTCGAATACTTCGGAAGATTTTTGTGCGCACGTATTCGTACGAATGCGTTTATATTTCAATAATA
>Ga0115004_10003948_pt1 | contig 11964 bp, 9 predicted proteins | sample ArcticOcean_MG_C_10_FD_88737 | JGI IMG/M metagenome (GOLD analysis project Ga0115004, IMG submission 88737) | Marine microbial communities from western Arctic Ocean - ArcticOcean_MG_CB11_90 | ecosystem: Environmental > Aquatic > Marine > Oceanic | place: Arctic Ocean: Canada Basin | collected...
AGAATCCTGTAAAACACGCGTTAACTTTGAATCTCTGTATGGAACGTGCCCATTCGCAGCTCGACGCGCATCGTCTCCTAAAGCTGAAATCACGTTGCCGAGAGCTAATAAACCTTTATTTATATCAATACCTTCTTGTAACCTCTTACCTTCCGCTTTTGTGCGCTTCTGTCTCTCTGACCCAGCGAGATCGACCAAGTGCAGTTTTGCCAACGTGACTTCATCTGAAGAGTCTGGTGCAGTGCTTTTGCGCTCGAGGTAAATCGTGAAAATCGCATGGCTTCGGCTTGATGTTTTGTTCATATTTGTCGAACCAGTCGCGCGTGCTTTCGCTCCGGCACAGAGTAATTCGGCCATTTCTTCTTCGCTATTTACTTCAATTTCACTCGAGCCATTTAAGCATATCGCGCCCAAGGCATCTTCTCTTAAAGTAATCACGGTTGGCGCCAATTTTTTATTACCCAAAGAATTAGCTCCGTTCGAAGACGACGACGAGAGTAAGTCATGAATCTCTTCCTTATGAATCTCTACGAAACCAACGCGTAAAGAAATTTTATCCGTGCTCCCGCTTTTAGTTAGTTTATCTTTCTCTAAGAAGAGTGCTCGAACAACTCTCGGAACGACCCCGAATGTTGCGCCAGCGCTCGTTCCCATCGTATACGTCTTTCCGCTCCCGGTTTGTCCGTAGGCCAGAACAGTTCCATTCAATCCATTCAATAGACCAAACACTAAAGGTTCGACGCAATTCTTATATAACTTTTGTTCAGATTTATCATCTGCTCCATTAAACACGTAATCGTACGTAAACGTATGCTCATTCGATGTCGTCAACAAAGTCGAGACCGTTTGTCGTTCCTCGTCTGTCAAGAGGGCACATCCACAGCCTTCGATAAGTTCGTTACCTAACATCGGTCGAACGATTACTGCCACTTTCACGGCCATTATTCTCTCATTATTAGTATTGTTATTGTCCTCCTCTTCTTTATTTTCATCAACGACGACAACATTAATAACTTCCTCTTCTTCTTCTTCTTCTTCTTCTTCTTCTTCATCTTCTTCCTCCTCTTTCCCCTCATTTACACTCATTTTTTAATATCTATCGCGCAAACGACGCGGAATGATTTAGATTATATCAAAGAATTAGAATAACAACGAGACCACGCGATAATGGGAACCGTTATAAGATATATTGATTGATTGGATACTTGCGCTCTTCTCTCTCTCTCTCTCTCTCTCTCTCTCTCCCTCAGATGATATTTTTGTGCGGATGGATATTGCTGTTGTTGCACTTTGAACAGGTAAGCACTGCTCACAAAGGATAAGCGATAACAAAACGAAGAATAGAAAATTAATAATGGACATTAAACTATTTTTTTTATTATTATTTTATTATACAAACATCAGTTGCTACCGTTGTTGGAAGAACACACGCACACACGCGCGCGCTCGCTCTTCAATTCACGACTCTTGATTTTGAACCTTTTCGACGACTATTGGGTCTTGCAAATCAAAGTTTTTCTTCGCATCTTTAATCTGTTCGTTCAAATCCATTAATTCCTCTACTCTTCTTAATTTCTTCTCATCGTTCCTAATAACATACAACAAATCTTCGTTTGAAAAGCGACCGCCTCTGCGTTCGGCACAGCCCATGGCTTGGTGCGCAATATTTGTCACGAAATCAACCATTAAATCCTCCATTAAATTCACAGACTCTGGATTCGGGTCACGAACGTCGCCAAAACCGTACATCATATACCTCACTGTTTGTTTGTTATAAAAACGTAATTGTATATTTTGTTAGTCGTCCAAACAAGAACTTACGACGCGTTAACTACTTTACGCTTCCTGCGAGAAGAATGAAACAAAACACAAAAAGAAACGAAAAAGATTTTCAAAAAAAAAAGAGATTCAAAACTTACAGTCTCTGGCAAACATTCCTCGTTTCCTTTTCGCGCCCATGCCTCCTCTTGCATCGTATTCTTGTCCATCGTCGTCGTTGTTCTCGTTATTCTTCTGATCATCTTTTTTCGACCCTGCCTTCTTCGCCTTACTTTTGTGCTTTTGATTTTCGACTATTTGTGAAGCGAGTCCGCCAGAACTACCAACGTTCATTGAATGATGATCATACTCTCCTTTCCATAATATTGGTTTCGGGACGATCATTTGATTTAATTGGTTTTTTTGTTCCCGTTTCCTCTTCGGTTCTCTCTTTTCGTTTTTAGTTTGTTTTTGTTCATCTTTCGCACTAGTTTTCCTCGGTCCATAAGCCTTCCTCGTCTGCGCCGGTTTCTCCTCTTTTGGTTGAGTGTTCTTATTCTTATTCTTAGCAGTGGCAGACGAAGAAGTGTCTTTCTTAGTGAGACCTTTCAACATTATGATTATGGTTATTATTATTATTTTCAGTAGTAGTTATTAGATTTCCACAATTTGTGATGATCGTGATGGGTTTAGATGAGATGAGAGAGAGAGGGCTCAAAAATCCACACGGCACTGTTATTATAGAGAAAACTTCGCCGCCAATTAATACTGTTAGTTTCATTACCATCATAATAATAATAATAATAAATGGCATCGACGGATGACCCAGTGATACCGAGTAATCTCCTTCGCTCTGATAATATTCACTCATCTATAAACAACACGAATAATAAAACGAATCGAATGATTATGAAAGAGGACGATGTCGTTTTATTACACATGAATAACTCGCGTTGGCAATTCATTAACTTACGAAGGAACAAAACAATTGCAATTGGGAAACACAAAAGTGTTAATTTAGACCCATTATTGAACGAGTGTTCTTATGGATCATTATTCGAAGTCGATGAGAAAGGCGTTTTAGAACTCGTCGGATGTGACATCGTGGACGAACAAATACAGGCACCGGTAGAGGACGAGAGGTCGAACAAATCGTACGATGATTTAAATGGCGCCGCTCAGAAGTTAAGTGATAAAGAGATTGAAAGTATGCGCAAATCTGGATTATCAGGCGAAGCCATTATTGATGAATTAGTCGCAAACTCGGCAACGTTTAATCAAAAGACTGCGTTTGCGCAAGAAAAATATAAGATGAAAAAGATGAAGAAACATTTGACAAAAATCATAGCCAGGTGGCCATCGCCGAGATATGTATGCGAGGCGTACTTTTATAAACAACCACAAATTACGAATAGTTTGAGATTTGATATTTTAGGATTAATGATGAATTTAGGAAACGTCATGGCAAATTCACAACCTTTGATTGTGGAAGATTGCGGAGGCGTCGTTATAGGAGCGGCGGCGAATAGAATGGGAGGTAAAGGTATCGCGTGCGCGGGATATGTAGGAGAACATCCAAGTTCTATGGAGACTATAAAACAAATGAACTTGACAGAGAAAGAAAAATCAGTGATTATGACGATTAGTTTGCGCGCTTTATCGTCACAGGCGGCGAAAAAGAAACGAGAAGTTGATGAAGAAGCCGCTGCCGCCATGGAAGGTGTAACGACGACAACTGCTGAAGAAAGTTGCGAAGAAGAAGAAGTAAAAGTAACAATAGAATCGCCTGCTGCTGCTGCTGCTGCTGCTGCTGCTGCGAGGAAAAACAATAATAATAACAATAACAACAACAATAAAAATGGTGGTAGTAAAGAAACCAATAATGTTAGAAAGATTGCTAAAGCCACAAATGACGACATCGAGCGCTTCATCACGACAGAGAAGTTCACTTCGTTAATACTAGCAAATCCGCAATTAGATCCAAGAACGATCCTACCCCAGCTATTGGAATTTTGCGCAAAGTCCACGCCTTTCATCGTATGGAGCATGACTGTGCAACCATTAGCAGAAACGATGCACTTATTGCGTAAGAATAGTTTAGCAGTATCGATGACGATTTCTGAGCCGTTCTTGAGAGATCATCAAGTCTTACCGGGACGTTCTCACCCAGTGATGACTACGGAAGCGAATAGCGGTGGTTATATTCTATTCGGCACGTATACGAAGCAAGAAGATATTATTGTTGACGATGTAGATAAAGGGAACAAAAAGAGCAGCAAGAAGCCTCGATTGGATACCTACTAGATTATTTATGCAGTATAGCTGAAGCTTGTTTGCTCTGTCAGTCTGTTTACTGTTTATAATAGTATACATGTAATAGTAATAATTGACATCATAAAAAAATTCCAAATTAGGAACTCGCGTCAAAACATTCTTCTTTTCTTCTTCGCAAAAGTTCACGACACGCGAATAAAAGAAAGAATTCGATGTTCCTCAGAGACGATGATTCTTTACAAAAACTAAAAGCTTCTTCGTCTTTATCATCTACTTTTTCTGTCAACGAAGGACGTGCTTTAGAATTCGAAGTTTCGAGAGGAAATTTAGGCGGTTTCGATATCTTCTTCAAAGGCTTGACGACGACGATGGACAATAACGGAAAAGGTGATGAGGATTGGTTTATTACGAGGTGTGTGTGTATAATGGAAGATACGAATGAAATATTCGAGTTAAAAATGGAAGAATCTGCAACAATTGCAATGCTTAAAGTGAAATTACGATCTGAAATGAACGATAAACATAATAATAATAACAATAACAATAACAATAGGAATAGTAATTCTTCTCTACAAACGAACAAAAACAGAATTGATGATTATGATAAGAAAAATAAGACGACGACGACGACGACTTCAAATATTCTGAATGGAAAGAAAATGATTAGTAATAATATTAATAATAATCAAAATACTAATAGTAATAATGGGGGACGAATTATTCTAAATTCATCACCATCGAAACCGCCGTCGATGAAGCCGTCAGAGTTTCGCGGGTACGAAGAAGAAGAATTAGGTATTAATCAACTAGGAAAGATCATACGAAACACACAACAACAACAAAAACAAAAACAAAAACAACAAGAACAACCTGATAATAAAAAATCTGATTTCCTTCGAGATTTGAGCGAATTCGCAAATGAACTAGCGCAAGTCGTCGCCCCAACTCCAGTGCCTCCAAAGGACGTGGAAATTGTAACAAATGTTCCCGTTGACGGTAAAGCAGAAAAGACAAAGAACAAGACGAAACTAGAATCCATGGAAAGTTGGGAAAAGGTTGATGAGTGGCAAGCCTGGGGTGAGATTGGGAAAGTTCAAGTTACTTATAAATCTTCGCCGCCTACATCTGTAGCTGTTCCAAATGTCAACGTTAACGTTAAGAAAGTTGAACGCGGAAAGATGGAACCAAAAAAATTGAACGCTACTAAAGTTATAACAAAAAAGAAACAGGAATCCTCCTTGTTTATTGGAAATTTTCAAAACTCTTTCAAAACTATGGTGTCAACGTCCACGAAATATAGCGCAATGATTGCAGAGCTTGCCCCTGGTTTTGCCTCGCATTCTTTGTCTGCTCATGTTTTAATTTTTATTACTTTGGCTGTAATATTTGTAAAAATACTCGGTTTTACCTTTTGGTTATTACTAGTCGTTTTAGTTTGTTATGCTCGCGTGAGAAGTGAAGAAAAATTGAGAGCGTTAGCAGATGGACGGTCATTAGAGTTGCAATCAAAGTTAGCTAAAATGCGCGATGAATTAGAGAAATTGCAATTCGCTAGTGCTACAGTTGCTGCTAATATGGCAGCTCGAGGCGGTTCTTTCTCAAGCGGTTCAGCAAGTTTTCTGAGTGCTGGTCAATCTGATGATGTTTTATGGATGAACTCGACGATAGCTGCGTGTTGGGTTGGATTCCTACGAAATTGGCTTTCTTCGTTAGCCAGAAACGTGCTTTCTGAGAAATTGATGACGCACAAACCTTCCCTTTTGGAATCTATTGTTCTCGAAAAGTTTGAAATGAAGCACAAGAATCCAACGTGCGGAAACGTAAAAGTTCTGCGCTCAAGAAATACGTTCGAAGGTGTCATGCTTGAGCTTGGATTTGAAGTATCAGACGTTGGATTTAACATGAACATTCACGCAAAACTATCACAGCATCTAAAAATACCTTTAAAGCTCGCGGTCGAACTCGATGCGACAAATCTGCTATTGCGCACGACTGTTTTACTCATCGATAGACCGCCGTATGCGGCATATTTGAGGACTTCATTCGCGGATTTGCCGCAAATGAAAATTCGAATAATTCCAGAAGGTGTTAGTGGGAGAATGGGTAACATCGCAGAACTACCCGGAATTGACGTATGGATCAAGAATTCCGTTCAAGAAGCTTTAGTTGCAAACCTTCTCGAGCCGAACTCTTATACGTGGAACATCGAAGAATTTTTCGAATCAAATTACAAATAAATAGACAATGAACAAATAGAAAATTAGCTTTTTATAAATAGTGTATAGGATTAAATAGTAGTAGTAGTAGTAGTGGTACAAGTAATAGTAATAGATATCATCTTCTAAAGAACCACCAGAAGATGAAGATTAAAAACGTGATTAAAAACATCCCGCCGTAGACGATTATTTGATCCATCCTTTGCCTTCTATCGATAACTTTAAGTACGGATTGTGAGACACCAAGTGTATCTAACACACTCAACACTTTTCTTTGCGCTAATTTAAATCTATCTTTTTGTTCATTCAAGTTTCCTAGAATGCTTGCCCCTGTTTCTAATAAGTCGTCAACCATTTGTCCGCTTCTTCGCATTGATATTCCAGCTGATGCTTCGGCGTCGTAACTCGTACCCATATTCAGCGTGACTTCGCCGTTATTATTATTATTCATCATATTTCCATTACCATTCATTCTTCTCATTAATTCTTCTCTCTCCTGCACTTCTTGCATCCTCCTCGACTCTCGGGAACCGAACCTCTCCAAGGCTATTCGAAATTGGTCACATTCCTCAACGACTTGTTCGACTTTCCGTTTCCATATATCTCTCTTCGCAGGATTCTCTAGAACGATTAATACCCTGAATTGCTGTTCCATTTGTTGTGATATTCTTTGTAGTTCATTTAATTTATTCCTTTGCTCTTTGAGCTCTTGTATTGTCGCGTTCCCCCCATGTCCTTTTCCCTCCAAGCGCTCTAAACGAATTAACCCGTCCTGTAATTCGAAAGTAATCCTTCTCGCCACGGCATATAAGTCCTGTAAAGAGAACTGATTCTGATTATTATTAGTATTAGTACTGTTATTACTATTGCTATTACTATTAAATGTTGTCGTTGTGTTTGTTGTTGTTATCATTACAAAGTAATAATTATTTTACTCTTTACGTATATACGGTATGCGCAAAGTTTCTGATGACTATAGGTGCCGTTAGCTGTTTTGCGCTATGATGTGTTTGCTATAGTTAAATACACTTTGTCGTTTGTGTGTTCCGACGTGCCGTACCAGTACGGCACAATATGCTATATGCATGATACGTACATAAAACCTAAAATCATCCATTTTTATCGGTCACTCATCAGTCGATCAGGACAAAAACAATAATAGAATAAGCATTAATAGGAGTAGTATTCTTTGCCAATTTCACTTTAATCACACTCGCACTATTGTTGCGTATTTATTGCACTTACTACCTCAATCAATTCAATAGCATAAATATATAAATATATAAAATATATAAATATATAAAAATGGTCTTCAGGATTGAACAAAAACAACGCGAAGATTTGATCTCGCGCATGAGTGAGAACTTAAGTGCGATCGGTTTTCATTGTTTCGGTGATAGCATAGGCGAAAGTAGAGAGATTTGTGAACAGATTGAGAGGAAAGCATTTAATGTAGCAGATGTCGCTTCGGAAACGACCGTGGAAACTCATCATAATAAGAACGTAAGTGGTGATAGACCAATAAAAGAGTCGATGTCGCTTTATATCACGAAAGCGGCTGAGCTATTAAAGGAGGAATGTTTGAAAAGATCAAAGTCGACGCTTGATAAACAAACTGGTAATTCATCGACGACGACGACGACGACGAAAGCAGTGCAAGATAAGGATACCTTCGACGTAGCCCTCGATAGTTCAGATAGAGAGTTCTATACAGGACCTAGGGCAGAGGAAGTTCTCGCGCCTTTATTACTTCCAAACGCTTCTTTCAAATTCGTTCGCCTTTCGACAAAGAGTTGGGGCATCGATGCCGCAAAAGTTGCCAAGAGAGCGTTTGAAAATTTAAAAGATACCCTCGAAGTCGTCGACTTAGCTGATACGATTGCAGGTAGACCAGAAGTTGAAGCCTTGAAAGCGATGGAAATAATGTGCGAAGGACTTTCGCAGTGTAAACTGAAAGAAGTTGATTTATCGGACAACGCGTTTGGCGAAAAAGGTGTTCGAGCGTGTACGAAACTCTTGCAATCTCAAACGACTTTAGAGGGAATTTCGTTCTTGAACAACGGCATCTCAGAACAAGCCGCGAGAGCGATTTCTGAGTTATTAGCTTCACCGGCGACGCTGAAAAAATACCACTTGGATAAAAATATGACCGGAGACGAAGGGACGGTCCACGTCGCGGCTGTTTTAGAAAAAGCTACGGGAATAGAAGATTTTAAAATGGCAGGTTCGCGATTTACGAGTGATGGTGCGATGATGCTCGCAAAGGCGTTGATGCATGGGAACTCATTAAAAAGGTTGAATTTAACCGATAACAACGTCAACGAAGAAGGAGGTATAGCGTTCATCGAAGTTTTCAAGAAGCACACGAAATTGGTATATTTAAATCTCGAAGCAACAGCTCTTGGCGAAGAAGTTACAGGAAAAGTCGCCCATGTTGTTGCTGAACACTGTCCTGATCTTGAAACGTTGATTATATCCGCAAACGATATCCTTCGCGAAGGCGTCGATTCAGTATCTGAAGCAATTTCAAAGATGAAAAAATTAAAGGTTTTGAAAATAACGGATAACGAGTTGGGAGATATCGGTGTGGCAAAAATATGTATCGCATTGCAAACCTCTGGCGCTAAAATCGAAGAGCTCGATGTTTCGTGCAACGCGATTTCAAAATCTGGCGCCGAAGCGGTTTCAAAATTAGCCACGACGAGTTTAAAGTCGACGATTAAAAAGGTCAATTTAGACCAAAATTGGATTCAAGAAGATGCAGTCGAGAGCATTAAAAAAACGTTTGCAGATGCAGGATTAGATTCTGTCCTGATGCCGCTCGATGAAAACGATCCCGATGAAGAAGCAGATGATGAAGATGCTGATGAAGTATTAGATTTATTGAGCAAATTGAAAATGTAATTTTATTTTTTACGATGATTCCCGTCCAACAAACTCTTACGAACAATTAAAACGGGCACATTGAACCCGCCAAAATCAAGATTTGAATGAAACGTTCCAGTGAAATAGTTGATTAAATTCTTTATTGTACGGAGAGCCCAAAACGTTTGCTGATTCAATCTGTTCGGTCGGGTTTGTTCTTCATCAATCTCGCGAACGATTACCACGCTGCCTTCATATTGATTAACGGCGTTGAAAATTGAATGACGTCGTTGTTCTGCGTGATGTCTATGGCTGCTGAGATGCAAAATTAAGGAGCTCAACGCGGGAGCAAGTTCCTTCTTAGGCCGATCAATTAAGAATTTTCTTAATTTTTCTTCGCAAAAACTAATGTCTTTCAGCTTATGGTCGAATTCAGCCATCGTACGAAAGAACGTAATCAGCTTAACTCTATCAGTTGGCTCCAGAATATGTTGGATACAATAGTCTACAAGATTAACGTCTTCAAACATCGTGAATTCTGACGAAACGTCGATTACGATTATTACTGTTCGATAATCCGGCTTATCATCAGTTAGTCCAAAGAAGTGCGCAGACGCAACAGAGTCCGACGCTAGGCGGTCAATGTTTGGAAACATTTGCAGATCGACTAAGACCGTAGAAACTAAACAGTTATAAGCCAAATAGTTTGTTAAACTTCGGCGTTTCACCACGAAAGGAATGTAACTGAACGGACTGCTTATGTTATCGGAAACAAAATCATTCCCATCCGCTCGTCCAAGAATTAAAAACGTGCTTCTTGTCTCGTTCCAGAATAATTCTGTGTCCAAATAAGCCAATATTGCTTCCCCGGCGTACTTTCTTGTTTCAATCACACAAATTTCGAACTTTCTTTGCTCATGTGCTTCTTTTAATTCATCCGGCGACGCGTCTTTAGAGACGTCTTTAGCGACGTCTTGAGTGAGAAGAGAGGAAGAGAAGTAAAAAGTCACCTTAATAAAAAAAATATCAAAAAATATCGATCGAGAGAGAAGAAGAAAGAACGAGAGAGAACATGTAAATAAAGAATAAACGTACTTGAGAAGAAAGACGTTAGCTCTAATCTTTGGTCATCCAAATCAATCAACATTGGAGAACGATGTCTGAACAGACCCGCGAATCCATCCGTTATTTTAGGTTTTATTGTGAGTAAGAAGACGACCCTATCAGTTGTTCTTATAAAATTCGCGTTCGCCCATCGAATCGCAGCTTCACATCCATCGTTGCCTGATAAGCCGATTAAGAAACAAATGTTACGAGGTTTGCCGTCGTCCTCGTTTCTTCTTTGATTGTTACTAGCAGTCGTATGAGTAAGAGCGCTCGTCGTCATCTTTCTTGATATAAAAAATATCTGTGCCGTGCGCAGTATTTTTGGGGGGAAAACGAGGTATTTATCATCATCATCAGTCTCAGTGTTGTCTGTATTTTTTACTTTTTCAACAACACGAACAAGAACAAACCCCTATTTCTTATCAAAACCTTTCATACGCATGAAAGATAATCGAACATCGAACGATAGTTTCTCAGGAATTCCCTTAAAAGCCAAATAATGATCATCATTATCTTTGTTCAACACCACTAACTCTCGCAACAGTTCATTTTTCACGGTTTTATTTTCTTCTTCTTCTTCTTCTCCGTTTAGGCTCTTTGTCATTTTCACGAACTCTTCGATGATTTCTTCAGTTGAGAACATATCGCAAGCGTACGATCTCTTCAATCTCTCCGCATTATCATCATCATCATCATCATCGACGGCATTCGTAGATCTATAACTAGTACTACCGCTACTACTATTATTACTACTACTACTACTACTACTACTGCAATCGTGTGTTGCTTCTACTATAATCACTTCGTCATCTTCGTCATCGTTTTCGGTTTCTCCCTCTTCTATTTTGAACCTCCGCCGCCGAGGAATGATAGTCCAAAGTTTTGGTGAATGCTTCGTCGCCATCTCATCTCTAAGTGTTACGCTGGTATCTATTTGCTCTTTAATATTATCGTATGCGTTGGACGAAGAAGAAGGAGAAGAAGAAGAAGAACAAGGGCGACAATTTGTTCGTCTTACCCTTTCCACCGCGGTTGCTTTCGATATCGCGTATACAAACATCTCGAGTGCGTGCTGTCGTAAACCTTTGCGTGTTATTTCTAAAATATCATCCGGTATTCTTAAATTCTTTTTCTGAAACGAGTGTTGAAATACGTTATTCTTCACGGCTATATCAATTGCATTCGCTTTCGATGAAACGTACGCTCCTTTTCCTTTGAACTTTCTATGGGTATCTGGAATGAGCCAAATATTAGTAGTATTAATATTAACATCATCATCACAGACTTCTTCTTTTGATTCTTCTTGATCAATATATCGTTCATGTGCGAGAACGAATCTTATCATCAAATCCCTCGGAAAGTGTCTCCTAAGAGCTAAACATCTTCTACTATTGCTCAACATCGCGCGTACTTCAACAGAGCAAGTATTCATTTTCCATTTCGAGTTTGAGTATTCAAAAAGTGAACGAGCGAGTGATTCATTTTTATTATTATTCGTAGTAGTAGTAGTAGTATATGATGTCGTCGTCGTCGTTGTCGTCGTTCTTCTTGCGATATTACGATGTAATCGCCGAAACATATTTTATTTTATTATTATTATTATTATTATTGATAAACGAGAAATATGAAGGAAGGTACATTTTGTTGCAACTGTAAAAGATTTCTTCTTTTTAACGTTGTTAATACATTAAATCTCGTAATGGTCCCAGCGCGATGATGTTGATTTAGATGATGTTGATGCAGA
>Ga0115004_10003952_pt1 | contig 11957 bp, 5 predicted proteins | sample ArcticOcean_MG_C_10_FD_88737 | JGI IMG/M metagenome (GOLD analysis project Ga0115004, IMG submission 88737) | Marine microbial communities from western Arctic Ocean - ArcticOcean_MG_CB11_90 | ecosystem: Environmental > Aquatic > Marine > Oceanic | place: Arctic Ocean: Canada Basin | collected...
TACAGAAGTGCTTAAGCGAACCGGGAGCGGACGACGTAGTGAAACGGTTGAAGAGTAAGGCTGGCGGCGTCATAGGGAAAATGGAATACGAAGGGAAACAGTTCGCTATGGAGAAGAGGAAGAAGGTTATGATGGCGAGGAAGGCAGAGATTGAGTTAGTTTTAGAGCAAAGATTAGAGCGAAAGCTTAATGAAGGTGAAGACGGTGCGGATGATGATGACGAGGATAAATTAGAACTACCGACGTTTGTCGGGAGCATGTCGAAGAAGAAGAAGAAACATAATAAGAAGATGCTTAGACGGTCGTATACTAAATAATAGACACACGCGCGCGCGCGTGTGTGAATAATGCTATAATAATAATTCTATAATCCTATCATTCGATAATAATAATCACCCTATATTCGGATCCCTTTGACCAAACCAACGTACTCGAGCTTGTTCTCTTAAATCTTCTATCCTTCGTCTATCTTCTACGTTTTCAATGTTTTCGCTGGTGGCATCTAAGTATTCAGTTAAATCTGCAAAAGCGTCTGAAAATTGCTCTAAAAGGTAATTGCACATCCCAGAATCCCTACAATTGAACGCGTAGATTTTCTCATCAGGCGCGCACGAACGTTGATAATTGCACATCATCAAAGCAAGTTTATAATCCCCTTTTGTGAAATAAATCGATTTCAAATTCGTAATCATTCTCGTATAAAACGTTCTTGGATTCAAAGCTTTTTCTTTCAAGAACGAGCGATCGATGGTTACTTTTTCGCCGCCGCCATTCGTGTTTTCTTCTCCTCCTCCTACGCCGTAATATAACTTTGATAACATTTCCTCGGCGTCTTCGACGAACAGAATTTGTCCTTTATTGAAGCAATCGACCATGATCTCGCACTCGTCTAACAAAGGTCTAATCATGAAATGGCCCGGTAGATTAACGCCAACCATATTGATTCCAACTCTTTTAGCGCATTCCATGTAAATCAACGATAACGTTATTGGAATTCCAGTCTTTGTCTCGAGAACTTTATCCACGCACGAGTTATTCGCGTCGTAATAATTTTCCGAATTCCCTTTGAACAGCATTTGCTCGAATAAGATTTTCGATATCTTCTTCATAGTCCTTAAAGGGAATCTCTCCTCGTTATCTTCCGTTATTAACTCTCTCTCGATCGTTTGAACGATTTCGTCTAATTTTCGAACCACTTCTTCTTCCACTAAATCGGCGTTGTTATGTTGTGCGATGTATATGGCGCCTTTGAACAAGTTTTCGGCGACGAACTCTTCGCTGTTGTTTTTCATGAACCTCGAGAAGTTTAGAGATCCCACGCGTGCTCTGGCATACTCTGCCAGCTCTCTGTTCAAGTCACCGTTTTGATCATTTTCAGTCAATGACGATGCTGACGATGATGACGATTGTGATGGTGATGACGACGACGCTCTTCTCGTTCGACGGCGACTGTTCAGTTGTTTCATATCGATGATCATTTTATTACTATGATTATTCGTATCGATCGTGTTGATGAGACAACGGCTAAATGACATCCACACCAGCGATGATGATATTGGTTTTATTGAATTAAATTCCAGTATTTTGTTGTTATTACTTTGTGACGCGTTTCTTTCCGATTGACAGTCTGCTGAAGCAGTTTTTATTTTGTGATTTTAGCTCGCGTAAGTGATATTATTATTTACGATTACGGTAGAATAACGTGATCGACAAAAATAAAGAAGTTCATCGCAGTTGCGTCCGTCGAAAACGCGCTATGGTTGAGGGGTGATTAATTAATAAAGTGCGCGATACACGGCTGATGTAGTTTTACCAAGGTGCGCTGAACTTTGTTTTTTATATATTGTAATTTTTTGCTTAAACCCTAACACACAAAAATCCACCTAGGAAAAAACCTAGGAACGCTTAAATGTGGGGGAGGCCCCGATTTCGATTATCGGCACGACCCTTTATTTGCGGTTGTGTGGTCTAGTGGTATGATTCCCCCTTCGGGTATATTTGTTCCTTTTTTTTGCGGCGGCCCGTAGGAACGATGATGATTTGGCTGTCAAGAGCCGCCGCTACAATAAAAAAGGGATGTAGTTCAAATTACAAGATATTTAAAACTACTATCGTTTACTATACAACACGCTATTATCAGCATCACCATTATTATTATTATGTTGTTGTTGTTGTAAAACGACATTATGCGACGATAAACGACAAAACTTCAACAACATGGACTCTTGCGTCACGCCCGGTGTTTGGATCATGCCCTCTAAATACGGTTCGAGTTCTTCCAAAGTCCATTTCGGTTTCGCTTTCCATAGCACGGCAAACCTGTCTTTAGGCTCTTCGGGCATTACGTTCGCTACTAATGCATCGGCTAAACCTCTTTTGAAATCATTATCCGAGGTGATTATTGCCAATCCAGCGAATAATTTTTTAATCACAGCTCTTTTTTGTTCTTCAACTACTTTCTCGTCGCCAACGGTTATAATAATATTAAGAGCTTGTAATAAATCCATTTTGATTTCGTCAATAGCGATTGATTCTGAGACTTTTTCTATGACTTCTTGAAAGTTAATCTTTGCATTTTGTTCGTATCTATGTTTAATATATCGCTCGAGTTTGAATCGAACGACTTTCTTAAAATCGAGCTTGTAACGATGATTTCGTTTCGACGCTGAAGTCGTCGTTGTCATTTTTTGCCTCTTTTTATTATTATCATCATCATCAACTGCACGATCAAAATCATCATCATTCGAGGAGGAAGAAGAAGAAGAAGAAGAAGAACAAGAAAACTTTCTCAAAGCGAACTCGCAAATTTCCAAAGGGAACTTCTTCTCTGAAACGGCATAAACGTCCTCGGGTACTAGTTCTGGATTTTTTTTGGATGAAAAATCAAATTTATCGTCGTCGCCGTTTTCGGCTAAACAGACGACGATCCAATCAAGCACGCTCTCAATCGCATCCTCTTCAATGCCTTTCCATAACTCAACATCATCGTGAGTAAATGATGAACTACTGCTACTACTACTAATCCTAACCGCATTAATTAAACTCGACGGGTTCCATAACTGTTCTCTCAACTCTTTTTCGCTCGCCTGTATTTTCGATAACAAAAACGTAAACTCGTACGCTCCGTTCGCTAGATCCTCTGCGTCCAACGAAGCCTTCTCGCAGCTCTGCTTCGTAAACGCCGAAACGCTCAAAAACTTATCGTATAACTTCCTAAACCTCGGCGCGATCTCGGTCAAATCCAAGTGTGATTTCACTTCCGCGTGCGCTTTCGCGATCTTCCTCCCTCTCGAATCGCGTTCGATTAAGCCTCGATCGTAAACCTCTGGAGGCGCTAATAGCAAAACAGTGTTCGACGTCTCCACTCGTTTCACTTGATACGTCTTCTCCTTCGTACATAACACGGCCTCTTCGTCGTAATCGCCTTTGAATATAATCTCTCGAGTACTATCATCATCATCATCATCATCATCTTTCCTAGAGAAGAGTTCGTCGTAGACATCATCGGAGACCTCTAAGAGTTCGAACTTTCTTTGCGCGAAATCTTTATCGTAATGTAACGCGAGCGTGTTCTTCACATCATCATCATCATTTTCATTTTCATCATTTTCATCATCTTCATTCGCTTCTTCTGCTTCTGCTTCGTCTTCTAGTTTGTAATGTTTACGGAACCAGTTCTTCGATGATTCCGTATCGAGCTCGGCTCTTTTTTGTGCACCGTTATTATCAGTATTGATGATATTAGTCCTATTATTGTTATTATTAGACATGTTAATTAATGATATGTTAATGATAACAGAATAGCTCGAAAAAATGAGGAAAAGTAAACAAAGTATTAAGGAAGAGCAGCAAAAGAAGTTTCAATAATAAAAGAGAACTAACTGTCTTTGAACGGACTAAATATTCGCGACAGGAAAAGCTATTAACTAAGTATAGTAAACATCAACAGAAAACGCATTCGAATAACAGTTCGGAGAACTGTCTAGACAGGAATTCGCTGAATGAATTCGCTGATGACTCAGCGCGTGATCCAAAGAAGGAAAATGGATCAGATCTTTGAACGGTAGAACGTTGATAATACTCAGTCGCTTTCGCGACGGCTCGTTTCCTGAACGCTTGAGATAATGAGATCGATAAGGAAAGTATTTCCTCGACGCTCTTTACTGCGTTAACAACTCCTGCGCGTTTTTGTTCTTCTTCGGATGACAAAGGCGACGATGAACCCGTCTGCGCGTGTAAGATCTTTTGAGATAGTGTCTCAACCGCTTTGGAATATATTGAACGTTTAATCTTCAATAAATGATGATTATTTTGGTTATTGTTATTTCGTTCCTCCGTCTTCTGCTTCGTCTTTCGTCGTCGCTTCATTTTTGATGATTTACAATCGTCATCGTCGTCGTCATCATCATCATCAACGCTTTTCAATTTCGATTTATTAATCTCATCAATAATCTCATCTTTTCTCTTCTGTAAATCAAATAAACCTCTGCGGTCATAAAACTCTTCGACTAAATCTACGCAATACGCAGCGGCTGATCGTAAGGCCATTTTCTTCCCCTTCCCGAGGATAAACTTTGGATTCCTCCCGCGAGTGATTTTAGCCGTAGCCATTTTCAACGACTCGAGGAAATCCGCGACTGACGTTAAGCACGTGTTCGCATCGACGTCCTTCCAAAACTTCCCAGCATCGCTTTCAAAAAATGGCTTCAAACGATCTAATCTAATCAAGCTCGTTTTCAACAATCGTAATTCGGATGAAATTAAATCGTTTTCCTTTTGAAGACGTTTTAATAGAATAAAATTAGCCGACTCCTTCGCCTCTTCTGAATCCGAATCCGAATCCGAATCTAAAACATCATCGTTATGATTATTATTTTCCAAAGCAAAGAGCGTTTTAAAAAACGTCGGCACTAAAATTTCAGAAACCAACTCCTCAGATAACTTTTTGCTCAAACTTTCTTCGTCCAAAACATCCATCATCGAGTTCGAATCCTTCGTTTTGAGAAAGAAATTGCGAACACTTCTGGGCAAGTGCTTTTCATCAAACGCACAAGTAGCGGCGACGAATATATTCGTTATTCCCTTAGCTATCGCGTCTTCAACCGTTGAACAAACACAATCGAACGCTTTTGAAGTTGTCAAATGACCACCACCATCGGGATCGCCCTCAAAAATTTCAGCCGCGAGCGCCCAAGTCTCGAGCTTTGGCAATAACAACAAAATTTTATCATCGTTATCGCATGCTGAAGAATCAGCCGCCGAAGCGGCAGTTTTAATGAGACTCTCGTGCAATATGCGTTGCGTTCCTAATAAACAATCACCATCGCCACGTTCGATTATAGATGCTAAATCGATTTGACAAACAACTTTGACTTGGTTTGCCAAATGAAATTGAAGTCCAGCGAGCGCGACCAAAGACGTTTTTGGTTGACAATTCGTAAACAAAACTTTGTTTACGATATATTGCGAAGAAGATAATGAAGAAGTTGCAGATAGCTTCTTTATGATTTCATCCATCTTAGTTGTTCCAACTAAATACTCTGGTAACTTTTGTGCAACAGGTGCTCGAGCAAACTGTGAACTTCTTCGCGAAGACGCTTTCATTCCGCTATGCTTTTCCAAGCCGACTAACCAATCACATCTTTCCACGCCTTTTAATTCGTTATTATTACGCGCAAGCTCAAACATTTCTGAAGCTTCTCTGTGTCTCTTTTTCAACGCATTCGCTTTGACGGCAATTTCAATGATTGTGTTTCTTTTCGCCTCGTCGACGATCTCCTCCTCGTAGCATTCTTTCAAAATTCGAACTAATGTCCCCGGGCGAAACAAAGGTAACCATTCTTCGCGAATGATTTTTTCACCGTTTCTAAACATCGAACCTTCGACGTCGTCGTATTCACATTTGTGCCTTAAAGTAGAAGGATCGAACGAAGAAATCGTGCACCTGCGAAAAGTATTCGCTCTCGACCAAAATACTTCGATGCGCGTTCCGAGAGCGTCCCATCCTAGTAACGTCAATTCGCGACCGACATGTTTCGTAATAAGTTTCTTATGTTGTTGTTCTTTTTGTTCGCCATCATCATCATTATCATCATCAGTTTGTTGTTGTTGTTGTTGTTGTTGTTGTTGAAGGAGGACGAAATTTCGTAATTTTCGAGCAGTTTCATCTTCCGGCAACGCGTGATCGAACGTTGCCACTAACTCGTCTCTGCTTCGGAAGCAGTCGTAAATACTCTTGTTGTTCTTTCTTTTGTTCTTTGTTGCTATGTTTCCTTTTTTGTTGCTCATCATTTTATCGGACAAAAAACGCATTAGAGAAGAAATCAACGCCGCGTTACAAATCGCTCGTAAATCTGCGCCAGAGCAATTTTCTGTTTCCTTTGCGATCCATTTTAAAACAAAATCTGTCGGTGGCGTTGGCGTCCATTTCAACGTATGGCGTTTCAGGATTTCGAACCTCGCAACTTCTTGTGGCAAAGTGAACAAAATTTCGCGATCAAACCTCCCAGGTCTACGCAAAGCTGGATCAATCGCGTCCGGTCTATTCGTAGCACCGATGACGATGACTTGCCCGCGGTCGGAAACTCCATCCATTAACGAGAGCAACGTCGTCACTACTGATGCGTGAATGTTTGAAGAATCTCCGGCGCTCGATTGGTTCGCCCTGTTTGGCGCTAATCCATCCATTTCATCGAAGAAAATAACGCTCGGCGCGCATTTCTGAGCCTCTTCGAAGATTAAACGCAACGTACGCTCGGCTTCGCCTGAATATTTACCTAGACAATCTGCACCTTTACGACAGAAGAATGTTATTTTCTGTTGTTGATTTGAATTATTCGTATTCGTATTTGCATTATTGATAGTGGTTGCATTTTTTTGAATCGCTCCAACGAGAGCGCGAACGGCTGCTGTTTTCCCTGTCCCTGGAGCTCCGTGAAGCAAAATCCCGCGTCCTTTTGAACAAACAGAATCGAAAATGTCTGGATAAACCAAAGGCAACAAAGTCACTTCTTTCAATGCGTTAATAATCTCTGGATTTCCTGCGATTGAGTCCCATCCGTCCGGATGGCCAAACGAATTCGATACGTTATCGCATACGTTTCCTCCGACGCTAAAGCGCTCAATACGCGTAGAATCCTTATCTTTTCTATTTTTTTCTCTCTTTTTAAACGCGAGTTCGTCGTTATTCACGTGTAATATGATCTCATCTATTTCATCCTCCTTTCGTTTCCGTTCGCGTTTTTCTGCGTTTTGAACGGATTTCCTAATCATCGCTTCGCGACTTCTCGCGAATCTATGGTCAAAGTTACTACTCTTATTCCCTCTCGGTTTTATTTCCGCACCGGCCCTTGCGGCCGCTGGATTAGTATTATTTTGATTATCAAACGCTGCTACGCGAAACGCAGAAGAACGATTGTTTTGTTCTCTTTCTGCTCCTCCTCCTCCTCCTCCTCCTCCTCCTCCTCCTCCTATTCGTTGTCTTTTTCTAGTATTATTAGCGTTATTCGTACTATCCTTAACACTATTTAGATTGTTATTCCCGTCCTGGTCGATATCGTCATCGATATCATCGCCATCATCTACTAAATCGTCATCGTCACCTAAATCATCATCGTCGAACAATAACTCCTCCAAAGCAAAATTCGTCCACTCAATTTGATTCTTCATGGTTAATCTCTTAATATGCAAAGGGCACGCTAACGCATACTTTTGCGTATTAAACGCGCACTTATCGTCGTGCGCGCAAATCAAATGATAACTCCTCGCGCACTCGTCCACCGAACATCCAATCACGGCGCCTCTTTGTTTACATTTAAAACACGCGATCTTCTTCGCGCGCTCTATAGCCTCTGGCAGTTTCCTTAATCTCTCCAAATCATGGTCGAAGAATACCTCTGGCGCCCATAAAGCGCACGATTGATGTACCCAACTCGCTCGTAAGTCGTTCTTCAGGAAAACCGGGCCGACCCATTCATCCTTCTGCAGAGCTTGCAAGGTATCCTTCACCACTTTCTTTTGGTACTTCGGCCAACGATCTCGCTTACAGCATAACGCGCACTCCGTTCGTTTATTATTCGTCCCGTTGCATGTCATGTTTTTATTATCATCATCGTCCTTCTTCTTCTTGGCCTCATTATCCATCGCTTCCCCTTCCTCTTCTTCTTCTTCTGTCTGCGTCTGCGTCTGCGTCCGTCGTCTTCTTTATTCACTTCTGACCCTTTCTTATACTGTCCTCTTCTGTCCTCTTCTGTTGTCTTCTGTACTCGTTTTGATTAATAAACATTCGAACGACGAGCGAGTGAACACGCAGAGGAACGAACTAAACGTAAAGTTCGAATGCACAAAAACGGCCACGCTACTACTACTAACAACTAAACGTGGATACTATTTTCGTACAAAACAAGCAGAGCTCTGTTCTTTTCCCTCTAATACAGTCCTGATCGGTGAAAACTCTCTCTCTCTCTCTCTCTCTCTTCCTTCACTGGCACAACAGCATTCGTTACACTATTTTCGCGCGGTTTCTTATCAACGGAACGTCGCGGTCTTTCTAATGATTAAACGCCGTGCGCGATGGAAGAAATAAATAAAGAAGAATTAAAAGGGAATTAAAAACAATAATTTTTAAGAAAAGAAACCCTAAATACAAAAGTGTTAAGAAATGAAACCCTAAATGAATTATGAAATTTCGTACTCCAAACCGACTAATAAAGTAGCGAAGTACAAAAGGAATACAACAGCGAGAGTAGGAGGATATATTATAAAGGAATAATAAGCTCATATTTGCTCGCATACGTATTACGCACGTACTAATTTCGTTCGCGCTTAATTCAGAGTCAGTGAGAGAGTTAGTAGTGAGAGAGCGCATGGGTCGCAGAAACAGCGCCGGTCATTTGACTCAGGCGAAACTGATCGATTCCATTGCGGCCGCCACTGGAACGACTGCGCAGAAGCAAACGACTGCCAGTTTTGCGAAGAAGAAGAAGAAGAAGAATCAAACTGAACAAGAGAACAAAGAACAGAAAAGGAAATCGAGAGATGATGGTAAGGAAGATAAAGCGGATATATTGAATGATGATGATGATTTGATGGATGAAGATGATGATGATGATGAAGGACTCGATAATTCGATGACACTGGGCGAACGCGTGAGAGCGTTGGAGATTGCGATCGATGGACAGAAAGGAGAACGAGCAAGACGACGAGAGCAAGAAGAGAAGAAGAAGAATAGTAATCAACAATCATCGTTCGTAGCACCTCGAGCGGATTCCTTAGGGACGTTATTAGCGCAGGCGTTACAGGCGGATGATCAGAACTTACTCGAACGATGCCTATCGGTGGACGATAAACGAGTGATCGAGCAAACGTGCGCGAGATTAACAGGGCCGGCCGCGATGAAGTTATTGAAGACATGCTTAGATTACATGAAGGATAAACCGAATAGAGGGGAACGTTTAGCGAAATGGTGTAGGGCGACTTTAGTGAGGCACGCGTCGTTCGCCGCGGTGTCCCCAAACGCGCAGAGGACTTTGCAACATTTACAAGCGCAAATCGAACAAAGAACTGGGCAAAGAGAACCTTTATTGAAATTGATGGGGAGGTTAGATTTATTGTTATACGCGTCGACGCGAGATGAAGTACAAGATGCGAAAGAGAACGCGAGGTTAAACGAAGACGAGAGAGCTGTACCGGCGGCGGAATATCACGAAGCCGTAGATGTCTTGGACGATTTAGTCGTCGGAAACGGCGACGACGACGACGACGACGACGAGTTCGGCAATAGCGACGACGATAGCGAAGGCGAGGAATGGGAAACCGATAACGACGATGACGATGAAGAGATGGATTCTGAAGACGAAGACGTCGATGAAGAAGACCCGTTCCTTAAAGACGACCGACGCGAAGATTTCGGTGAAGAAGAAGATGATGATGATGATGATGATGATGACGTCGTTAACGACGAAGGAGCAAACGAAGAAGAAGAAGATGACGATCAATAAAGAGCGTTAGAGCGCTTCTTCTAACTTGTGACATAAATAATATTTAGGTCCAATTATTGAGGTACTGTATTAGTATTAGGGGTTGGGGTTTAGCGTTTAACTCGGAATATCACTCAAAAATTGAGTAATTTGCGCTAACTCGCGCTCAGTCAATGACGCTAGACTGATAACTTCAGCGCCATTTGTGTTTACAAATTGCAGATATAGTATATTTCTTCTTTTCTGCAACGAACGATTGGTCTTTGCTCGCATTCGAAGAAACGACAACGACATGCGGTCGCCTTGTTTTAAATCAATGAAATCTGTTTTAAATCTCGAATACTACTCTGAAATTAAACATATCAATCGCGCTTGAGTTATCAGTTTAGCGTCATTAAATGCGTGCGAGTTCACGCAAATTACTCAATATTTGACAGTACCCGCACTTGTGTAAAAACTAAAAAAAACTAAAAAGAACAAAAACAGCATCATTCGGCTCTTAACAATAAAGTCTTCACATCAGTATCTCATTCACCTTCGTGCACAGAAAAACAAGAAATGAACACTACTGCACTCGCAACAGTGGAAACAATATCGTAAGAAGGTAGTCATCACGATGGGCACTACTACTATTGCTACTACTGCTGCTAAAGCAGACAAAAGCGATTTGTTCGAGTTCCTTAAAAGGCGCCTGCGGATACAAAAAACACAATCATCATCGAAGGATAGAAAACTGAACGAATCTTTGTTGGAAACGCGAACGACGTTGAACTTGAAGGGCTTAAAATTCGAGAGCTCAGAAGAGTTAGACTTGCTCGAGATCTTCGAAGCAATTTTAGACGAAAAGAACGCAATCTGCGTCCACGCGATCAACTGCTCAAACACTGCGTGCAAATTTTTGGTGAAGAAGGTATCGAGATATTTAAGGGATTCGAGGAACACGCGTTTGAGGGAAATAACGATGAGTAATCAAGAAAAAGGATTTAGAGAAGATTGTGATCGCGAGATGTTCTTAGAGGCGATAGAGTGCACCGAAGCGTCGATTGAGAGAATGAACTTAGCGAGTTGTGATTTAGACGATCGATTCGTTTTAAGGCTTTGCGAAGCGTTAAGGGCGAGGGACGACGAGACGTCGTCGTTGAAGCAGTTGAATTTGAGGAATAATAAAAGGATCACCGATGTTGCTTTAGAAAGTATTTGGGAATTAGCGAGTAGTAGTGTGAATGGGAGTAATTTAGTGGACGTGAACGTATCCGGTGGCGTGTTTTCAGATGTAGCGAAGAAGAAATTGGATCACGTTTTGGAACAAAACGCCGTTGGATGTTTGAGAAGGAAAATGTCATGTACTACTACTAACGATGATGATGACGATGAAGGATTAGCATGTTCGTGTACTTACGCGCTTTCAAATTGTGAAATCACTGATGATATTCTAATGCATCTGTACGATGACATCGTTAGCAAAACGAAGAAGAAAATAATCGCAGACGTACGTAATAACAAAATAACCGAAGATGGCTTTAAAAGATTTTACGAAAAATATATTCTTAACGACGATGACAAAAATGGTAGTGGAATAATCATTTTACAGTGCGATGGAAATCCAGGGTTCGCTTCTCAATGGTGCAAGCGGCTTCGCGCGTTGTGCGCCTTTAACGATTTATTTGCAAAGTATTCCTCCGAACTACTCGAGAAGAACAAGAAAGGCGAAGCGATGCGAAGTTTAGGTGAATTAGGGTTTGGCTGCGAAGGCTGCGAGGTCATTTCATCGCTCGTTTTGAAACAAATGCCCGTTCTAGAATCCATTGGTTTACATCATAACGAAATTAACGATAAAGGGTGTGAATATCTTGGTCGTTTACTTTTCGAAAAGCACGAGAACATGCGCGAAGTTGCACTTTATGGGAATAAAATAGGAGCGACAGGCACTCGATCAGTCACGGACGCGTTCGTTAAGCGAAGAAAATCGAATAGCAATAA
>Ga0115004_10003956_pt1 | contig 11951 bp, 10 predicted proteins | sample ArcticOcean_MG_C_10_FD_88737 | JGI IMG/M metagenome (GOLD analysis project Ga0115004, IMG submission 88737) | Marine microbial communities from western Arctic Ocean - ArcticOcean_MG_CB11_90 | ecosystem: Environmental > Aquatic > Marine > Oceanic | place: Arctic Ocean: Canada Basin | collected...
TGCCTTTTTCGATCCATGATAATGTTGATCACCCCTTAAGTCTTTATGCTGCGAGTAAAAAGGCTAATGAGCTAATGGCTCATACTTATAGCCATTTATATAATTTACCTACAACAGGGTTACGATTTTTCACAGTTTATGGTCCTTGGGGCCGCCCTGACATGGCGCTATTTAAATTTACTAAGGCAATGATAGCTGGTGAGCAAATTTCAGTATTCAATTTTGGCAAGCATCGTAGAGATTTTACTTATGTCGATGATATAGTTGAAGGCATTGTTCGTGTTTTGTACAGACCAGCTCATTCAAATCCTCATTGGAGTGGCGATGCTCCAGATCCTGGGACTTCTCAAGCTCCATGGCGTGTATACAATATTGGAAATAATTCACCAGTAGAATTATTGGACTACATTGAAGCGATTGAAGAAGCATTGGATGTTAAAGCTAAGAAAGAGCTACTGCCTCTTCAGCCAGGTGATGTTCCAGATACATATGCGAATGTAGATGACTTAGTTACGGAATTTGACTACAAGCCTTCAATGAGCGTTAAACATGGTGTTAAGAATTTTGTTGACTGGTATAAAGAATATCATAATCTATGATTAAAGATAAAAATATTAAAATAGCAATAATTGGTTTGGGCTATGTTGGCCTGCCTTTGGCAGTTGAGTTTGGAAAAGTTTTTAAGACAATAGGCTTTGATATTAAAAAGCCTAGAATTAACGAATTATTAGCAGGAAAAGATTTGACGCTTGAGGTTATGCCTCATGAATTAAGTGAATCGAAAAAGCTCTATTACACTTCTGATATTAAAGATATTAAGGATTGTAATATTTTTATTATCACTGTTCCAACACCAATTGATGAGTTTAAAAAGCCTGATTTAAATCCACTAATGAATGCCAGTGAAACTATTGGCAGGCTCTTAAAAAAAGAAGATATAGTTATCTATGAATCCACTGTTTATCCTGGTGCAACAGAAGAGGTTTGCGTTCCATTACTTGAACGAAATTCAGGTCTGAGCTTTAATAAAGATTTTTTTTGTGGGTACTCTCCTGAAAGAATTAATCCAGGTGATAAAAATCGTCGTATTACAACAATCAAAAAAATTACCTCAGGCTCAACAAAAGAGACTGCTGATAAGGTCGACGAGCTCTACAATATCATTATTAATGCAGGAACGCACAAAGTATCGAGCATTAAAATAGCAGAGGCTGCAAAAGTTATCGAAAATACACAACGTGATGTTAATATTGCACTCATTAATGAACTTTCGATTATCTTTAACAAGCTTGATATTGATACTGAGGAAGTTCTTGAGGCAGCTGGTACTAAATGGAATTTTCTTCCATTTAGACCAGGTTTGGTCGGTGGACATTGTATTGGAGTTGATCCTTATTATCTAACTTATAAAGCCATAGAAGTTGGATATGTGCCAGAAATGATAATTGCTGGACGAAACCTTAATGATAATATGGCTTCCTACATTATTACGCAAGTAAATAATTTATTGATTAAAAAGAACATTGAATTAGTTGATGTGAATATTTTAATTATGGGTTTGACATTTAAAGAAAATTGTCCTGATTTACGAAATTCGCGAGTTGCTGATCTTGTTACTGGATTTCAAGACTTAAATTATAAAATAGATGTCTATGACCCTTGGGTGGATAAAATCCAATCAAATGATGAGTATGGTATAGCTCTAATAGATGAGCCTATCCATGGAAAATATGATGCTATTATTCTTGCAGTAGCCCACGATCAATTTAAAAGAATGGCATTAAGTCAAATTAAAGAATTTGGAAAAGAAAACCATGTTCTCTATGATGTTAAATATGTACTTAAAGTAAATGAAGTTGATGGAAGATTGTAAACTAATAAATATGGAAAACTTAATGGGTGAGTATTCTGAGCCAAAAAATAATAAGATGAAGTTTTTAATTACATGTAGTCCAGTTTTTATTGGGTTTGCTGTTATTCGTCATATTATTGATAATATTGATGATGTTCATATGAGTGTATAAATAATTAAATTTAAACATGCTTGGGTATAATTAAATTTTTTGAATTTTAATCAAGATGTTTAAAAAGCTTTGGTACCATCTTTCTAGTCGACGACAAAAACAATTCATTCTAGTTTTCCTATTAATGTTGGTTGCATCAGTGGCAGAGATGGTTAGTATCGGTTTAGTTTTACCATTTCTAGGGGCTTTAACCTCGCCAGAACTTGTTTTCTTCCATCCAATTACTCAAGAATTAATTAATACATTTCAACTAACATTCATATCACAGCCTCATCAAATAGTTCTTCCATTTACTATCGCATTTATCATTCTTACACTTCTAGCCAGTGTGATTCGCCTGACTTTGCTATATACATTGACTAAAATTTCATTTATGACTGGTGCTGACCTTAGTATCGACATATACAGGCGAACTCTTTACCAAGATTACTCAACACATATCGCACGCAATAGTAGTGAAGTTGTTAATGGCATAATTGTCAAAACAGGTATAGCTACTAGTGTTATTCGATCATTTATGACGCTGTTAAGTTCATTATGTCTGCTAATTGGTGTCATTTCCATTCTTTTAATAATTAATACAGGAGTGGCATTTGGATCTTTTGTCGGTTTTGGGCTTTTATATTGGTGTGTGATTCGATACACTCGAGCTAAGCTAAAAGAAAACAGTGAGACCATATCTCAAAAAACTAATCTAATGGTTAAATCACTTCAAGAAGGGCTGGGTGGAATACGTGATGTCATTATTAGCGGTAGTCAGAATTTTTATACTAGCCTTTATCGTAAATCAGATATTCCTGTTCGAAAAGCTGCTAGTTCTAACGCATTTATTTCTCAAAGTCCTCGTTTTGCAATGGAGGCATTAGGAATAACTTTAATTGCCATTCTTGCATTCATAATAATTCAAATGCAAGATAGTCTTACAACTAGTATTCCATTGCTGGGGGCGATGGCTCTAGGAGCACAAAAACTTCTTCCAATATTGCAAAATGCCTATAGCTCATTCAGTGACATAAGAAGTGCAAAAGCTTCGTTTAAAGATGTCATGATACTTCTAGAACAACCACTTCCTAGCTATTTAGATCAACCACCTCTGTTACCAATAAAATTTGAAAAAGAGATTCAGTTGAACAACATAAATTTTCGATATACAGAAGACACACCTTTAATACTGAAAAATGTTAATTTAAAGTTGATTAAAGGAGAGCGTATTGGATTTATGGGAGTTACCGGTGCTGGTAAAAGCACTCTGATTGACATTATTATTGGATTACTTCCTCCAACTGATGGAGAAATATCTATAGATAATAAAAATATAACCAAAAAGAATAGAAGAGCATGGCAGGAACATATTGCACATGTACCACAAAATATTTATCTTTCAGATAGATCTATAGAAGAAAATATAGCATTTGGTATTCCAAAAGACCAGATAAATCAGAAACAGTTAAAAAAAGCTGCAAAACAAGCACAAATTTCAGAACTTATAGAGAATTTCCCAAATACTTACAAGACTTTGGTAGGTGAGCAGGGGGTAAGACTCTCTGGAGGGCAACGTCAAAGAATTGGTATCGCTAGAGCTTTGTATAAAGGAGTTGATGTGTTAATATTTGACGAGGCTACTAGCTCCTTAGATGATGATACTGAGGTAGCTGTTATGAAAGCAATTAATAAATTAGATAGTAATTTAACAATTATAATTATTGCTCACAGACTTACTACTCTTAAAGGGTGTGATCAAATCGTGAAAATAAATGAAAATAATACAATAGAGGTTGGTAATTATCAGGGTCTTGTTGAATTATCCTAACTTCATAAGTAATAAGAAAGAGATAATAAGTGAAATAGATCTTTGCTATCGATTTAATTTGATCAATAAGTGTGTAGTGTTAATTTTTTAAGGGGAGGATATAGGCATGAGTAATAATAATTTTTTTGTTGATTACTTTAAAGCAATTGATAGAAAGGTTCAATCAGTGGATTTAAAACTATTAGATTATTCATCGAGGCTAATAAAAAATACTCAAAAAAATGGAAGCAAAGTAATTGTTGTAGGAAATGGTGGAAGTGCAGCAATAGCAAGTCATGTTTCTATAGACTTAACCAAAACTGATAATATCAGAACAATAAACTTCAATGAGGCAAGCTTATTAACTTGTTTTTCAAATGACTATGGTTACGAACATTGGGTTGAAAAAGCAATAGAATTTTATGCTGACCCGAATGATTTGGTAATTTTGATTAGTAGTAGTGGTCAGTCAAAAAATATTATAAATGGGGCGCTTAAGTCTAAAGAAATGAAGCTGCCTTTAATAACGCTTTCTGGCTTCATGAAAAATAATCCACTTAGAGAGATAGGTGATATAAATCTTTGGGTGGATAGTGATCACTATAACGTTGTTGAAACAGTTCACCAAACATGGCTCTTATCAATTGTTGATTTTTTGATTAAAAATAAACCAACAATGGAAGAATTATGAAAATATTGGTAACTGGAGATCGGGGCTATATTGGATCAGTTTTAGTTCCGATGCTGATGGAAAAAAATTATAGTGTAGTTGGATATGATTCTGGATATTTTTCAAGTAATTTATTAGAATCTTATAATGAAAATTATCCCAGAATTACAAAGGATATTCGTGATGTGGGTATGGAGGATTTGGATGGAGTAGACTGTGTTATTCATCTTGCTGGCTTGTCTAATGACCCTTTAGGAGAACTTTCCCCAAGTCTTACAAATGATATTAATTACTCAGGTACGATGCGACTTGCAGAAATGTCCAAAAAATCTGGTGTAAGTCGTTTTATATATTCATCTTCTCAAAGCATGTATGGAATTTCAGAAACGAGAGCTGAGTTGGATGAGGATAATAGCATAAAAAATCCTGTATCAGCATATGCGATAGCTAAATGGAATGCTGAAAAAGCATTGCAGAATCTCATATCAGACAATTTCACTGTAACTAGTTTTCGGCCTTCGACTGTTTTTGGTGCTAGTCCAAGATTAAGGTGTGATATTGTTTTTAATAACCTTGTGGCTTGTGCATACACAACTGGAAAAATTGAAATTATGAGTGATGGATCTCCATGGCGACCAATAGTTCATATAAAGGATGTGTGTTCAGCATTTTTAGCTGGCATAGAGGCTCCTTTAGATTTAATCTCTGGTAGGGCGTTTAATGTAGGAATAGCCAATGGAAATTTTACAGTTAAAGATATTGCTGAAGCAGCACAAAAAGCAGTACCAGGTTGTGAGTTAATTTTTACTGGAGAGCATACTGATCCAAGAACTTATAGGGTAAGTTTTGACAGAATACTTACTGAATTGAAAGATTATTATAACCCAAAGTGGGATTTAGATATGGGGGGCAAGGAGTTAGTTGATTTTTTTGATAGAGTTAACTTTACTGAGAAGGACTTTAGGGGTAAGAAAACTATCCGTCTTCAACAATTAATGTTATTAAAAGAAAGTAATTATATTGATGATTTTTTAAGGGTGAGGAAGTTATGAAATTCTATGAGCAAAAGCTAAAGGGCGTATTTTTAATTCAACCTACACCATTTAAAGATGAAAGAGGTGTTTTCAGAAGGCATTACTGTGCTGAAGAGTTTTCAAATAACAACATTATTACTGATGTGTCACAATCTAATATATCTGAAAATCCATTTGCTTATACCTTGCGAGGCTTCCATTATCAAGAGCGTCCATTTTCAGAGGGAAAAACTATGTCATGTTTAAAAGGTGGTATGTATGATATTATTGTTGATCTTAGGCCGGAATCTCCAACTTATATGGACTGGCTTTCTTTTGAGATAAATGAAGATAACCGAAATAGTATTCATATACCTCCAGGTTGTGCTAACGCATTTATGACTCTTAAGGATAATTCCATAATTCATTATTACTGTTCTTACCCTTATACTCCATCTAAAGAGCATGGTATTTGTTTTAATGACCCATCTTTTGATTTTAAATGGCCATGTGAACCTTTATTTATTTCTGAAAAAGATAAAAGTCATCCAAAATATCAAAAATTATAGCTTTGAAAATACTTATTACAGGCGCAACTGGTTTTATAGGTTTGCCATTAGTTAAATTTTTGGCAGAGCAAGGGCATGAAATTCTTGCCCTTACAAGGACCCCTCTGAAGGAGTTAAAATCTGTGACTTTCCTAAAGGCAGATCTCTCTTCACCTAAAACTTATTTTGAAAAAGTTGCATCTTTTAGACCTGAAGTAGTAATTCATTTAGCATGGCAAGATATCCCTAATTTTTCTTTTGAAAAATCTAAAAATAATCTCAATTACTCTCTAGATTTTTTATCAATTGTAATCAGCTTAACCTCCTGTAAAAAAATCATTGTTTCAGGAAGCTGCTTTGAATTTAATAAGTTAAATGGTGCCTGCTTAGAATCAGATAAAGGTCTACCTAAAGATGATTTTACTTGGGCAAAACATTCCTTACTTTCGTGGCTTGAATTTAAATGTAATAAAGTGGGAATTCAATTAGCATGGTTAAGAATATTTTATGTTTATGGACCACGACAAAGAAGTGATTCTTTAATTCCCTATATATTATCTAGCTTAAAAAATGGTAATTTACCTGAAATAAGAACCCCAAATAATTCGAATGATTTTATTTATATTGAAGATGTAGTTAAAGCATTTTCAAATGCCATTTTGATGGATTATCCATCGGGAATATATAACTTGGGCTCTGGTTTTTCTTCTCCCATCTTAGATGTATGCACACTAGCTGAAAAAATTGTTTTAGGAACTAGCAATTTAAGTCAAAAACTCAAAAAAGAATCATTAGATATTCCAGTGAGCTGTAATTTTTGGGCAAACTATAGTGAATCTAAAACATATCTGAATTGGAATCCTTCAATTGATTTGGAAGAAGGGATATCTAAAACATGGCAATGGATAAAAGATTAATTACAAAACCCAATCAAGCAGTAATTCTATGTGGGGGACGGGGATCTAGACTAAAACCTTATACTGATAATATGCCAAAACCAATGATTTTGTGTGATGGTAAACCATTCCTTTGGCATATTATGCAACAACTTCATAATCAAGGAGTTAGTAGTTTTGTTCTTCTTACAGGTTATTTATCGATTCAGATAGAAGAGTATTTTGGTGACGGCGATACTTGGGGTTGGAATATTGATTATTCAAAAGGCCCTTTAAAATGGGACACAGGAAAAAGGTTACGGGAGGCTAGAAATAAACTTGATGATCTTTTTTTACTATTATATTCAGATAACTTTGCTCAATTTCCTTTAGAAAAGATGTATTCATTTCATAAGAAAAATAAAAGACCATTAACGCTTATGGTATCTCCAAAAAAATCTGGAAATATCTCTTTAGATAAAAGTGGACTGGTTAAGCAATATAATAATAAAAGGTGTGACTTGGGACTTGACTATGTTGAAATCGGTTACATGATTATAGAAAAAGAGAAAACCTTATCTTTTTATGAAAATTCTGATTGTAGTTTTTCTTTAATTTTAAAAAAGATGGCTTCGAAACATCAAATAAATGCTTGGATTCAAAATGACACTTATCATAGTATTTCTGATCCTGAACGCTGGGAAAAGACTAACAAATACCTTACTTCAAAGAAAATTATCTTATTAGATAGAGATGGAGTAATAAATAAAAAAGCTTCACAAGGTGAATATATTTCTAAATGGGAGGATTTTGAGTGGATTGAAGAAGCCAGAGTTACTCTGAAAGTACTTGCTCAGTATGGGTTTAAATTTATTGTGATTACTAATCAAGCAGGATTATCTAGAGGGATGATTGATGCTAATAATTTATTGATAATCCATAATAATATCAGAAAGGAGCTCATTGAAGATGGTATAGAAATTCTTGACTTTTATGTATGTCCTCATCATTGGGATGAGAAATGCTGGTGTCGAAAACCTAATCCTGGAATGTTATTCCAAGCAAGTCAAGATTATTTATTTAGATTAGATAAATCTTTATATATTGGCGATGATCCCAGGGATTGCCAAGCAGCTTTTAACGCTGGATGCAAGAGTATTTTTATAGGAGATACTGCAGAATTAAAAAATCTTTCAGTTGAACAAATGCCAAGCTCTAGTTTTTCTAATCTTTATGAAAGTATCCCTACTGTTCTAAATTATTTTGACTATAATCCAAGTTATGATTATAACTAGAACGCCTTTTAGGATTAGTTTTGCCGGAGGTGGTACTGATTTACGAGCATTTTATTCTAAAGAGCCTGGAAAGGTTATACGTACATCAATCAATAAATATATTTATGTAGTTATTAAGAGGCAAATTGGAATTGTTGAGCATAAATATAGAATTAATTGGAGTAAAGTAGAGTTTAAGGATAGAATTCAGGATATCGAACACCCTATTGTTAGGGAGGCTTTGAGATTGTTTAAGATTGATTTTCCGATAGAAATAACAACCTTTACTGATATTCCAGGGCAAACTGGTCTTGGTTCATCAAGTGCATTTACTGTTGGTTTAGTCCATGCTCTTTATGCATTAAAAGGAGAAATGGCTACTAAACATACTATTGCAAGCCAAGCAGCTCATATTGAAGTAGACATACTAGGTCGTGCAATGGGGAAGCAAGATCATTTTGCATCAGCATATGGAAATTTAAATGTTTTTACATTTAATTCAGATGAATCAGTGGCTGTTGAGCCAGTTCTATATAGCGCTGAAACGAAGAAACATATTGATAAAAACTTACTACTTTTTTATTTAAAAATGAAGAGAGATGCAAGTGAAATTCTTAAATCTCAACAAAGAGTGACTGGAAAAAAGTTAAATGAACTTAGAGGTCTAAAATTATTTGTGGACCCTATAAGAGAAATTTTTTCTAGAGGAGATGACTTAAATAATTTTGGAAAAATACTTGATGAAGGATGGCAAATTAAGAAAAAAATAACATCTGATATATCTTCAGATGAGATAGATCAATATTATCAAAAAGCTATAAAATCTGGAGCTTCAGGTGGTAAATTGTTAGGGGCTGGAGGTGGTGGTTTTTTGTTATTTTATGTTGAGCAAGATAAGCAAGAGTCAGTTATTAATGCACTGAAAGATCTTTTTTGTTTAAGCTTTAGTATGGATTCAGGTGGAACTAGGATAACCTACTATGATGAATCTTAAAATCAACTAATAGATTTTTGGTGGTTAATTGAAAGTTTTTTATATAATTCCTACTTTATTGCTACGCTAGTAGAGTATTTTATTATTTTGAATTGCATAAAATGAAAAATACATTTTTTATTGAAATATATGACACTGGGCCAGGTTATCATAATAAGAGTATATTAATAAAATTTTTAAGAGTATCTATAAGATATTCAGCAAGGTTACTTGGCTATAAAAAAACTTTATTTTTGTTAGAGTTATGTCAATCGTCACTCCAGTATTTAAACAAATCTTATTTTAATTATCTATTAGGGTTGAACATTTCTTGCATTAAACACATAATTTCATTATATAGTATAGGTATAGAAAGTTCAGTTTCCGTCAAAAATAATTGGTCAGAATATGTTTTAGCACAATCAAAAAACTATAAGTCAAGGGTAAATGCAAGAATGTATTTATCATTATTATCAAGGCATGGTTTGTATAAGCCAAAATTTAGAAAATTCGATAGTGTTATAAATCAAAACTTAATAAAAAGAAGTACTGATAAAAAGTTTTATATATATGGACCTAATGCTGAGAATTCGCCAAACACTAAGTATAAAGATTACACTTTAGTATTATCAAAAGACATAGAATTAAAAAACTCATTTAAAGAAAAGTTTCTTTTTTCAAATAGTCATACCTTTAGGAGTAGTATCTCTAAAGATAGTAAGCTTCAGTCTCTACTTGTAAATAAATATGATAAGGTAATGGTAAATTGTTTGCATTCTAAATTACCTTCAAACTTTGAAAGAGCTAAATTTCCAATTGGAGATAATATTTCTTCACCAATGGCACTTGGAAGAATTTTGTATAATCTTATTCATCAGTATGGAAGATTTACATGTGTAATAGAAGGGTTTGATTTTTATTTGGATAATAAAATGTACTCCTCTTATTATCCTTATCGAGCAGGAATAAATAGTACAAATATTGAACAAGTGATATGTGATAGTTTGCGCACGCATGATGCTGTATATAACTTTCTTTATGTTAAGGAGCTTTGTTCGTATCTAGATATTAATGATTCAATTTCTTTTAATCAATTAATAAAAATGAGTGGTAGCAAGTATTTAATGAAGCTAGATGAAGTTAGAAGTTTTGATCTTTTGAAATAAATTATAATAAACTTTACAAAATTAAATCAAATTTATACCATTATGCATGACCAAATCCATCAATTTAACCTTACAGGATTTTCAAAAATTCTGAAAAATGATTCTTTTTATGATTATTTATACAGCCTCAGGGACGAGGTTGCAAGTATTTTTCCAGAGTATGAAACTAAAAAAGTTCCAAAAAACTGTACAGAGCTTGGTAGAGCTATTAATCAAAGACTAGATGCAATTTTACCAAGTGAATTATTAAATGATAACCCTCTTTATGGCAAAAGATTTATTTTAGATGTTATGGATTTTCCAAAAAACCTACTTTCAATTGTGGAGCATGACCACATTTTAAATATTGCAAAAAAAATGCTTAATACTGAAAAAGTGGTACTTCATAATGGTTCATTAGCAGCTGTTTATCCTGGTAATACAGGAAATGAAGATATGTACCATTCAGATACAGCTAATTTTTGTAAGAAAAATAAAACACTAAAATTATTAGATCAAAATAAATATATTGTAAATATCATGATACTTTTTGATGATATAGATGAAAATTTAGCTCCTATGAAAATAATTGAGCGAACTCATGAAATTTCATTGCATAAAAAAATTAACAACCATGTTTCTTTAAAACTTCAAGAGCCTAATAAATTTGATAATTTAATTCAAGCATATTGGATTTATAAAGAATTTCTAGAAGATTTTAATTTAAATGAAGTATCTTTCACTGGAAAATATGGTGATATTGCTGCTATGAACTCTTATGCTCTTCATAAAGCTTCTCCAAACTATACAAGTAATCAAACAAGAAGAGTTATGATTCTCAACTTTGGAAGAGAAATAGATAGTGAATTTATCAGAAAATATCCTTATTCAAAATCTAAATCTTTCGTATCTAAATTAAATAATAAGGAAATTACAAAAAATACATATAAGAAAAACTCTTCAATTTTGTTTAAGTTCAAATGGAAATTCGAGAACTATTTAACATATTTGAGATTTTTTATTGATAAACAAATTAGAAGAATAACAAATCCAATATTTGTTATTAGTCGGATTTATTATAAGTTCTACCTCGCTTTTTCTATTATTTTTAAGCAAACAAGAAGCTTTCTTAATATTGGTGGAGGAGTAGAATTTAAGCATCCAAAATTTTATAATTTCGATATTAGGGATGATATAGAATACAATAAAAGTGATGGATTAATAAAATTTGATTTTTCAAAAAATACCCCTATGCCATTCGAAGAATCCTCATTAGAAGGAATCTATTCAAGCCATTGTCTAGAGCACCTAACAGAAAAACAGGTTAAAGACGTTTTAGAGGAAAGTTATCGTATTTTAAAAAATGATAAACCTCTTAGAATTGTATTGCCAGATATGAAAAGAATGTTCGATGCATATGACAATAGAGATGCTTCTTTTTTTGAAGAATTTAGATTTAAACAAAAAAGACCGAACTTTATTTGGATTTATGATACTTGGTTAAGATTAGTTACAAGATCTTTCGCTGGCCATGTCGTAGATGAGTATAGTAATGAAGAGTTAGAAGAAATGTATTCTAAATTAAGTAGGGAAGAGTATATCTCCAAAGTTTTAGAAAAAGAAAAAATAATTCCAGAAAA
>Ga0115004_10003957_pt1 | contig 11950 bp, 12 predicted proteins | sample ArcticOcean_MG_C_10_FD_88737 | JGI IMG/M metagenome (GOLD analysis project Ga0115004, IMG submission 88737) | Marine microbial communities from western Arctic Ocean - ArcticOcean_MG_CB11_90 | ecosystem: Environmental > Aquatic > Marine > Oceanic | place: Arctic Ocean: Canada Basin | collected...
CACAAAATGTCGATTTTCGAAACTCCGCCCAGTAGTCCCCGAGGACCCCCTGTGCCTCCTGGTGCCCCTCTACGAAAAAGCATCAGAGAATTTAATAACGAGAACTTTTTCAATAATTTATTGACAAGGTTTAATGCATTCCTTCATTTTAAAGGGCATCATATACTGGAGATAACGAACGTAAAAAAGTCGGACCAATCCCCTTTTACCGTACAATCTGTTGATAGGAACGGGGTTCAAGTTGTACACGACATGGAACTTATTGCACAGTATAATGAACTTCAAAAGATTGATATACAAATTTTGTATTCTGAATTCATCGCGGAACTTCCAGAAAACTTCAACACAGATCTGCAAGAGTACGCGGAGCGAGAGATCGCGGACATATGGGCAAATGGTACTTCGGCATTATTTCTAAACACCCCAAAATACTTTTTATTCGGTATAATAGTTAGGGGTTTTAAAGACAGTATTGAAAGTTTGGAAAAAGCTCTGAGGAACGATTTGCGCGAAGCCCAACGCCAAGACGAAGACGAAGGCTTTTAATAGAAGTATATATTTATGACATGGAATGAGAGGAAGAACGAGATGAGCGAAGGGGAGGAAAAACCAATCGAAGACAGACTTCGTGTCACCGAAAAGAAACTAGGGAAACTTAGTGAAGCAGTCGAAAAGGTAAGAAAAAATAGTGTTGGTATCATCAAAGACCTAAACATCGTTCATAAGGACATGCAAGCGGCGATTGAAAATTTTAAGAAGGACTAGCTGCTGTTGCGCGTCGAATTTCTTTTTCAAACACGTCGACGCTCCATCCAATTATTTCTCGCGTGAGATCTTGCGTGAAGTCCTGTTGTGTCGCCAAGTCCTTTAGCTTTATGACGAGGTTCTTCAATTTGATCATATTTTTGTCATAGGGGCCTTCGTACCACATTTCCTTATTGGCTGGAGAGGCGAAAAAGGTATGGTGGAAGTCAAACATCATTGCGAGTAACTCCGAGAACAGGAAAGCGACTTGATACCAGCGACCGTCTTCGTCGATGTCAACATTGAACCATTCCATGTGAGAAACACTGAACTTTTTTTCGCCGGTGAGAATTTTTTTATATCTGGGCGGGACGACCGCGCCGTAGTTATCACATTTCTTTTTTGCGTTTTTTTGACAGATGTTAGCGAAGTCGGCCAATCGGAAGATGGGTTCACCGTCTTCTGTGCTGTATAGAATCTGTTGTGAAGATAGGTCCTTGTAGAAATAACCATTTGATTCGAGGCTTGTGTATGCTTTGTTTACCGCGGCACATACCGCGTGTAAAATTCGTTCTTCTAGTTCGCGGGAGGCTTCGAGCCGACGACGTCTCCCACATGTCATGTCGAAGAATCGAAACAAATTCCCTTCGTAAAGATCCATGACGGTGTAGTGCACAAGCTTTACATCGTGCTCGCGGCACGCGAGTCTGATGTCTTGCAGCGAGTACAAAAGTTTTCCAACACTAGTTATTCCTATGATACTGTCACGATGCGGCGCATACATGGTTACGAACATCTCTCCTTTCGGGTCGATTTTTCGTAACCACTTGTGGGCCTCGATCTCGCCCAGGCCGTTGTTTATGTCGACGTCGTCTGTATCCTCGTCGTACAGAGCGTCTTCGTCGATAACCTTCACGCATATCTTCTTCCCATTTGGTCCGCTCGAATAGACGTACATTTCACCGTATGTCCCATCTTTCGGCAAGCTTCCTATTTTGGTGAAGCGCATACCTTGAAGTTGAACGTGCTTGGGTATCGATTCTTCCAGGTCCGAGCCCCCGATGAAGAACTCTTGGGATCCTAGGATGCGCTTCATATTTCTTCGTTTACAGAATCTCTTGAAAATATGGACTAGACTGTGGAAACAAACGACAAACAACATCTATTACACCATCTTTTTCGCGTCTAATAAAAGTGTTGTGTGCAACTTGTGTTGAGCTAATAGTGAGTACTCCTCCCTTTCTAATCGTATGCCTCCAAGTTTTTTATTGGTGAAAAAAAAGAAAAACACTGCCATGTAAACTATGAGAAGGTTGAATATCTGAGCGACGGACATGTTGAAGTCGGAATCAAAAAAGGTCAACAACGTTCGCTCTAATATGCGCAACTTATTGATTTTGTCGTTCGACAACAGGAGACGAGCGTCCTCACATTTTGCGAATTCATAAGCAAGTGCCGCGCCTTCGGTTGTTGAACAATAAATTCGCAACAAGTGAGATGCCTCATCCACTCTTCTTTCCTCAATGCCGGTAGCGAGAATGTAATTTTTACTGATGAGCACAGCTCCCCAAAAGCTGTACAGCGAAACGAAAACGGCACTGGCGTACCACGCGGACTCAACGAAATCTAACATCTCGATCCTATTTTCTAGTCAACATAAATATGAATCTTTGCTTACCATCCGAAATTTTGAAAAAAATTCGGACGTCGAAAGAGTGCGCGCTCGCGTGTGTAGAATTCCTGATCGCGCAACAAAGTCCCGATGAACTGCTCGTCGGTACCAGTCTGCATTTGAATGGTCGCGGTTTAAACAAGACGGACGCACAGTTTTTACACGACAAAGACGTCACCACGTTACGGAGAAAAGAGCTCGTCCGCGTGGCTGCGAAATACACCGAGGTTCAGTTACTGGAAGCGGTCCGGGAAAAGAAGATACGATTGACAGATTTTAGGGACAACCATAGTTGTGACTCGGAGGCCGAGGATAGTGACGACGACGATGTATGTTTAGATGATGAGGATTACGATGCAACGACTCCTGGTATTTCTAATTACGGAATGCACATGGGACCTTTTTTCACACCGAGCGTGCACTTTGGCAAACGTTGCTTACAAATAGCCGACCGCACCAGACAAAAGGGGGTGATAGTGCCAAAAGCGGTACTCGAAGTGATAAACCAAGAGAATGAGTGGGCGACACTCTCTCATTTTTCTCAGAATGATATCGACTTGGCCTTGTATTATGCGCAGAGTTTCGACATTCGAAAACTGCAAAATGGTATGTCTATTCGACTATTTTGGACAGAAGATTGGGTGAATGCCAAAGTGCAGAGAATTATAAAATCACCGAAGCTCGCCGTTGACCTTCTTTTCTTGCAGGACGCTACCGAGAGTCGGATATGCAACGACCGCTTACTTTTCTTGTACGCCCTGAGCGACGACTGCGCTTCAGTCCCAAGAAAGAAACGGGCACTGGCAGTAATAGACGACGACAGTGACGAAGAGGATACTAAACCTCCGTGTCATTCAAATTAGATTTTCAAAATCTAAATTTCTCAAAACCCCAAATCACAGCCAGATTTTTCTCATTTCACAGCGCACCGGGCATTTGTTGTCATGACTGAACCACTAACATTGTACGCCGAAAAACGAAGATCATGCTTTGAGTGGGTGAAATGTTGCTCGTGCGCCAACTTCTGGCGACACAGATGTGGATGCAAGCAGTGCCATTGTTCGTTTTTGGGAAGTGTGCATGCGGAGTTGGCTGGACTGAGCAGTGCTTTCGACCCTGCGCCGTGTCGACCAGCGAGAGAAATTGTGAACGTCAGTAAACATTTCAGTTGTAACTCACTTCGATCCATGTGTGTTCAAGGATCAAGCAACCCACAATACGCAAAAGAGTATGAAATATTTCTGAAAATGCTGAAGCCCCCTTTCAACATGATCCCGCCTCGGCCGCACAACGCGCACCCCAGGGTCTTCTTCACCGACGAAAATAGAACAGATATGGTGTTTGTTATCGATGTTCCGGCGAACATGTTTGACATGCAATTCATATACGGCGACGAGATACTCGAATCAGAGTTCTTAGAACAGAAGCAGTGCTTCGGCCTTACCGAACCGATCAATACTATCTTCTCGGTGAACGCACTCACGGAAAGCTTCTGGAAGGTTTTCGGTCGCGAAGCAAAACAAGAGCAACGAGAGCCAAGCCACCAACAGCTCGTGAGACAGAAAATACAACAGAAAATTGAGTCCTTCAACAAAGAGAGGTCAAAGCAAGCGATATGTGTAGAAGACGAGATTGCCGAGGAAGCCGTACAGTACGAGTCGTATTACCCTTGGGAAGAGTACGGACAAGAAGAGTGGTTGCAAAAAAAACATGCGATGAGTCGGTACACACTGCCACGTTGTAGAAGGGTAGTCGGTGACGCTAGGAAGCCGGATTTAGAACTGAAAGAAGGCATAAATTCCTTTCGACTCATGACATTTAGACAACTGGTGGAGATGGATAGAGAGTGGATGCGCGATGTGCTCTATATATTCAAGGACTATTAAATAAACTATATAAGCCGGTAGCAGGTGTGAATAAAACATGACGCTTCAACAAACACGAGCTCTCGCTGAGCTCGAGAAGGCGGTCGCGTCCGTCGGCGCGCGCCTTCGTTCATTACAAGTAGCGGACGCGCGCCTCGCGCTGGATAGCGACCCGCAAAAACAAACGGCTGATCCGCCCCTCACAATGTGGGCTCGTGTAAAAAAGTCGCTACCAACGTCTTTATCACTTTTTTCTTCCGGCTCACCAAAACCCTTGGTTCATGTCGACGACGACGCCGTAACAATACTACCGCCGGCAGACACTGCCACTCTCGAAGAGGGTGTGATTGGCGATACTTTGAAAGAAAGAATCGCGTGGCACTTAGACTATCTTGGAAAGAAAGACTTGTTATTAAACTTGGATCTACGAGGTGTATCGGGGTTCGACCCCGAAAAACATAAAAGGCTCAGGGGGTGTACTCTTGATGAATCTGAAGCAAGATGTTGGTACAAGAAAACGGCGGAGTCCAAACACACAGCTTTCAAGTGGGCGGATATAAGCATAAAAAGTCGAACTTGCGTCAAAAACGTTGCAATGGCACGCGAAGAGAAGGTCACGTCTGACAGGTTCATTGCGCTGAGCATAAGTATTGAGCGCATGATTGATGGCATCAAGATATACAGCGAGCCGTTTGCCGTCCATGGCGAGATCATCACCACTACCGCCGGTAATCGCCATGACTTGAGCGAAACCGACAGAAACTCACTCATATCTACAATTGTCATGAGTGCCGGACCCTTAAGCAGTATCACCTCCGCCGCCATCATCGCCGTCGAGAAGTGTGACGGCGGTGGTCTGCGAGTCAAGTACGCCATCACGCTCCGCGACGCCGCCGCGACCATCGCCGCGAGGAAGAAGCTGGAGACCTTCACGACGTGCACCTTCGCGACATGCACCTCCATAAAGATAACCAACTGGATAAAAGAACCCGATGACATCAGCGCGAAAGTTCGGAGCGAGGAAGAGAGTTGGGTGCGAGATCAAAATAGTTACAAGAGATTTTTTTATCTATGAATGTACTACGTTCAAAACCCCTCGCCTAAAGTTCCGAGAATAAATCGTACGCTAGGTCGTAATCATGACTCTGCAAATAGTCTAAGCACACGTCGTGGATGTCCTCGTCGGCCTTGCCGGCCTCGATAATAACTCGATCAGTCGCTACTTGCTTGTGGCGTTTTTTGTAGATTTTGCTTCGAATATTCAGGATGTTCGACGGCCATGGTCCGGTCACAAGCGAGAAATCTTTCTTGATCATCATGACAAAGTTCTTAATCTCATGCATCATGGCGGTATGCTCAAGATCATCCTTCTTTAGCTCATTGTACAGGTTCTTCAGAGCAGTGAGTCTTCTATAAGGCCACTTTTTAATACCGATGCACCTGCACGTGGCCTTGAAGCGCGTGGATCCCATCTTGAACGCCTTCGCGGCATCCAACTCATTGAGGAACACGACTGAAGCGATCGTCTCTTTATTCATCTGTTGTTCGCCGTGTGGTTGATCGCGTGGTTGATGATAGTCAGAGAATATGTCCGTCAGAAAGTCCATCGCTGGGGTGTGAAAAATGTTTTCCGGTGTAGGCAAAAATGATGCGTTTCAAACATAGATCTAACAATATATTTCTCTATGAAAGAATTTGAGCGGATTTTTTTACAACGGGAGAACCAAGATTTGATTTGGGATGCACTCTTTTTTAGCTGCCGATTTCATTGCCCACTTACAAAGAAAGTGGGTAATAAAATCGCAATGAAAGAGTTGGTATCGTGGACGGTCGATGCGCTGATGCAGCTTTGTCCGCCCATGCCGCTAAAAATCAGCGTGCGGGACGATTATGTCAAAATCAACATGTTCTTGGCAATTCCCAACAGGAATGTTTTGGGCGCGATTGACGATGCGGAGCCGGTCAATCGTCAGATAAACTTGTTGTATTATTTTTTTCCACTGTTGGTGCATTTCATCGTGTGCGATTTGAGTGTAGCGCAGTGCGTTCTGCGTTTGAGTTTTGATAGACTGAGTCAGCGTGGCGATTCAAGAAGTGCCGAAGTTCTTCGGCACTGCTGTATGCTTTACGAAAGCTTTTTCAACGGTTGGAAGTTTTCGCTGCCTCCGCTGGAACGACATCAGTGGAACAACACCTACAAGTCTCTACCACAAGACTATATGTTCTGTCAGATGGAATACGTCTGTATGCAGAAGTGGCACTCTACGACCCAAGGGCAGCGCAAGGTGGCGAACTCATGCTTCACCAAGCTGTACCAAATGAAGTCGAATAAGCAGGAGTGTGTACAACAGAGAGAGAACCTCTCGATATGTTTTAAGGAGATTCACAAGCTGCTCACATCCGACAAGACGTGTCTCACGGACAGTGCTTTTTGTATGGGCTTGTGGATATACGGTCACACGTGTTCACGGTTACCTCAGTACTGGCTCTTGAAAAATTGTTGGAAGCATATACGCATTGAACATACAGACTTTGTCCCGTTCATTGACCCCTTGCACGTGTCGTCGGCTAAGGCAAACCAGACCTTCATGTTGCCACAAATCAAAAGTTGTTTGCAGCTCTATAAAAGTATGGTTTGCTTCCCTGAGCATTTCGATGTTCGCTTCGACAACTGGTTGTACCTATTCGACCATCATACTGATCCCCAGTGTTACCATTTTTTTCAGAAAACGGTACCGCACCTACACCACATCACGGCTAGAATACAGGATGCTCGTGAGAGCATTTTAGAGACGACGATATGTGACGACATCGCGGGCACAATCAGCGAAGCGTTGGGTCAGCTCTACGAGTCGTCACAGAAAGGTTGCAGCACGTTGATCAGTCATGTTGAAGTGAAACAAGTAAGTACGCAAGAGGTTTTGTTGAAAGCGACCGAAGACTGTAATTATCATAACTATAAACATGTCACACAAAATGGCGGAAACCGGGTTTGTGTCAGCATTGCCAATTGTGCCAAAAATAAAAGTTTGCTCTACAACGATATTGATTACTCCATAAAGAAGGTGTGGCCCTCGATGGTAACAAACGTGCAGGATCATGTCACACTGCTGACGAGACACGAGCCGGGTAACGTGTGTATTCTTATTTCTCATGCCATGCTCGACCTCTTGCAGAGTATGTCGACGTATGACACGGTTGGTTGCTTGGAGGCGAAAAGGAAAATTAAAGAAAGTCCTATGAGTCAAGAAAGCATGAAAGCGAGCCTTTCAGGAGTAGACGAAGTCGATGCATCCAGAAAAAACTACAAATTGGCGAAGAGGCACGCCAAAATCCCGATCAGCAGAAATCCCTTGACACAAAATCTTGATACGACAAGAAAGGAAAATCTTCTTTGGTCTCCCGATTATTGCTTTTTGGAATATATGATAGAAAAATGTACATGATTCATTTATAAAAATCACAACAACACCGCGCAGCGTCGCTCTCGATTAAAACACACGCTTAGCATGAATACCCCTCGTGGAGAAGAAAACCGAATTCAAGCACCAACGATGCAAGAGCTCAGTGCACTTTTACGGCAACAGCGGGATGAGGCGAAAAAGGAAAGCATGGAGCGAAAGGGCGTAAAACATATATAAAGACCGCCGTTTCCCGCTGTGATGGAGTTCGCCGGTTGCATCTACGACAAGCCAGTGCTCGCCGCTTCCGAAAAGCGTAACTTTTTGTTTCAGGATGGAAAAAAATATCCATTCGACCTCACGGCGGACGAGCTTCGTCACATGGAGTTAGTTGGTCTGCCGATACGTCTGGAACACACTGACACTAAGTTGTACAATGTTGGCGTCACGACGGATGCACTGGTGGAAAGCGATGGAAGAGCCTCTGTCAAATTTAAGTTGAGCGAGACGCCTGCTGGATGGGCGACTCAAAAACTTGTAGAAGGCGGCACCGTCCGGGAACTCTCTCTCGGACATGATTTTTTTCCTGACTCGGGCAAGGTCATGGCGAAGGAGGTTTCAATTGTTTTTAAAGGAGCTCGTCCCGGAAGTTTAATATATAAGCAAACTGATTATTTTGATAACCTACGACGAGCAAGTTCATCCGTCAAGATGAACGCGAGTGACTCCCAACCCGTCGCCCTTGTTGCCGATGAGGTGACCCCCGTACAGGATGCGCCCGCTCCCACCGCCGCCGCGGTTGAGGTTGCCTCCCACACCAACCCTCTCGAGGATTTCCTGGAACGTGCTTCGGCAAACATGGAACCAGGCATGCAGAAGGAGCTCTGGGAGAATTTTGGCAACGTGATGTCACAGCGTCGTGAACTCAAAGACAAACTGGACATGGTCACCGCTGAAAACAAAACATTGTCCGAAGTGAAGGAAAAGATGCACGAGTCTCACACGCAACTCGCTCGCGAGATCACCACCGTGATGAGTGATCTGTACCAGAAGTTCATCCCCAGCACTTCGGTGTCCGAGGACACCTGTCGCGCTGCCACGGAAGAGCTCGTTAACGGCAATAACCCTAACTTGTTCAAGATGTTGCAGCCTATTCAAGTCATGGCGAGCGCCATCCAAAAAAGGGTCGAGGACGACCACTCCGTGAAAACGGAGAACGACGAGCTTAAGAAGCAGATGCAAAGCGCAAAGGCGGCCGTGTGTTACTACGAGAACACTTGGAACGGTCTTTCCGACCGCCCGCTGTGGCAGCAGGCGAGCAACAATGCCGTCGCCATGAAAGCCTCTGCTGCCCCGGACGTGCCCGCGGCGAAGAGGTCCAGGTCTGTTCCTGACTGGCTCAGCGGTCAGATTGGTGAATACGGCGCATCGACTCATAATGATCGCATTTTCCCGAAAGATTTTACGCGCCCTGATAGGCTTGTCAACGCCGTTCCCGAAATGTAGAGATTATCATGTAATGATTTTATTTCAAAACTTTCGGCTCCATTCATTCATAAGTCTCGACTTTTTACACGCTTATACTCGATTCGAAAACTCCGATTACCTATAACCATCCTCTCTTCATTTGCTTATCTATTTCTAAATTTCAACAAGAAAAATGAGCCAAGACAGTGATTGCGAACATGACAACAAGCGCCGCAGGGTGAGTGAATCTGAATCGGAGATCGACGAAACTCTCGATTTCTTATCCATCCCCGAGTACGCTACTCTCGCGCAAAAAATCATCGCCGGCGGTGGTTTTGGCAAAGCACAAACTCCCGGCGAGGGAGACCGTACCTATAAGCTCCACAACGGGCTCTCCCATTTCCTGACTGCTCATGATGATGACGCCATCACTTTCACGGGAAAGGACGGCAAGCCGCCGAGCGCTAAGACCAAGTTGTCTGATAAGAAGGAAGCGTACTTCCAACCTTTGATCGACGGAGAGCGTCATTACTCCGTGCTGTTTGGCAAGACATCCACGCGTCGCGAGAGACTGAGCCAATACGGCTACAAGACCAACGCTAACATCAATCTCGCCAACGTGTCGCAAGATGACATCTCTGCCTTTCAAGGTCGCGCTCCTTTCTCAATGGACACGGAAGGAACCCCGTTGCAGGTGCCGATGACTGAGCAATGGGAATCGTTCGAAGACTCTGTACTTTACGGCATGATGGATAAGTGCTTCTGCAAAGAGCTCGCCATGCAAACATCGACGAAGTGGATGTCTTCCGCGCACGTCAACGGCTCCGAAGACCCCAAGTACGTCAACAAATACATAAGGTCGCGTGTGGGCGATCTCGACAACGATGACCCGTTTGATAAGAACAAGGGACTGTTGAAGACGTCGTACAAGACGAATCTCTCATTCCCCTTCACAAAGGTGGAAGCACTGAACGGTTACAGGCCCTGCCAAACCGGAGGAGAAGAGAACCCGGTCTTTGATTTCCTCTTCCCTCTGGACGAGAACAACATGTTACAGACGAAATTCAACCAACCGGAGATCTTCAAGCTCGGTGAGGACGACCAAAGGATCCGCGCCACCGCCGAAGAGTTGCTCGCCGATTTCCCGACGTGGGAAGAAAAAAGGAGCGTCCCCATGAAGCACGTCATGCTTATCGTGCAGTACGAGTTTTCTCAGAACTCCTTCGGGGCCGCACCCGGGCTCAGGTGTGTCGTGAAGAAGATGTACTACAAGATGGCTAAAGCTGAGGAGCAAGCCGACGCACTCGCCGACTGATCAATCAATCAATGAAGAACGAACGTGAGAAACCGAAAAGAAACCGAAAAGAAACTGAAGAGAAACCGAAGAGAAACCGAAAAGTAAAACTTTGATATCTTTTAATTCTATTACACATGCCTTCCCATTAGGGTAATTGACTCTATTCTATACTCAAGGATTTCGTCTTGCACATTTTCATCGCACGCCTTGACTCGAGGTGGACGAGGTGGTAGACAGACCTTCCGCCTCCACGGGAAGTACCTTTACAGTAGCTACATCGCGAACCTCCGCCGTGCAGCTTGCACTTCCCGCCGCTCATGCCCAAGCGATGACAGTCGGTGACCGCGCACCTGCGTTGGCAAACGATCCAGACATGGGACTTGGTGTTGCTGGGCATCTTGCAATTCAGAGTATGATGAAGGACTGTGGATGCCCTTTTTTTTGTGAGGATGGAGAAAAATCGGTTGCTCTTTTGAGGTTTTTTTTGCTGTGCATATCTCGGTTTACAGTTGGGTTGATTTTCCCTGAAAAAGATTCGCTCAAAAGGATCCGTGGAGCAGTTCGGATATGGAAGTGAATTTACCAAAAGTAAAAAATACCTCAAAAAAACCAGCAATGGATCCGAGTGCTCACTAACACGAAGATCACGAAAAAGAGAGACGCTCAAGATCGCTCGAAGATCACGAAAAAAAGAGACGCTCAGATCACGAAAAAAGAGACGCTCGAGAGATCACGAAGATCCTGTCGGATCACTATGTTTGCCTATCGGCCCTATGTCCGCGATTTGAAAAGGATAAAGAATATACTCATTGCTAATGTATTCTTGTATTTCCCATTCAAAAACGGGGTCCTCTACGACATTGACAACGGCAACAGGCTCATCATTGTACATGATGCGTTTCAAGGTTCCCGTGATCCAAACTGCGCCTTCGGGCGTCTCCCGATAACCCCCCATTAAGTCCCAGTTCAATTTGTCCCATTCTCTGTATTTCTTTACGATGAAATCGTCGGAGGGAACCCACTCGTGTTCCCGTATGAATCGTCGTAAACAAACTTGCACCTCTGTTCCAGGTCTAATTGCATTCATCGTTCGAGCGATAGGCGACTCGGTCCAGCTTGCTACGCGCACTCGCGCCTTGTTATGGTATTCTTTTAGACTACTAAGCGTATCGCTCATGTCGTGTTGCAATTTCGCATATTGCCTCCACTTGAATTCACTGTCGGCATCAATAATGTTGTGAGACATTTGGTAACTGTTGCGTCGTCGTATTATATACTATGAATCAAATTATTTCGCTTCAAGCTCTATGCTCATTTCTATAATCTAGTATTCAACAGTATGTTATATTTTATACTACCAGCGTGGATGATAATCAGTGGGGCGACCGTGCTGATGAATACATTCATCTTCACATCGTGCGATTTTCACTATCCGATATTTTTGACGGCGTGCCACATGCTCTTCTGTTCAGTGTGCGTTCGCTTGCTGTGCGAAAGAGAGCTG
>Ga0115004_10003960_pt1 | contig 11944 bp, 9 predicted proteins | sample ArcticOcean_MG_C_10_FD_88737 | JGI IMG/M metagenome (GOLD analysis project Ga0115004, IMG submission 88737) | Marine microbial communities from western Arctic Ocean - ArcticOcean_MG_CB11_90 | ecosystem: Environmental > Aquatic > Marine > Oceanic | place: Arctic Ocean: Canada Basin | collected...
CTTTTGGTAAAGTAGCCATTGCTCGTAATCTATATTGTTTAGCTTGAGGGAAATTAGAATTCTGTTGTTTAAAGAATGACCCTATACATAGCAATTCATCGTTCTGGAAAACGCCTAAATGGAAGGCTCCCTCCTGCGCATCAATATCAATTCCACAATTGTTTATGGCTTTATGCTGCCATAAAACCTGTTGACGAATTGCATAACAGTCTTTAGCTTGTATTTGTTTAACTATATACAAGTAGGCGTCTAATTATTTACCAACTTATTAAAATCACCTCCAGAGGGTTGTTGAAAAACCTCTAAACCAAACTCTGGTGCGGCAGCATATAAATGATCGAAAATATCTGATTGTAAATTTTCGTATTCTCCCCACTCGGTAGTTTTAGTAAAACAGTAAACCTCTATAGGTACTCCAAATTCAGTAGCTTCTTTTTGAAAAACCATAAGGGTTAAGTCTGGATGAATTCCTTCTAAACTTTTAATATAAGCTTCAGTATAAGCTCTAAAGACCCCGATATTAGTAAGATGTCTACCGTTAATTAAAAATGATTTATCGAAGTTTCCAGACTCGTTAAATTTCTGTATTTCTTCAACCTTAGAAGATAAATACGGTTTTAGCAATGCGTAATTTTCAAACTTAGCAACCATTGTCTCGTCACAAAACTTAACAGAACCAGACTTTAAAACTACAGAGCGTTTTATTCTACGCCCACCAGCTTCAGCCATTCCTCTCCAGTTTTTAAAAGAATCGGACACAAAAGAATAAGTAGGAATTGTAGAAATAGTTTTATCCCAGTTTTGAACTTTCACTGTATTAAGAGTAATCTTAATTACATCTCCATCTGCTCCGTATTTAGGCATTGAAACCCAATCACCAACACGAATCATATCGTTAGCCGATAATTGAATAGAGGCTACAAAACCTAGAATAGTATCCTTAAAAACCAACATAGAAACGGCTGTTAAAGCACCCATTGCGGTAAGTATTCCCTTGGGGTCCTTATCGAAAACTTGTGCTACAATTAAAACACCTCCAATAAAATAAACAACCATTCGAGCTAACTGAAAATAGGAATCGATGGGTTTATCTTTAAGGGTTTCGGATTGCTTAAAGTAATGGTCGAGAGTATTAAAAACAGAAATCACCACCATTAAACCTACCCCAATCATATAGGCGTCTGCCATACGAATAACAAAAGGAATAAACTCCTGGAAGTCCTCAAACACATAAGCGGCAGAAGCTTGCACAACTAAAGCAGGTGCTAAATGAGCCAATCTGTCAAAAACTTTATTTTCTAACAATACATCATCCCACTCAAACTTGGTACGCTTTACCAATACTGTAATAATTCTTACAAATACTTTTTTAGCGATTCTATCTGCCAAAAAACACAAGAGTATTAGTACTAGAACCTCAAGTATAAATTGAACTTGGTTGGCTATAGATTCTGCTAAACCAAAATCTAAGAGCCATTGGTAAATGATATGATCGATTCTATTTTCCATTTGACTATTTTTTAATAAGAATGCTAATATATAAAAGTTAAAGGGTGAATTTGAAGGTTTGAGATGAAAGCTTAAAACTTACCACTTAAGCACAGACATGTATTCATAAAAAAAGAGGCCGAAGCCTCTTTTTTTTTTATAATCTCTGTTTTGCAGATTGCAAAGTATTTTTCAATAAGGATGCTATGGTCATTGGACCTACACCACCAGGTACTGGAGTAATAAAGGAACATTTTGGAGCAACTTCCTCAAAAGCTACATCTCCTTTTAGTTTCCAACCTGATTTTGTTTTATCAGATTTTACACGTGTAATACCTACATCTACAATAACAGCTCCTTCTTTAACCATATCTGCCGTAACAAATTCTGGTTTACCTAAAGCTACTATTAATATATCTGCTGTACGTGAAATCTCTTTTAAGTTCGTTGTTCTACTGTGCGTTAAAGTAACTGTACAATTCCCCATTTTAGTATTGCGAGCCATCAGCACACTCATTGGAGAACCCACAATATGAGAACGACCAATAACCACACAGTGCTTACCCGAAGTTTCTATTTCGTAACGCTCTAAAAGCTCTAAAATCCCTGCTGGAGTAGCGGGTAAAAAAGAAGGTAAATTCAGCATCATACGACCTAAATTTATAGGATGAAAACCATCCACATCTTTCTCGGGCACAATAGTTTCGGTAACTTTAATTTCTGAAATATGCTTTGGAAGTGGCAACTGAACAATTAATCCATCTATAGATGGATTCTCATTTATTTTACGCACTTCATTTAAAAGTATTTCTTCAGAAACATCTGCGTCTAAACGTACTAAGGTAGAATCGAAACCTACTTTTTCACAGGCTTTCACTTTAGCATTTACATAGGTTTCGCTAGCGCCATCGCCACCAACTAAAATTGCTGCTAGATGAGGTGTTTTCCCTCCTAGATCTACAATATTTTTCACTTCTATTGCAATCTCATCCTTAATAATACCGGATGTTAATTTACCGTCTAATAACTGCATATCCTTCAAATTATCTTCCTAAAGGCATGTTTGGCATACCACCACCTTTGCCCATCATTTTCATCATATTCTTCATTCCACCACCTTGCATCATCTTCATAACTTTACCCATGTCGTTGAATTGCTTAATAAGCTGGTTCACCTCTTTTACCGTACGCCCACTACCACGAGCAACACGGTTACGGCGAGAACCATTTAATATAGATGGACTCTTACGTTCTTCTTTAGTCATAGAACCAATCATGGCTTCTACGTGCTTAAAGGCATCGTCTTCAATCTCCACATCCTTCATGGCTTTTCCCATTCCTGGAATCATCCCCATAAGATCTTTTACATTACCCATCTTCTTAATCTGACCTATTTGCTCCACAAAATCGTTGAAGTCAAATTCGTTCTTGGCAATTTTCTTTTGAAGCTTACGAGCTTTTTCGGCATCGAATTGTTCCTGAGCTTTTTCTACAAGCGACACTACATCACCCATTCCCAAAATACGGTCTGCCATACGGTTTGGGTGGAATACATCTAAGGCATCCATTTTCTCTCCCATTCCTACAAACTTGATAGGCTTATTAACAATTGACTTAATTGTTAAGGCTGCACCACCACGAGTATCACCATCTAATTTGGTAAGTACAACTCCGTCGTAATTCAATTTATCGTTAAAGGCTTTCGCAGTATTCACTGCATCTTGCCCAGTCATAGCATCTACTACAAACAAGGTTTCTTGCGGATTCACAGCTGCTTTAACCGCAGTAATTTCATTCATCATTTGCTCGTCTATTGCTAAACGACCAGCCGTATCAATAATAATTACATCGTTACCATTTTGCTTGGCATGTACAATGGCTGCTTTTGCAATTGCTACAGGATCTTTACTTTCTTTATTGGTAAACACCTCTACTCCTACTTGTTCCGCTAAAATCTCTAACTGATTTATAGCTGCTGGACGATATACATCACAGGCAACCAAAAGAGGGTTCTTAGCTTTCTTAGTTTTTAAGAACAAGGCTAACTTACCGGTAAAAGTAGTTTTACCCGATCCTTGAAGTCCAGCAATAAGAATGGTAGACGGTGTAGCTTCTAGGTTTATCCCTGAAGCTTGAGAACCCATCAATAATGTTAACTCGTCTTTAACGAGTTTAATCATCAACTGCCCAGGTTGTAGGGCTGTTAATACATTTTGTCCCAAAGCTTCATCCTTAACTTTTTTAGTAAAGTCTTTGGCTATTTTATAACTAACATCGGCATCTAAAAGCGCTTTACGCACTTCTTTTAGTGTTTCTGCAACGTTAATTTCAGTAATCTTTCCGTGGCCTTTTAATACTGAAAAGGCTTTGTCTAATTTCTCGGATAAATTTTCAAACATTTCTTAAGATATTAAGCTTCAAAATAATTTTTTACATTCTCTCTGGAACCGTAATTCCTAAGAGTTTCATTGCCGAAGCAATTGTGTTTCCTACCAATCCAGAAAGACCTATGCGGAATGCTTTGTCTTGTTCACTATCAACTCCAAAAATAGGCACTTGTTGGTAAAACTGATTGTATTCCTTTACCAAGTCATACGTATAGTTAGCAATTACCGCTGGGCTATAGTCTGCTGCTGCCTCTTGTATAACCTCCGGATAACGAAGCAATACTTTTAACAATTCTTTTTCTTTAGGATGAAGAGCCGATTCTGGACTAGTAGCCATTTTCAAATCTTCGGCTCTACGCTTTAAAGAACAAATACGTGCATGTGTATATTGTATAAACGGACCTGTATGACCGTTAAAATCTATCGATTCTGTAGGATCGAACAACATACGTTTTTTAGGATCTACCTTTAGTATAAAATACTTTAAGGCACCCATACCTATCAATTCGTAGATCGATGCTAATTCATCATCAGTAAAACCTTCTAATTTACCTAAGTCTTCAGAAATAGTTTTAGCTGTAGAAACCATTTCTTGCATTAAGTCATCTGCATCTACTACAGTACCCTCGCGCGACTTCATTTTACCACTTGGTAAATCTACCATTCCATAAGAAAGGTGGTGACAGTCTTTAGCCCATGAATAGCCTAAACGGTTGAGTATTTTAAATAGCACATTAAAATGGTAATCCTGCTCATTTCCAACAGTATACACCATTTTATTAAAGTCAAAATCTAAGTAACGCTGAATAGCCGTACCAATATCTTGAGTCATATAAACAGACGTTCCATCACCACGTAAAAGTAGTTTATGGTCTAGCTTTTCGTTGGTTAAATCAACCCAAACAGAGCCATCTTCCTTCTTATAAAAAATGCCTTTTTCGAGTCCAGAATCAATGTATTTCTTCCCTAATAAATAGGTATCGCTTTCGTAGTAATGTTTATCGAAATCAACTCCCATACGTGCATAAGTAGCATCGAAACCGGCATACACCCATTGGTTCATCATTTCCCAAAGGGCAATTACCTCTTCGTCTTTGGCTTCCCATAAACGAAGCATATTTTGAGCTTCAACTAAAAGCGGTGCTTCTTTCTTAGCTTCATCCTCAGTTTTACCTTCGGATAGCAAAGCAGCAATCTCCTTTTTGTATTCTTGATCGAAACGTACATAGTACTTCCCTACCAAGTGATCGCCTTTCATTCCTGTTGACTCTGGAGTTTCTCCATCGCCAAAAAGTTTCCAAGCCAACATAGACTTGCAAATATGGATACCACGATCGTTAATGATTTGCACTTTCTTAACACGCTTACCACTAGCCTTGATAATTTCGGCAACCGAATAACCCAATAAGTTATTGCGGACGTGACCTAAGTGCAATGGCTTATTTGTGTTTGGCGAAGAGTATTCAACCACAATTTGTGGATCCTTCTCAGTCGCTTCTACTCTACCAAAATCATCAGCTTGGAATGCTTTCGCATAGGTATCTAACCAATATGATTCTGAAATCACCATATTCAAGAAGCCTTTCACCACGTTGAATTTCTCAACGAATTCTATGTTCTCTACCAGATAATTACCTACTACTTCAGCCGTTTGCTCTGGGCTTTTCTTTGCGAAACGCACCATTGGGAAAACGACTAAAGTAATATCTCCTTCAAACTCTTTACGAGTCGTTTGGAAGTTTACTTGGTTTTCTGGTAAATCGGCACCAAAAAGCTCTTTTACAGCAGCTAGTATCGGTTTTACTAAAAGTATTTCTAAGTCTTTCATTCTGTATTATGCGTTTTTAGGCAAAAATATTTCTGCCATCATACAACGAGCACTTCCACCACCACAAGCCTCGATAGTATCTAAAGAGCTGGATAAAATTTGACAATGCTTTTCAATCTGTTCTACTTGTTCAGGATTTAAAGATTGATGTGCCGAAGCCGACATCACCAAATACTTTTCTCCTGCTTCACTTTGTACTTGCAGCATATTTCCTGCAAACCTATGTTTCTGAGCTTCGGTAATATAAATTACTTCTTTACCCGTATTTTCTAAACTTACAATTAATGCTTTACGCTCCGTTTCATCATCTACCGTATCGGCACATAATACAGCGAAACTTTCACCCAAACACATCATTACGTTCGTATGATAAATTGCTAAACGCTCCGTTCCTACCGCTTGATTTGATGTAAAAGTAACTGCTTTATAGTCAAATTTCTCACAGAAATCTTCTAAGATTTTAGCATCCGTTCTCAAGGATAATGCAGCGTAAACAATTTTGTTTACTCTATCGAGTAACATAGAACCAGTACCTTCTAAAAACAGATCATTACTTTCGTAGTGTGAGAAGTCTATGACTTCGTTTATTACAAAATTATGTTGCTCCATTAAAATAGTAAGCACATCTTCTCTTCGTTCTAAACGGCGATTCTCAGCGCACATAGGGTATAATCCAACGCGACCATCTTGGTGAAATGAAATCCAGTTATTTGGAAAAATTGAATCTGGAGTATTCGGCTCTAAAGTATCTTCTATCACAACCACTTCTACACCTTTAGCCCTCAGCTTCTCCACAAAAGTATCGAATTCATTTTGAGCTTGTGCTTGCACTTGGTCGGCAGTAACGCCTTCCAAAACTTGCTGGTAATAATTATTCACTGCAGTTTGTTCGTTAAAACGAAATGCAACTGGGCGAATCATCATTATACTTGAAGTAATCTGTATTTTCATTCTATTTTCTTCTTAATGGTAATGTAGAACATCTTAATAAACCTTCCATTTTTGAAATTTCAGCGTATTGAATTTCCTCAACCGTAAAGCCACGCCTACGTAGCTCGGTATTAAGTCTAGTAAACCCTTTTTCAGAAACAATCACTTCGGGACTGATGGAAAATAGATTGGAGTTCATATTGTACATCTCATCTCTTGTGATTTCGATGATATTTTCGTCTCCAAAATAGTTCATTAAAAACTGTACATCATCTTCACTTTTAAATCCTCCAGGATAAATCAAAGCTTGATTTTTCCCGATAGGCTGAAAACAACAATCTAAATGCAAGGCATTGTCTCTAGGTTCTAAATCAGACTTATTCAATTCGAAAGAAAAAACAGTACGCGCAGGGAAAGTCTTTTGTAAAAAAGCTACTCCTTCGTAATTGGTACGCGCACAAGTATACTTCTCGAAATCTGCTTTATTAGAAACCCCAACAAAAATACAATCCTCCCAAGGCATTACATCACCACCTTCTACACGAGTTCCTTCGGGCATAGTAATAATAGAACTTTCATCTATTAGACTTACTATATTTGAAATAGCCTCAAACTCCCTAGCTCTATCTTTTAATATATTCGGAACAATAAACTTATCGTCTATTACAAAAGCGATGTCTCTAGAGAATACTTGATTGTAGTTGTTTATGTTTTCTGGACGGTAAACTTCGATATTGTATTTTTTAAATACAGCTTCAAAGGCTTCCATTTCTATAAGTAGGTCTTTTTCTACTGGAAAAGTACCCGCTTTAATATGCTCTTTAGACTTGGGGTCGTACGCTTCTTCTAGCGAAGGAGTTCCGCCAAAATCGGTAGGTATACCAAGTACTACAGCCTCTAAAGTAGCTGATTCATCTTTCACTCGTATGGAGAGTCTTTTCATAGTAGAAATCTAATAATTTGCAAAGTTAACAGAATCCACTTGGTTTAGGGTTATTTAGAGGAAATATATGGGAGGAAATTAGGCGTAATTAGCGAAATTTATCAGCAGGTCAGGAGATCCTATTATTCGTTTAAAAATTTTAAATTGGCTCTAGCCTTTTGGCTTATTAATTTACGTGAATATTGGTTCTATGAAGAACAATTTTAACGTAATGAGATAGAAATATAACGGGAATAGTTCCTGTTATACAAATGTTATAGCCAATTTTAGTAGAATGGATAAGTCAAAGCTTAAAGTAAAATTGAAATCATTCTTCCCTAATCTACAGGAAGAGTCGCTGCATGCCTTTATGAAACATTCTTCATATGTGAAATCTACCAAGGGTACAAAATTGATTTTGGAAGGCAAGAGACATGGTTATTTCTACTTAATCTTAAATGGAGGGGTCAAATCTTACTATTCAAAAGAATCAAGAGAGGTTTGTATGTGGTTTGCATTCGAAAATGAAGCGATAGGAACAATGACCACATATGAAGGTTTGCCATCCAAGGAAACCGTTGAATTATTGGAAGGTTCTGAATTGATCAGATTTGAAATTGAAAAAATAAAAGAACTTTCGCGTACAAGTTTATCTGTTATTCACTTACTCAATGATCTTGTTATAGAGCATACGTTATGCATTGAAGAAAGACTTTATCAGTTACAGTTCATGTCCAGCGAAGAGCGCTATAACGCACTTTTTGAAACCACGCCTGAAATATTACAAAGAGTCTCGCTAACCGATATAGCTTCCTTTTTAGGGATTAGTAGAGAAACCTTGAGTCGAATAAGATCATAACCTAGATTTTGTGACATATGTCAAATGAATCCTGATTTTTATCAACTAATATTGTGGTTCATAAGTCTATAAAAAAATCCGCATGAAAAAACACATAGTATTAACATTCCTCACTTCTTTCTTATTTATAATAATTGCATTGTCAGTTGTGGCTTGTAAAAAAGAAAAAACTCCAAACATCTATGAAAACACAGAGATTGGGTTTCAAGGTGATGTGATTATAGTGGGTGCAGGCGCCTCTGGATTAGCTGCTGCAAAAAAACTAGAAGAGGAAGGCATTAGCTATCAAATATTAGAAGCAACTAATAAGCTTGGTGGTAGAATCCAGAAAGATGAAACCTTTGCAGATTTTCCTATCGATTTGGGTGCTGAGTGGATTCATGAAGATAAATCAATTCTAAATTATTTAATAAATCAACCAGGAAGCGAACCAAATGTTGAAACTATTTTATATCAGCCTATGAATGCGCAAGAGGTAGTCGGAAATACTATTTCACAAATTTCAAATCAAGATATGGTAGATTACTATGCAAATTATATCACAGAATATAAATTTAAGAATACCACATGGTATGATTTTATTGATGCAAACTTTACTCAAAATGTTGAGCAAAACATTATCTATAATTCTAAGGTAAGTACTATAGATTATTCGGGGGATAAAGTAATATTAACAACAGAAGATGGCACAGAATATGAAGCAGATAAAGTGATTTTAACTGTTTCAATTGGAGCACTCAAATCGAATGCCATTACTTTTATCCCTTCCTTGCCTTCAGAAAAAATTACCGCTATGCAAGATGTTGAGTTTTTACCAGGGTTTAAGTTGTTTATGAAGTTTTCTGATCAGTTTTATCCAGATGTCATTACATGTCAAACAAGTAGTGGAGAAAAAACTTATTATGATGTAGCATATGGAAAAGGAGCAAATGATCATGTTTTAGGGTTTTATCTACTGGTATTTCAGCTGAAAACTATTATTTATTAAATGATCCAAATACAATTGTCGACACCGTGCTTCAGGAGTTAGATGGTTATTTTAGTGGACTTGCATCTCAATATTACTTGGGCTCTTAAATATATCAAGATTGGGGTCAACAAACATATACACAAGGAACTTGGACGTCTGATTTTCAAGCTGCTTCAGCTGATCTAATTGCTCCACTTGATGATAAAGTCTATTTTGCCGGAGAAACATATAATTCATCGGGGATAAGTCCTGTTGATGGTTTTTATATAATACGCGGCTCTGTACAAAGTGCTATACTATCAGGTTATGAAGTTGTCGATAAAATATTAGAGTAGATACCAGAATAACTGGCTATAACAATGTACAAAAGCAATAGCGGTTTGGGAGTAATCTCAAACCGTTTTTTGATTTAATTAAGTATCTTGCTTTCCGAAAGGTATTGCGTATAAATCGGCTACTGCTCTTATACCAACCGTTAGGTGCAAGCTGAAAAATTAAAAACGATCTCAAAACCGTAAGAGAAAATAAAAATCACACATTGGCTTGATGATGTAATTATATTGAAAAAGGCTAACCTCTTAGGCTCTAGTTTCTTCTTTTTCTACGAAAAATTTCTGCCTACCAAATAACAAATCCTTAAACAGAATAAAATCGCTGCAGAAACTATACAGTGGGTACTGGACAGTAGCAGGTTTGTTCTTTTCAAAAAAGAAATGCCCAATCCAAGCAAAACCATATCCTACAAGAGGAAGAAGATAAATTAAATTCCAATTTTGACTAACTACTAAATAAAGTACAAGCGTAATTACTAATCCAGTTCCAATAAAATGTAAAATCCGTGAGGTGGAATTAGAATGTTCACTCAGATAAAATGGGTAAAATTCTTTAAGTGTGGAATATTTTTTCTGCATAGTACTAGAGAATTTTGAATTCAAACAAATATACAAAACATATTATTTTAAGTTTCCGACTCTGTTTAGTGAAATACAGAATATGTCTCTTTAGAATGAAATACTAACAGTTTGAATTAAGTCACTTTTTACATACGATTTTAACTGTTTCACAAGACAAATCACCATTTTAGTTAGCTGCTAAAAATGTAAACACAGTTTGTTAAACCTAGCTTTGAGGGTTCTCGAAAAAAACTTGTATTTATAACCTACGAATTCATAACTTCGCAGTCTGTTTAGAACTAAAGAAAATTATACGATATGAATTTTGATTTAATTGTTGTAGGTAGTGGTCCTGGTGGATATGTAACTGCTATTCGTGCTTCTCAACTCGGTCTTAAAACTGCCATTGTAGAGAAAGAAAACTTAGGAGGTATTTGCCTTAACTGGGGATGTATTCCTACAAAAGCACTTCTTAAAAGTGCACAGGTATTCGAATATATTAATCATGCGGAAGACTACGGTATTAAAGTTGCCGGAGCAGATGCAGATTTTGCTGCCATTGTAAAACGTAGCCGTGAGGTAGCTGGTGGAATGAGCAAGGGTATAGAATTTTTAATGAAGAAGAACAAAATTGAGGTTCTTAAAGGAATGGGTAAAGTTGTTCCTGGTAAAAAAGTTGTGGTAAGTGACGCCAAAGGGAAAGCTACAGAATACGCTGCTAAAAATATTATTTTAGCAACTGGAGCTCGTTCTCGTGCACTTCCTAACATGCCACAAGACGGTAAAAAAATTATTGGATATAGAGACGCTTTAATCTTAAAAGAAGCTCCTAAGAAAATGATCGTTGTCGGTTCTGGTGCTATTGGAGTTGAGTTAGCTTATTTCTATAACGCTATGGGAACAGATGTAACTGTAGTAGAATTTATGCCAAACATAGTGCCTGTAGAAGATGTTGATATCTCTAAGCAATTAGAGCGTTCGTTTAAAAAAGCAGGTATTAAAATAATGACTAATGCATCTGTTGAAAAAGTAGATACTTCGGGAGCTACTTGTAAGGCAACTGTAAAGACTAAAAAAGGTGAAGAAATCCTTGAGGCAGATATCGTTCTTTCTGCTGTAGGAATTACAGCAAATATCGAAAACATCGGGTTAGAAGATGTCGGTATCGCGACCGATAAAGGAAGAATTCTTGTTAACGATTTCTACCAAACAAACATCCCAGGTTATTACGCTATTGGAGATGTAATTCCTGGTCCTGCTTTAGCACATGTTGCCTCTGCAGAAGGAATTAACTGTGTTGAGAAAATTGCTGGAATGGATGTAGAACCAATGGATATGAATAATATACCAGGTTGTACTTATGCTTCTCCAGAAATCTCTTCTGTAGGTTATACTGAACAAGCAGCTAAAGATGCTGGTTACGAAATTAAAGTTGGTAAATTCCCATTCTCTGCTTCAGGTAAAGCTAGTGCAGCTGGGCATAAAGACGGATTTGTAAAAGTTATTTTTGATGCTAAATACGGCGAATGGTTAGGTTGTCATATGATTGGAGCTAACGTAACAGAATTGATTGCTGAAGCAGTTGTTGCTAGAAAACTAGAAACTACAGGTCACGAAATACTAAAAGCGATTCACCCTCACCCTACTATGAGTGAAGCGGTAATGGA